>Ga0307511_10000996_pt1 | contig 30109 bp, 25 predicted proteins | sample 13_EM_MG_FD_200266 | JGI IMG/M metagenome (GOLD analysis project Ga0307511, IMG submission 200266) | Populus trichocarpa ectomycorrhiza microbial communities from riparian zone in the Pacific Northwest, United States - 13_EM | ecosystem: Host-associated > Plants > Roots > Unclassified | place... | reverse complement strand
CGAACCGGCCATCGGCGCACGGATCGACCGCGACACGTGGCAGCGGGCAATACGGCGCTGCGAGACGTTGCTCGCCACCCAGGACCGGAAAGTGTTGCTGCACGGCGATCTGCACCTGGGCAACGTCCTGGACGGCGGCCCGTCGCGCGGCCTGGTCGCGATCGACCCGAAGACGTGCATCGGCGATCCGTGCTTCGACGCCGTCGACTACGTGGTGGCTGCCGCCGGACAGGAGGGCGTCGAGGCCCGTTGCCAGCGGGTGGCGACGGCGTGCGGCCTCGACGGGGACCGGCTGCACGCGTGGGCTCAGGTGATCGCGCCGATGGTGGTCATCGCCCACCTCACCTACGACGGCCCGGCGCCGGCGATCGACGAACTGGTGGCCCTGGCCGGCTAGCGCGCGCGGGACGCCTGCTCGTCGGCGGCCAGCGCGTCGAGTAGCTGCCGCAGCCGGCCGGCTGGCAAGTGACGGCCTTGCGACTGGTACAGCGCCATGGCCTCCTGCCACGCCGCCCGAGCCTGCGCGGCCTCGCCGAGGGCGGCGTGGGGGTGCCCGAGCCGGTCCACCGTGTTGACGTAGTCGTAGGTGTTGCCAAGCGACCGGTACAGCGCGAGCGCCTGCTGATAGCGGCGGATGGCCTCGGCGTGGGAGCCGACGCGGTGGGCGATGTAGCCCAGGCTGTCCAGCGCGTTGGCCGCGCCCTCGGCGTTGTCGTGACGTTGATGGAGGTCGAGGGCGGCCTCGCAGTGGGCCCGCGCGGCGTCGTCGTCGCCGAGGCTGGCGGCGTGCCACCCCATCTGGTTGAGGGCGTCGGCCTCCCAGATCGGCTGGTCGAGCCGGTGGTACAGGGTGAAGGCGCGGGTGGCGTGGTCCAGGGCCCGGCACTGATCGCCCTGGAGGTTCCAGGCCCGGGCGAGCACCCGGTGGGTGTGTGCCTGCTCGGCCAGTTCCCCGTGCAGCTCGGTCAGGGCCAGGGCCTCGTTCAGGTGTCCCATGCCTTCCTCGTGATCGCCGAGTTCGGCGTGCACGCGGCCGAGATGCCGGTGGGCGATCGCCAAGGCGACCGGATCGAGGATGTGCGCCGCGCCCCGCCACACCACGAGTTGATCGTGCAGCTGTCCTCGTCGGAGGTGGACGATGGTCAGGCTCCACGCCAGCTGCCACGCCGTCTCGTGCCAACCCCGACCTGCGGCGGCGTGCTGGGCGGCGATCAGGTTGGCGTGTTCGGCATCCAACCAGTCCAGCGCGGCTTGGACGTCAGGCAGCTCATGCGGGTCCGCAGTGCTGGGCTGGGGGAGGCGGCCGAGCGGGCGCTGCGGCGCCACGAGTCGATCGGCGCGGTGCGCGGTGTCGCGGTAGAAGTCCACGACTCGTCGCACGGCCGCGTCACGCACGTCCTCGGTCGGGTCCTGGCGGCTGGCGTAGTCGCGGACCAGGTCATGCATCGAATACCGGTCGCCGGCCCGTCGGTCCAGCAGCGAGGCGTCAGCAAGGCTGTGCAACACCCGCCGCATGTGCGCGGGCCGCAGGCCGACCAACCGCGCGGCGGCGGCCAGGCTGATGTCGGGCCCGGGGGCGAGGCCCACCAAGGCGAACGTGGTGCGCTGCTCGGCGGTGAGCCGGCGCAGCGACCAGGACAGCACGGCCGGCAGGCTTGCGCCGGGATCGTCGTCGTCCAACGCCTCCAGACCCAGGTCGCGCAGTTCGGCCGTGAACTCGGCGAGCGGGATGTCCGGATGGGCCTGGGCGCGGCTGGCCACGATCGCCAAAGCCAACGGGTATCGGGCGCATCGGGCGACCAGCTCCCGCAGCACGGACTCGGGATGGTTCTCGCCCAGCCGCCGGACGAGCAGGGTTCGCGCCTCCTCCTCGTCGAGCACCGCCAGCGTTACGGCGTGCGCGCCGTGGCGAGTGGCCAAAGTGGACAGCCGACGCCGGCTGGTGATCACGGTGGTGCAGGTGGGGGAGCCGGGCACGAGCGGCTCGACCTGGTCGTCGGTGGCGGCGTTGTCCAGCACGACCAGCATCCGCTTGTCGGCGGTCAGACTGCGGTACAGCGCCGTGTGCTCGGCCAGCCCGCCGGTGACGCCGGCCGGATCGTGGCCGAGCGCGTCGAGGAATCCGCGCAGCACGGTCAACGGGTCGAGTGGCTCGCCGTCGGGGCTGAACCCGCGCAGATCCACGAACAGCTGCCCGTCCGGGAACCGATCCGCCTGCCGGTGGGCCCAGTGCAGTGCCAGCCAGGTCTTGCCGATCCCGCCGCCGCCGGCGATCACCACCGGCCCGGAGTCCAGCTTCGTGAGTTCGGCCAGTTCGGCGTCGCGGCCGGCGAACGGCGCCGGCGGGGCCGGCAGCTGCCGTGGCACGGCGGCCGGGCGGGGCCGTTCGGCCGCGGTCAGGGTCGGGTCGGCTCGCAGGATTCGTTGGTGGAGTTCCTGCAACGCGACGCCGGGATCGGTGCCCAGCTCCTCGGCCAACCGGGTCCGGACCCGTTGGTAGTGCTCGAGGGCGTCGGCGGTGCGACCGGAGCGGTAGAGGGCCAGCAGATACTGGCCCGCGACCCGCTCGTCCAGCGGGTGGTCGGCGGCGCGGGCCGACAGCTCGGCCACCAGCTCCTCGCCGTGCCCCAACCGCAGCCGCGCGTCGACGAGTTCGTGTTGGGCCAGCAGGCGTTGCTGGTGCAGCCGGTGGCGCTCGCCCACCGCCCACGAGCTTTCCAACCCGGCCAACGCCTCGCCGCGCCACAATCCCAGCGCCTCGGTCAGGAGCGTCACGGCCTCGGCGTTGTCGGCCGGCCGGGCCCGCTCGCAGAGATCGGCGAACCGGTGCAGGTCGGCCGCCGACCGCTCGACCACCAGCATGTATCCACCCGACCGCCACACCAGGCTGTCGCCGACGGCCTGCCGCAGGCGTGAGACGTAGCTGTTCAACCCGGCCCGCGCCCGCTGCGGCGGGGCGTCGTCCCAGACCCGCCGCACGAGCTGCTCCATCGAGACCACCCGGTTGGCGTCGACCAGGAGGGCGGCCAGGACCAGCCGCTGCCGCCGGGGGCCCAGCTCGACCGGACGGCCGGCGACGTGCGCGGTCACCTCGCCCAACACCCCGAACTCCACTGCGCACCCACTGTCGCCGCCGTTTCCCTGCCCTCCCTTGATACCCGCCACGGGCGGGGGAATGCAGCGGCCGCGCGGTTGACGTTCGATCGAACACGTGTTCGAATGGCGGGGTGCGATGGGACGAGCAGCGGGTGGACCGCGACCAGCCTGCCCTGCTGGGGCTGTCCGGCCTGATCAGGTCGGTGCGCTCGCCGGAGTTCGCCGGCGTGGTGTTCCACGAGGTGCGGGCCAAGAGCGTGCTGAACCGGGTGCCGGGTGGGTCGCCCATGCCGTTCAGCTGGACGGTCAACCCGTACCGCGGCTGCACGCACGGGTGTGTCTACTGCCTGGACGGGGCGACGCCGATCCTGTTGGCGGACGGCAGCACAAAACCGTTGGCGCGACTGGAAGTCGGCGACGACATCGTCGGCACGAGCGTGGTCGGCGGCGAACGCCGCTACGTGCGCACCAAGGTGTTGGCCCACTGGACCACGAGCAAGCGGGCCTACCGGATCACCCTGCGCGACGGCACGGAGATCGTGGCCAGCGGGGACCACCGGTTCCTGGCCGCGGACGGCTGGCGGCACGTGGCCGGGGCGATGCGTCCACATCTGACAGTGGGCACGGAACTGGTCGGCACCGGCAAGTTCTCGTTACCGCCGGAGGAAACCGAGAGCTACCAACGGGGCTACCTGTGCGGCATGGTCCAAGGCGGTGGCGCCCAAGGCTTCCGGGTGGCGCTGGCCGGGGCCGAAGGCATCGACCGCACCGAGCGCTACCTCTCCGAGTTGGGCACCTCGGCGGTTTCCGCCGAGTTGATCGACGCTGCCCTGCCGCTGGCCCCGGGCCTGGACTGGCACAAGGGCCTGCTGGCCGGCATCTTCGACGCCCGCGGCAGCGTGCGCGACGGCGTGCCGAGGATCTTCACCCGGGACGCCCGGCTGCTGGACGCGATCTGCCTGGCGTTGAAGGAACTCGACTTCGACCACCACGTCACCGACGACCGCCGGGCGGTGGTGCTGACCGCGGAGCCGGCCGAGCGGCTGCGGTTCCGGCAGACCGTGGACCCGGCGACGGCCGGCCGGCTGGACGTGCGGGGCGAGCTGGTGACGGCCGCGAACCAGACCGTGGCGAAGATCGAACGCCTGGACACCCGGCGCCTCTACGACATCACCACCGGCACCGGCGACTTCGTCGCCGACGGCGTGGTCAGCCACAACTGCTTCGCCCGCAACACGCACACCTACCTGGACCTGGACGCCGGCCACGACTTCGACAGCCAGGTCGTGGTCAAGGTCAACGCGGCCGAGGTGTTGCGGGCCAAGCTGCCCTCGCCGCGCTGGACCCGCGAGCACGTCGCCATGGGCACCAACACCGACCCGTACCAGCGGGCCGAGGGCCGCTACCAGCTGATGCCGGGCATCATCCGGGCGCTGGCCGACTCCGGCACGCCGTTCTCCATCCTGACCAAGGGCACCACGATGTCCCGGGACATTCCGCTGCTGGTCGAGGCGAGCAAGCGGGTGCCGGTCGGGCTCGGCGTCTCGATCGCGTTGCTGGACAAGGAGGTCCACCAGACGCTGGAGCCCGGCACGCCCAGCCCGCAGGCCCGGCTTGAGCTGGTCCGCCGGGTCACCGACGCGGGCCTGCCGTGCGGGGTGTTCATCGCGCCGGTGCTGCCCTGGCTGACCGATTCGCGGCAGCGGCTGGACGACCTGCTCGGGTCGATCGCCGCGGCCGGCGCCACCGGCGTCACCGTGCTGGCCCTGCATCTGCGGCCGGGGGCCCGGGAGTGGTTTGCCGGCTGGCTGAAACGGGAACACCCGTCATTGGTCCCTGGCTACCGCCGGCTCTACGGCAACGGCAGCTATGCGGACCGTCGCTATCGGCGCCGGCTCGCGGCCCTGGTGGAACCGTTGGTGCGCAAGCACGGCCTCGCACCCAGGGTCACCAGGGACGCCTCCACCGGCGTTCCCGGCGCGGACCAGGAGGCCACCTGGCCGGCCGGGGCGCTGCCGGTCGACGCGGTGGCCCCTGCCCATCGCGTCGACCAGGAGCAGCTCACTCTTTTGTAGCAAGGGTTCTCACGGCTTGCGGCCGATGCCGCCGACGATGCAGTACTGCACCGGGTCCATCGGCTTGATCTGCGGGCCGTCCGGCCACCAGCGCACGCACTCCACCACGCCCGGCTCGACCATCTCCAGGCCGGGGAACATGCCCTCGATCTCGGCCCGGGTGCGGAACACGCCGCTGCCCATCGGGCTGTGCACGAACATGTCCTCCATGCGGCGGGCCAGCTCGTTGTACTCCTCGCGCTCCGGGTCGAAGAAGTGGCTGATGCCCACGTAGGAGCCCGACGGCAGCGCGTCGACGTAGGTCTGCATGATCTCCTGCGCCCGGTCGCCGGTGTAGTGGTGCAGGGTGCCCATGTGGAACAGGGCCAGCGGCTCGTTGAAGTCGATGTACTTGCGCACCACCTCGTCCTGCAGCAGCGTCTCCGGATCGAAGATGTCGGCCGCGCTGAAGTGGGTCTGGTCGTTCTCCTCCAGCAGCGCGCGGCCGTGCGCGATCACCACCGGGTCGTTGTCCACGTAGACGACCTTGGAGTCGGGGTTGAGCCGCTGCGCCACCTGGTGGGTGTTCTCGGCCGTGGGCAGGCCGGATCCGCAGTCCAGGTACTGGGTGATGTTGGTCTGGCTGGCGATGAACCGGGTCGCGCGGATCAGGAAGTTCCGGTTGTCGACGGCCAGCAGCGCGGCTTCGGGGGCGACCGACTTGACCCGCCGGAACACCTCCCGGTCGATCTCGTAGTTGTCCTTCCCGTTCAGGAACGCGTCGTAAACCCGGGCGATGCTGGCCTTGGTCGTGTCGATGTGCACTGGGGCTTTGGGAACGGGCATCTCCGCCTCGCAGACCGTCTTTGGTGGTTCCGGCAACCGAGGGGGTAAGCCTATTGGTGCGCCATCACTGCGGTAAATGGCGGTGCGCTGTCGGTCCTCACCGGGCTCGGTGTACGTTGAGTAGTCGGGATCGCCGGGAAAAGGCCCTGATGGAAGCACCTGGGGAGGGCACCGCGAGCAGGGCGGATCCGGGTGGCGACGGCGTACGGGAGGAGCCACGATGGGCGCGATTGACCCCACCAATTCATCCGAAAGTGGTAACGGCCGCTCGGTTGATCATGGTGCTGGGCCGACAGCGCGGCGAATCGTGCTCGGCTCCCAGCTCCGTCGGCTGCGCGAGGCCGCGGAGATCACCCGGGCCGACGCCGGCTACGCCATCCGGGGGTCGGAGTCCAAGATCAGCCGGCTCGAGCTGGGGCGGGTCGGCTTCAAGGAGCGTGACGTCGCCGACCTGCTGTCGCTGTACGGGGTGGACGACCCGGGCGAGCGCGAGGTCTTCCTGGACATGGTCAAGCGGTCCAACGAGCCCGGCTGGTGGCATCGCTACACCGACCTGATGCCCGACTGGTTCCAGGACTACGTCGGCCTGGAGGAGTCCGCGGCCCGGATCCAGACCTACGAGTCCCAGTTCGTGCCGGGCCTGCTGCAGACCGAGGACTACGCGCGGGCCATCGCCACCCGCGGCCGGCCCGAGGCGGCCGGCGACGTGGTCGAGCGCCGGGTGCGGCTGCGCCTGAAGCGCCAGGAGCTGCTGACCAAGCCCAACGCGCCGCGGGTGTGGGCCGTGCTGGACGAGTCGGTGCTGCACCGGCCGATCGGCGGCAAGGAGGTGATGCGGGCCCAGCTGAAGCGGTTGATCGAGTTCACCAAGCGCCCCAACATCACCATTCAGGTGGTTCCGTTCGATCTGAGCGGGTACGCCGCCGAGGGCTCGTTCACAATGCTGCGCTTCGCCGAGCCCGAGCTGCCCAACCTCGTCTACATCGAGCACCTGACCGGGGCCCTGTACCTGGACAAGCGGCAGGAGATCGAGGCCTACAGCCGGGTGGTGGACCGGCTGATGGTGGACGCGGAAACCCCGGAGCGGAGCCGGCGTTCGCTGGCCGAGGTGATGGACGCCCTTTAGCGGCGGGCCCGAAGATCACCCCACCGGCCCAACTTGCGCGCCGTTCATCTGCACGTGCATGTGGCCGTGCTAATGTGACCCAACACTCAGATGCACGTGCAGCTGCAAGCTCCAATGCGAGCACGAAGGGTGGGGAGCATGACCGGCCAGGTCCACGACGCCAAGGCGTCACTGGGGGCGAACAGGCGATTGGGCGCGCGCGACTGCTCCCGCTTCCCGGCCGGCCCCGCGTTGGTTGGCACCCGAGCCGAGATCGCGGCCCCGGTGGCCGGCGCGAGAGATGGCGAGTTCGATGACTTCCTCGACTGAGGCACCAACCTCCACCGACCTACGGCTGGCCGAGCTGGTGGCCAAGGGGTTCCGGTTCATGCACCCCCGCAACGCCGAGGGCCAGGTGGTCGCGGTGATCGGCGTGCGGGCCCACCACAACGTCGTCGACGTGGTCTGGCTGCGCGGCGAGGACGACGTGGTCGCCACCCGGATGCCCGGCGACGAGACCAACTTCCTCACCCCGACCCGCATCACCTGGCGCTCCGCCGGCGCCGCCGGCGAGGTGCTGACCGAGCTCCTGGACCTGCCCGACGACCGCACCCCCGGCTCCCTCCTGCTCCGCCACGCCGTCGCCAGCTGATCTCTCCGGCTGCCCCGTCACCACGGAAGCGCTTGCCAGTACCACAAAAGACCGCGAGGCCCCGCCGGTGCTTCGCACGGTTGGCGGATTTCGGCCGCCGCCACCGACGCGCCCACCGCACGAGCCGGATGCGGCGGGCGAAATCCGGCAAGGGCGAGGCGCCGGCTACCCGGGGGCCGAGCCGCGACGCCGGAGGCGGCGCCAAAAATACAGTCGGGATGTCCCTCCGTCCTGACAACGTCCCGGGCCGGCGACAGCTCCGCTGGCCCGGGACGCTTACTCCAGTTCCCGCAGCTTGCCGCGGAGGAACGCCTCCTCGGCCGCGTTCTCGGTGAGCGCGATGGCCCGCCGGTAGGCGTCGGCGGCCTCGGCCGGCCGGTCGAGGCGCCGCAGCAGGTCGGCCCGCACAACGTGGAACACGTGGTACGAGGGCAGCGCCAGGCCGTTCACGATGTCCAGCGCCGGCTGCGGCCCGGCCACCTCGGCCACCGCCACGGCCCGGTGCAGCGCCACCACCGGCGTGGGCGTGAAGTGCCACAACTGGTCGTACAGCTGCACGATCTGGCCCCAGTCGGTCGGCGGATCGCTGTGCACGGCGTTGATCGCCGCCTGGATCTGACACGGCCCGGGCCGCCGCCAGGCCAGGCACCGCCGCACGATCGCCTGTCCCTCGGCGATCAACGCGGAGTCCCACCGCGACCGATCCTGGTCGGCCAGCGGCACGAGGTCGCCGGCCTCGGTCGTGCGGGCGTCGCGGCGGGAGTGCACCAGCAGCATCAGGGCGAGCAGCCCCCACACCTCCGGCTCGTCCGGCATCAGCTCGGCCAGCACCCGGGTCAGCCGGATCGCCTCCGCGCACAGGTCGTCCCGGGTCAGCGAGCCGCCGGAGCTGGCCGTGTGGCCCTCGGTGAAGATCAGGTACAGCACCGCCAGCACGGCCTTGAGCCGGTCGGGCAGGTCGGCGTCGCGGGGCACCCGGTAGGGGATGCCGGCGTCGCGGATCTTGGCCTTGGCCCGCACCAGGCGCTGGGCCATGGTCTTCTCCGGCACCAGGAACGCCCGCGCGATCTCCGGCGTGGTCAGGCCGCCCAGTAGGCGCAGGGTCAGGGCCACCCGGGCCGCCGGGGCCAGCGCCGGGTGGCAGCAGGTGAAGATCAGCCGGAGCCGCTCGTCCCGCACCGGTCCCTCCTCTGCCGGTTCACCGGCGGCGTGCAGCAGGGCCGCCTGCGCGTGCTTGTCCTCTCGGGACGCTTCGCGGCGCAGCCGGTCGATCGCCGCGTTGCGGGCCGTGGTGATGATCCAGCCCGCTGGGCTCGGCGGCGGGCCGGTCTCCGGCCACTTCCGCACCGCGGTCGCGAACGCCTCTTGGACCGCCTCCTCGGCGACGTCGATGTCGCCGAAGACGCGGACCAGCACCGCCACCGCGCGCCCGTACTCCGCCGCGAACACCTGCTCGACGTTCACTGGAACGGGCGTACCTCGATCGGCAACGTCGTCGCCGCCGCCAGCCTGCGTCCCCACTCCAGCGCCACGTCCAGATCCGGCGCCTGCACGATGGTGAAGCCGCCGAGGTGCTCCTTGCCCTCCACGTACGGGCCGTCCGTCATGCCCACCTCGCCGTCCGTCACCCGCACCACCGTCGCCGTGTCAGGCGGGAACAGCCCCCCGTCGAACACCCAGGCCCCGGCGGCCTTCATGTCCTCGTTGAGCCGGCCGAGCGCCTCGACGATCGGTCCCAGCACCTCCGGCCCGGGGATCGGACCGTCCGGCTGGTACACGCTGAGCAGGTACTTCTTCATGGCGAGCGCCTCCTTGAGGTGGATTCTCACCCCCTACACGAACCCCCCGCCCCGAAATCGACACCCCGGCGAGTCCCGCTCAGCGTCATACCGAAATGCTGAATCGGTTTCACCGGTTCGGTGTGACTGTGGGCGGGACTCGCCGGGGTTGCGCAACTAACAATCAGTCTTGACTGTTTGTTAGTTGAGGGCCACACTCGCAGCCATGGCACCGGAGCTGACGCGGCAGCGGCAGGCCGACCGCAGTCGGGAGACCAGGCGCAAGCTGATGGAGGCGACGGTCGACTGCCTGGTGGAGCACGGCTGGTCGGGCACCACGACCACGCAGGTCGCCGAGCGGGCGGGGGTGTCGAGGGGCGCGCAGCTGCACCACTTCCGCACCCGCAACGAGCTGGTGACGGCGGCGGTGGAGTACGTCGGCCAGGAGAGCGCGGAGCAGCTGCTGAGGGAGTCGGCCCACGTCGCCACGGCGGCGGACCGCACCCGCGCGGTGGTGGAGCTGGTGGTGGACTTCTTCGTCAGCCCGATGTTCACGGCGGCCCTGGAGCTGTGGGTGGCGGCGCGAACCGACCCGGAGCTGAAGCCGGTGGTGGTGGACCTGGAGGCGAGGATGGGCCGCCAGTGCCATCGCCTGACGGTGGAGCTGCTCGGCGTGGACGAGAAGAAGCCGGGGGTGCGGGAGACGGTGCAGGCGACGCTGGACCTGGCCCGCGGACTGGCGCTGGCCAACCAGCTGTCCGACGACTCGCGTCGCCGGGGCCGGATCGTGCGGCAGTGGGCGTCGACGCTCGACGTGGTGTTGAAGGAGCAGTCATGACGGACATCGCCGCCCTGGTGGCGGATCTGGTCTCGGAGAGCGAGAGCGCGGACGGCCTGGTGGCGGAGCTGGCCGCGGACGGCTGGACGGCGCAGACGCCGGCAGCGGGCTGGACGATCGCGCACCAGGTGGCGCACCTGGCCTGGACGGACCGGCAGGCGATGCTGGCCGCGACCGACGAAGAAGCCTTCGCCGACACGATGAAGCGGGCGCAGGCCAACCCGACCGGCTTTGTCGACGAGGCCGCCGAACAGTGGTCGCGGCAGGATCCGACGGAGCTGCTGGCGCACTGGCGGCAGGGCCGAACTGAGCTGGCGCAAGCGCTTGCGACCGTCCCCGGTGGACAGAAGCTGCCGTGGTTCGGGCCGCCGATGGCCCCGGCGTCGATGGCGACGGCCCGGATCATGGAGACCTGGGCCCACGGCCAGGACATCGCCGACACGCTCGGCGTCCGCCGCGAGCCGACGGCCCGGCTGCGGCACGTGGCCCACATCGGCGTGCGGGCCCTGGGTTTCGCCTTCCAGATCAACGGCCTGCCCAAGCCGGACGAGCCGATCCGGTTCGAGCTCGCCGGACCGGGCGGCGAGGTCTGGACCTGGAACGACGAGGGCGCCGACAACCGGATCACCGGGCCGGCGCTGGACTTCTGCTATCTGGTCACGCAGCGACGGCACCTCGACGATCTCGACATCGAAACGACCGGCCCGGTCGCCGAGCAGTTCGTCCGGGTGGCGCAAGCGTTTGCCGGCCTGCCGGGGGCCGGTCGGAAGCCGGGGGAGTTCGTATGACCCAAGGGAATTCAACACTGCGCATCGGCAACGCGTCCGGCTTCTACGGCGACCGCTTCGACGCGGTCCGGGAGATGCTGGACGGCGGCCCGCTGGACGTGCTGACCGGCGACTACCTGGCCGAGCTGACCATGCTCATCCTGGGCCGGGACCTGATGAAGGACCCGACCAAGGGTTATGCGAAAACCTTCCTGCGCCAACTGGAAGGCTCGCTCGGCACGGCCGTGGACCGCGGCGTGAAGATCGTCGCCAACGCCGGCGGCCTGAACCCGGCCGGGCTGGCGGCGGCGATCCGCGAGCTGGCCGACCGGCTCGGCATCGCGGTCGAGGTCGCCCACGTCGAAGGCGACGACGTCCGGTCCGAGTTCGACGGATTCCTGACAGCGAACGCCTATTTGGGCTGCTGGGGCATTGTCGAGGCGCTCAACGCCGGCGCGGATGTTGTGGTCACCGGGCGGGTGACGGACGCCTCGCTGATCGTCGGGCCGGCGGCGGCCCACTACGGCTGGGCCCGCGACGACTGGGACCAGCTGGCCGGGGCCACGGTCGCCGGGCACGTGATCGAGTGCGGCGCGCAGGCCACCGGCGGCAACTTCGCCTTCTTCACCGAGATTCCGGACCTGCTGCACGCCGGCTTCCCGATCGCCGAGATCGAGGCCGACGGCTCGTCGGTGATCACCAAGCACGCCAACACCAGCGGCGCGGTGACCGTGGAGACCGTGACCGCCCAGCTGCTGTACGAGATCGGCGGACCAGATTATCTGGGCCCGGACGTGGTCAGCCGGTTCGACACGATCTCCCTGGCCCAGCAAGGCCCCGACCGGGTGCGGATCACCGGTGTCAAGGGCACCCCGCCGCCGCCGGACGCCAAGGTGTGCCTGAACCGGCTGGGCGGCTTCCGCAACTCGATGACGTTTGTCCTGTGTGGACTGGACGTGGACGCCAAGGCGGACCTGGTGAAGCGCCAGCTCACCGAGCGCCTGGGCACGGACGGCGTGACCTGGACCCTCGGCACGGTCGCACACGACGACCCGCCGACCGAGGAATCGGCCAGCGCTCTGCTGCACGTGACTATCAAGGACGCTGACGGTAAGCGATCGGGACGAGTGTTCTCGCAGGCCGCGGTCGAGCTGGCCTTGGCGTCCTACCCGGGCTTCCACGTCACCGCACCGCCCTCGGACGCCACGCCGTTCGGCGTGTTCTCGGCGGCTTTCCTGTCGCAGCAAGCGATTGCCCACACGGTCGTGTTGCCGGACGGACGGCGCGTCGAGGTGACACCACCTGTCCAGACCGCTCCCGTCCGCGAGCAGACGAGCGTCGAACCCGACGGCCAACCCGTTGCCACGGAACGGTTCCGCATCGGCGAGAAGTTCGGCGCCCGCTCCGGCGACAAGGGCGGCGACGCCAACCTCGGCGTGTGGGCCCGCACCGACGAGGACTATGCCTGGCTGGCCCAGACCCTGAGTTCCGCGCGGCTCAAGGAGCTGCTGCCGGAGCTCAAGGAGCTGAAAGTCGAGCGGTATCCGCTGCCCACTCTCCGGGCGGTCAACTTCGTGGTCCGCGGCCTGCTCGGCGAGGGCGTCGCGGCCAGCACCCGGTTCGACCCCCAGGCAAAGGCGCTGGGGGAGTGGCTTCGATCGGTCGAGGTGAGTGTGTGAGTCCCTGGGAGACGCCGGAACGGCGGCAGCTGCGCGACACCGTGCGCGCGTTTGTCGAGCGCGAGGTCCGCCCCAACATGGACCAGTGGGAGCGCGACGGCGAGCTGCCGAGGTCCCTGCACCGCAAGGCGGCCGAGTTGGGCCTGCTTGGCGTCGGCTTCGACGAGAAGGTCGGCGGCAGCGGCGGCGACCTGCTGGACACCATCGTGGTGACCGAGGAGCTGATCCAGGCCGGCGGCTCGTCCGGCCTGATCGCCGGCCTGCTCACGCACGGCATCGCGATCCCGCACATCGTCGCGGCCGGCGACGCCGACCACGTCGAGCGGTTCGTCCGGCCGGCCCTGGCCGGGGAGAAGATCGGCTCGCTGGCGGTCACCGAGCCGGACGGCGGCTCGGATGTGGCGTCGCTGCGGACGAAGGCGGTCCGCGACGGCGACCACCACATCGTCAACGGCAGCAAGATGTTCATCACCTCCGGCACCCGCGCCGACTTCGTCACCACCGCGGTGCGCACCGGCGAGGCCGGCTACCAGGGCGTGAGCCTGCTGGTGATCGAGCGCGGCACGCCCGGCTTCACCGCCAGCCGCAAGCTGGAGAAGATGGGCTGGCACTGCTCGGACACCGCCGAACTGTCCTTTTCGGACGCCCGGGTGCCGGTGGCGAACCTGGTCGGCCCCGAGAACGGCGGCTTCCCCCAGCTGATGCAGCAGTTCCAGGTGGAGCGGCTGTCGCTGGCCGTGCAGGCCTACGCCACCGCGCAGCGCTGCCTCGACCTGACCGTGGACTACGTGCGCAACCGGGTCACCTTCGACCGGCCGCTGATCACCCGCCAGGTGGTGCGGCACAAGCTGGTGGAGATGGCCCAGCGGACCGCGCTGGCCCGCACCTACGCCCGCGAGGTCGCGGCCAAGGTGGCGGCCGGCGAGGAGGTCATCGCCGAGGTGTCGATGGCCAAGAACGCCTGCACCGACGCGTGCGACTTCGTCGCCAACGAGGCCGTGCAGCTGCACGGCGGCGCCGGCTACCTGCGGGAGTCCGAAGTGGAACGACACTACCGGGACGCGCGGATCCTCAGCATCGGCGGCGGCACCCGCGAGGTGCTGGCCGAGCTGGCCGCCCGCCGGATGGGATTCGCCTGATGACCGCGCTCAAGTCCACCGTGGACACAACCAGCGTCGAGCACAAGGAGAACCGCGAGGCCCTGCTGGCCAAGCTGGCCGAGCTGGACGCCGAGCACGCCAAGGCGCTGGCCGGTGGCGGCCCGAAGTACGTTGAGCGGCACCGCAAGCGCGGCAAGCTGCTGGCCCGCGAGCGTATCGAGCTGCTGGTCGACCAGGACGCGCCGTTCCTGGAGCTGTCCGCGCTGGCCGCGTGGGGCAGTGACTACCAGGTCGGCGCGAGCGTAGTCGTCGGCATCGGCGTGGTCGAGGGCGTCGAGTGCCTGATCACGGCCAGCGACCCGACCGTGCGCGGCGGCGCGAGCAACCCGTGGACGCTGCGCAAGACGTTGCGGGCCAACAACATCGCGCTGGCCAATCGGCTGCCGGTGCTCAGCCTGGTCGAGTCCGGCGGGGCCGACCTGCCCAGCCAGGCCGAGATCTTCATCCCGGGCGGCCAGATGTTCCGCGACCTGACCCGGCTCTCGGCCGCCGGCATCCCCACTGTCACGGCGGTGTTCGGCAACGCCACCGCCGGCGGCGCGTACGTGCCGGGCATGTCCGACTACGTCATCATGGTCAAGGAGCGCTCCAAGGTGTTCCTGGGCGGCCCGCCGCTGGTCAAGATGGCCACCGGCGAGGAGGCCGAGGACGAGGCCCTGGGCGGCGCCGACATGCACGGCCGCACCTCCGGTCTGGCCGACTACGTGGCCATCGACGAGGTGGACGCGATCCGCAGCATGCGGCGCGTGGTGGCCCGCCTCAACTGGCGCAAGCTCGGGCCCGCGCCGCACGCGAACGTGCTCGAACCCCGTTACGACGCCGAGGAACTGCTCGGCCTGGTGCCGACCGACCTACGGATTCCCTTCGATCCCAGGGAAGTCATCGCGCGCATCGTCGACGACTCCGACTTCGACGAGTTCAAGCCGCGCTACGGCGACAGCCTGGTCACCGGCTGGGCCACCCTGCACGGCTACCCGATCGGCATCCTGGCCAACGCCCGCGGCGTGCTGTTCAGCGCCGAGGCCCAGAAGGCGACCCAGTTCATCCAGCTGGCCAACCGCGCCGACACCCCGTTGCTGTTCCTGCAGAACACCACCGGCTACATGGTCGGCGCGTCCTACGAGCAGGCCGGCATCATCAAGCACGGCTCGATGATGATCAACGCCGTGTCCAACTCCAAGGTGCCGCACCTGACCGTGGTGATGGGCGCGTCCTACGGGGCCGGCAACTACGGCATGTGCGGCCGGGCCTACGATCCGCGCTTCCTGTTCACCTGGCCCAACGCCAAGTCGGCGGTGATGGGCCCGGCCCAGCTGGCCGGCGTGCTGTCCATTGTGGCCCGACAGGCCGCCGCGGCCAAGGGCCAGCCGTACAGCGACGAGCACGACGCGGCCATGCGGCAGATGGTCGAGGGCCAGATCGAGTCGCAGTCGCTGGCCCCGTTCCTGTCCGGCCGGCTCTACGACGACGGCGTGATCGACCCGCGGGACACCCGAACCGTGCTGGGCCTGTGCCTGTCCGCGGTGCACAGCAACAACGTCAAGGGCGCCGAGGGCTTCGGCGTCTTCCGGATGTGAGGGCCATGATCACTCGACTGCTGGTGGCCAACCGGGGCGAGATCGCCCGCCGGGTCTTCCGCTCCTGCCGGCTGGCCGGCATCTCGCCGGTCGCGGTGTTCTCCGACCCGGACGCGGACGCCCCGTTCGTGGCCGAGGCCGACCAGGCGGTCCGGCTGCCCGGGGCCGCGCCCTCCGGGACATACCTCAGGATCGACGCGCTGATCGCGGCGGCCAAGGCGACCGGTGCGGACGCCGTGCATCCCGGATACGGCTTCCTGTCGGAGAACGCCGGCTTCGCGCGGGCCGTCCTGGACGCCGGCCTGACCTGGGTCGGCCCGTCGCCCGAGTCGATCGAGGCGATGGGATCCAAGGTGGCGGCCAAGAAGCGGGTCGCCGCCGACGGCGTGCCGGTGCTGGCCGAGCTCGATCCGGAGACCGTGACCGAGGCCGACCTGCCGGTGCTGATCAAGGCCTCGGCCGGCGGCGGCGGTCGCGGCATGCGGATCGTGCGCGAATTGTCCACGCTGCGTGAGGAAGTAGCCGCGGCCCGTCGCGAGGCCGAGTCCGCGTTCGGCGACGGCACCGTGTTCTGCGAGCCGCTGCTGGAGGGCGCGCGGCACGTCGAGGTGCAGATCCTCGCCGACTCGCACGGCGCTGTGTGGGCGTTGGGGGAGCGGGAGTGCTCCATCCAGCGGCGGCACCAGAAGATCGTCGAGGAGACTCCTTCTCCCGCTGTCACACCCGACATCCGGACCAAGCTGTTCGACGCCGCGGTCGCCGCCGCCCGGTCGATCAGCTACGTCGGCGCGGGCACCGTCGAGTTCCTGCTGTCGGCCAAGGGGACCATCCATTTCCTGGAGGTCAACACCCGGTTGCAGGTGGAGCATCCGGTCACCGAGTGCGTGTACGGTATCGACCTGGTTCGCTGGCAACTGGCCATCGCTGAGGGTGCCCAGTTGCCAGCGGACCGCCCAGAGCCCAACGGTCACGCCATCGAGGTCCGCCTCTACGCCGAGGATCCCGCCCCCAAGGGCTCGACACAGCACTGGCTGCCGCAGAGCGGAGTGCTGCACCGGTTCGCGCTGTCCGATGTGGACGCCGAGTTCGCCGTGCCGCGGGAGTACGGGCTGCGGCTGGACAGTGGTGTCGAGGACGGGTCGGTCGTCGGCGTGCACTACGATCCGATGCTGGCCAAGGTCATCGCCTGGGGCCCGGACCGGGCCGCCGCCGCCCGCCGGCTGTCGGCCGCGCTGGCCAGCGCGAAGATCCACGGTGTGCTGACCAACCGTGACCTGTTGGTGAACGTGTTGCGCAGCAAGGAGTTCCTGGCCGGCGACACCGACACCGGCTTCCTGGACCGGGTCGGCCTCGACGTGCTGTCGAAGCCGTTGGTGTCCGATGTGGACCGCTACGCGCTGGTGGCGGCGATCGCCCTGGCCCGCGGCCGGCAGAGTCGATTCCCGCTGGGCTGGCGCAACATCCCGTCGCAGCCGCAGAAGACCGTCTTCGAGCAGGCCGAGGTCACGTATCGCTTCGACCGCGACGGACAGCTCGTCGAACCGGCCGGCATCGAGCTGGTCAAGGCCACCGAGCACGAGGTCGTGCTGGACGTCGACGGCGTGCGGCAGCGCTACGACATCGCCCGTTATGGCGACACCGTCTACGTCGGCCCGCTGGCGTTGACGCTGGTCCCGCGGTTCCCGGACCCGACCGACAAGATCGCCGAGGGCGCGACCGTCGCCCCCATGCCCGGCACCGTGGTCCGGGTTTCCGTGCTGGCCGGGGAAACCGTCGAGGCCGGCGCGGAGCTGCTGGTGCTGGAGGCGATGAAGATGGAGCACCGGGTGGTGGCCGCCGCCGGCGGCACCGTCGCCGAGGTGCTTGTGCAGGCAGGTCAGCAAGTCGAGGCGGGCGCCGTGCTCGCAGTGGTGGAGGGTGAGCAGGCATGACCTTCGTGGAGAGTGAGGAGCGGCAGGCGCTGCGCAAGGCCGTCTTCGACTTCGGGTCCAAGTACGGCGCCGACTACTTCACCGCCAAGGCGCGGGCCGGGGAGAAGACCACCGAGCTGTGGTCCGAGGCCGGCAAGCTCGGCTATCTCGGCGTCGCCGTGCCCGAGGAGTTCGGTGGCGGGGGCGGTGGCATCGGCGATCTCGCCGCCGTGTGCGAGGAACTGGCCGCCGCCGGCAGCCCGCTGCTGATGATGGTCGTGTCGCCGGCCATCTGCGCCACCATCATCGCCCGCTTCGGCACTGACGCGCAGAAGCAGCGCTGGCTGCCCGGCTTCGCCGACGGCACCACCAAGATGGCGTTCGCGATCACCGAGCCCGACGCCGGCTCCAACTCGCACAAGCTGGCCACCTCCATCCGCCGCGAGGGCGACGAGTGGGTGCTCAACGGGCGCAAGACCTTCATCTCCGGCGTCGACGAGGCTGACGCCGTGCTCGTGGTGGCCCGGCACGTCGACACCAAGGGGCAGCGCCTGCTGCCGTCCCTGATGATCGTGCCCACCGACGCCGCCGGCTTCGAGTGGCAGCCCATCGAGATGGACATCGTCTCGCCCGAGAAGCAGTTCACCCTGTTCCTGGACGAGGTCCGGCTGCCCGACGACGCCCTCGTCGGCCGGCCCGACGCCGGCATCGGACAGCTGTTCGCCGGCCTCAACCCCGAGCGCATCATGGCCGCCTCGTTCTCCACCGGCATCGCCCGCAACGCCCTGGGCCGCGCCACCGCGTACGTCAAGACGCGCAAGGTGTGGGACGTTCCCATTGGCTCCCACCAGGGCCTTTCCCACCCCTTGGCCCAGTGCGCCATCCAGGTCGAGCTGGCCCGCCTCATGACCCAGAAGGCCGCCGCCCTCTACGACGCCGGCGACGACCAGGCCGCCGGCGAGGCCGCCAACATGGCCAAGTACGCCGGCGCCGAGGCCGCCGCCACGACCGTCGACCAGGCCATCCAGTCCCACGGCGGCAACGGCCTGGCCACCGAGTACGGCCTCGGCGCCCTGCTCGGCGCCAGCCGCCTGGGCCGCATCGCCCCGGTCAGCCGCGAGATGATCCTCAACTACGTCTCCCAGCACACCCTGGGCCTGCCCAAGTCGTACTAGCCCGCGTCAGGAAGGGCCCTTTCCTGACGTTGGGCGCGGTGAAGGGGTCTTTCCTGGCGTTCAACGCCAGGAAAGACCCCTTCATGGCATGGCGGGCCTATGAGCCGGCGGTGATGGGGGAGATGCTGGCGGCGGCGATGCCGTCCTGCGGGTCCTGGTAGACCGCTGTGCCGGGCGTCCATGGGACGGACAGGTGCGTGGTCTCGTCCGGCGGGGTCACTTCGAGATGGGTCGGTGTCCACAGGGAGCCGGGCTGGGAGTCGGGCCGGGAACCGGTCGGATCGATGTACCGGATGGTGGTGTGCGCGGTCGCGCCGGGGGCGAGCGTGACGGTGGTCGGGGTGTCAGCCGTGCGGGGCAGTGAGTAGGTCGCGCCGCCGGCCGACCCCTGGTCCGGGCCGTCCACGTCGACTCCGGCGAAGCCGCGCATCGTGCACGGGTGGCTGGAGTTGTTGGTCCACACCAAGGAAACCGAGTAGTGCGTGCCGGCGGCGCCGAGGTGGCCCTGCACGTCCACGGGCAGCTCCGTCTTCGGGCCTAAGGCGGCCGACAGATCGGCGGTATGGCACGCGCCGCCGCCCTGGGGCACGGCAGCCGGCTGGTTCGAGGTTGTCACCGGCGCCTGAGCGGGGCCGCCATCGGCCGCGGGCTGGGCCGCGCTGTTCACGGCCGGACGCGCCAGCATGAGCCCCGCTACCACCAGTGCCAGCAACAACACCAGCAACGCCAGCGGCCAGCGGGGCAGCAGCGCCGTCTGGACGAGTTCGCCATCGAGGTCCTTCGGGTCCTGAGCCAGGCCGGGCGGGCTCGTCGGCGTCGCGGTGACCTGGAACGAGCTGGTGACCGGCTTGCCCAACCAGATCGGCCGCGGCCCGCGCACCCGTAGCAGCACCTCGGCGTCCCCGCCGGGGTGCAACGTGGTGCTCGACGGGACGCCGCTGTAGCGCAGTTCTTCCCCGGGATCAGCGGCGTCGAGCCCGACATCGATCGGTGTGTTGCCCTGGTTGGCCAACCGGACGTGAAAGCGGGCCCGCCACGAGGCGCGCCGGCGGCGCGGCGCCAAGGCCGCCGTGAGTTGGGCGAACGGTTCGATGGTCACCGTCGTCTCGGGCACGGACGTCAGCTCGGGCCGTTGCGTGGGCAGCACTCGCACGGCCAGCGGCACCTCGCCGGCGCGGACCTCGGGTGAGCGCGGCGGGGCCAGTCTGACGGTGACGGCACCGGACGAGCCCGGGTACAGCGGCAGCCGCTCGGGTTCGACCGTGGCCCACGCAGCGCACGGACCGATCACCTCGAACGTGTAAGCCTCCACGATCTCGCTGTCGTTGCGGACGGTGAGGCTGGTCGTCGCCGTGGCGCCGGGTGCGACCACGACGGCCGCGAAACCGGGTTCCGGTGAAGTCGTCACCTTACGGACCGTAAGGGCGGGAAACCGGTCGCTGACAGGGGACGGCGGGCAACCGCCCGGCAGACCCGGCGTCCGGGAGGGCAACGGTTCTGCCCGAAGTCCCGGCGCCGGGAATGGAATCCCGAGCCGCGGCTGTTGTGTTGGACGAGAGTCGTACAAGGGAGGGTGGGCCATGAGCACGACGGCGCAGTTGGGGACGGGCTGGCGGCTGGGCGAACTGGCGGCGAGGCCCGGGCAGCCCTCCCGGGAGCGGCTGGCGGCGGGCACGCGCGAGTTCGGGGACGGGCTGGTGCACGTGCCGGCGGACCTCCCCGACGGGCCGGTGGCGCTGGTGGTGCTGCTGCACGGGGCCGGCTCCAACCCGGAGCGGGTGCTGAACCTCATGCGGGACCGCAACGCGCTGGTGTACGCGCCGAAGTCGAAGGCCCGCACCTGGGACGCGATCCACGGGAGCTTCGGCCCGGACGTGGAGGCGATGGACCGGGCGCTGGCGGAGCTGTTCGAGCACTTCGACGTCAAGACGGCGGCCATCGTGGGCTTCTCGGACGGGGCCTCCTACGCGCTGTCGTTGGGCCTGGTCAACGGGACCCTGTTCGAGGACGTGGTGGCGTTCTCGCCGGGGTTCGTGGTGCCTGGAGCCCGGGCGGGCAAGCCGAATGTGTTCGTCTCGCACGGACGTCACGACGGGGTGCTGCCGATCGAGGCGACCAGCCGGATGATCGTGCCGGCGCTGCGGATCGTGGGCTACCGGGTCGACTACCGCGAGTTCACGGGCGGACACGAGGTGCCGCCGACGGTGGCCGACGCGGCGTTCCGCCGAATCCTGTGACTGCCCTTTCGGGCATCACAGAACGCTAAAGCCGGTCACGGCCGCCCGGATAAACGCATAGGCTGGTCCCCAACTGGGGCAAGGGAGTTTGCCGTGCGGCACATCGTGATCGTGGGGGCCGGGCAGGCCGGTTCGCTGCTAGCGCTGGGACTGCTGGGCGAGGGCTACCGCGTGACGGTGGTGTCCGACCGCACCGCCGAGCAGATCAGGGACGGGCGGATCCTGTCCAACCAGTGCGTTTTCGAGCCGGCGCTGGCTCATGAGCGGGCGTTGGCGCTCAACCACTGGGACGGTGAGGTGCCGTCGGTGGAAGGCATCGCGTTCGACGCCGGCATGCCAGGTGCCAAGGATCCGTTCATCTCGTGGGTGGCGCCGCTGGACAACCCGGCCCAGTCGGTGGACCAGCGGGTGAAGATGTCCTTCTGGCTGACCGAGTCCGTCAAGCGCGGCGGCGAGCTCCGCATCGGCCGGGCGACGCCCGAAGATCTTGAGGACTACGCCCGTGAGGCCGATCTGGTGCTGGTCGCCGCCGGTCGCGGGCCCCAGTTCGACAGCGTCTTCCCGCGTGACGACTCGCGGTCCACCTACTCGCAGCCGCAGCGCGGCATCACCCTGCAACTGGTGAAGCAGGATCCCGCGGCCTTCTACCAGGGCGTCACGTTCGGGCTGGTGCCCGGCGTCGGCGAGTTCTTCGTGCTGCCGGTGCTTTCCGTCGCGGGGCCGGCGATGGGCCTGTACTTCTCGGCGATTCCCGGCGGCCCGATGGACGTCTTCGACGGCGTCACCGACGCCGAGCAGCACCTGGAACTGTGCCAGGAGCAGCTGCGCCGCTTCTTCCCGTGGTCGGCCGGGATGGCCGAAGGGGCAGAATCCGGCGGGCCGCTGGGTATGCTGACCGGGCGGATCACGCCGGTCGTCCGGCACGGCGTCGGCACGCTGCCGACCGGCCAGCACGTGCTGGCCATGGGCGACACCGCGATCACCAACGACCCGATCGGCGGCCAGGGCGCCAACAACGCCGTGCACTGCGCGCGGATCTACCAGCGGCTGATCACCGAGCACGGCGACCGCCCGTTCGACGCCGAGTTCATGGCCCGCTGCTTCGAGGCCTACTGGGACTACGCCCGGCACTCCACCCGCTTCAACAACGACCTGCTCGAGCCGCCGCCCGTGCACATCCTGGACACCCTGGGGGCCGCGCAGGAGTTTCCCGAGGTGGCGCACCGGTTCGCGCACCTGTTCAACGACCCGACCGACTACGAGCCGTGGCTGGCCGACCCGGAGACGGCGCAGGCTTACCTGCGTGAGGTGGCCGACCGGGCTGCTTGACCGAACGCTCATCACGCGGGACCGTCGCGACCATGAAAACCACGTCGCGACGGGGCCACGTGGTGATCGTTGCCGCCCTGTTGGCCCTGCTTACCCTGCCTAGCCAGTCCGTCGCCGCCCCACCCGGCGGCGGGCACGACGTGATCGCCAACCTGTTCGAGTGGCCGTGGACCTCCGTGGCCTCTGAGTGCACGAACGTGCTGGGGCCCAAGGGCTACGGCGCGGTGCAGGTGTCGCCGCCGGAGGAGTCCATCACCGTGGCCGGCCATCCCTGGTGGGAGGTCTACCAGCCGGTGAGCTACCAGCTCAACAGCCGGATGGGCAACCGCCAGCAGCTTGCCGCCATGGTGAGCACCTGCCACGCCGCCGGCGTCAAGGTGTACGCCGACGCCGTCATCAATCACATGACCGGCCAGGGCAACACCGGCTACGGCGGCACCACCTTTCCCGACAAGTACGACTATCCGGGCCTGTACTCGTCGGCCGACTTCCACCACTACCCGAATCCCTGCCCGGAGTCGGACGGCCAGGTCCACAACTACGGTGTGCAGGCCGACGTCCAGGAGTGCGAGCTGGTCGGCCTGGCTGACCTGTACACCGAGCACGACAACGTCCGCACGACCATCGCCAACTATCTGAACGACCTGCTTTCCCTTGGCGTGGACGGGTTCCGGGTCGACGCGGCCAAGCACATCAACCCGGCGGACATCGCCGGCATCGAGGCCAAGCTGACCCGGCCAGCCTATTTGTACCAAGAGGTGATCTACGGGGCGGGCGAGGCGGTGCAGCCGCAGCAGTACGAGGGCACCGGCGATCTGCTGGAGTTCCGCTACGGCGCCAATCTCAAGGCCAAGTTCAACGGCGGCAACATCGCCGACCTGGCCACGTTCGGGCAGTCGTGGGGCATGGAGCCCAGCGACAAGGCCGTCGTCTTCGTGGACAACCATGACACGCAACGCAACGGCAGCACACTGTCCTACAAGGACGGCGCGATCTACCACCTGGCCACGGTCTTCGGCCTGGCCTGGCCGTACGGCACGCCCAATGTCATGTCCAGCTTCGACTTCGGCAACACCGACCAGTCGCCGCCGGCTCAGGCCAACGGCATGGTGTCCGCGGTCAGCTGTGGCAACGGCTGGGAGTGTGAGCACCGGCAGCGCTGGGCGGCCAACATGGTCGGCTTCCACAACGCGGTCGCCGGCACCAGCGTGGGCAACTGGTGGTCGGACGGGTCCAACCAGATCGCGTTCAGCCGTGGCGGCAACGGTTTTGTCGCCATCAACAAGGAGGGCGCCACGCTGTCCCGCACCTTCGCGACCGGGCTGCCGGCCGGCAGCTACTGCGATGTGCTGCACGGCGACGTCACCAACGGAACCTGCACCGGTCCGGTGATCACCGTGGACGGCAACGGAAACGCGCCCATCACGGCCGCCGGCATGGACGCGGTGGCGATCCACGCCGGCTCGAAGGTCACCAGAACGGGACGAGGCCCGACGACGTAGTCGGTGGATCGCTAGCGCAGGAGAGTGCTCGGCCCCGCCGGCGCCTGGACTGTCGGCTAAGGAAGGCACCGGTCACGAGGGGCCGAGCCCCGCGCGGAACGCGCGGCGAAAGCACGGTCACCTGGGAGAGCGACCCGAACCGGTCGGCGTCGACCGGGACCGGCTCAGTGAACCTGAACGACAGTTGGCGGTGACCGAGTTGCGCATCTACCTGACAAGTCCTCGGAAAACACCATGAACTGACTCACACGGACGCCGCCGGCCGGTCCGGATCTGGCTACGGTCCAGGCAATTCCCCCACGTAAGAGAGGAATTCCCATGGGTCGTCACAGTGTGGTCCGGCGGTCGGCGGTGTCCGCCGTGGTCGGCGGCGGTGTGGTCGCGGCGATGCTGATGCTGCCGCTGTCCGGCACCGCGAGCGCGGCCGAGCCGACCGACTTCACCGACGCCGGCATCGACGCCGGCGGGCAGCTCGGCACCAGCCTCGGCGGGTTCGCCGGCGGCACCGTCGGCACGATCGCCGACGGCATCTTCGGCAACAAGGACGGGTCCGGGCACAAGGCCGGCGAACAGTTCGGCCAGCAAACCGGCTCCGTGCTGGGCTCCACCGCCGGCGGTGGCCTGGGCGGGGCGGTGGACGGCGGCATCGGCGGCGTCACCGGCACCGCGACCGGCACGGCCAAGCCGGGTAGCGACGTCGGCCGGACCGTCGGCGGTGCGGTCGGTGGCGCGGCGGGCGGCGCGATCGGCGGGGCCGTCGGCGGAGCGATCGCCCCACCGGCCGCCCCGATCGGCACGGCCATCGGCACCGCGGTCGGCACGGCCGGCGGTCAGCTGGCCGGCGCGGCCGCCGGCGGCGCGGCGGGCGGGGCGTTCGACGGGGTCGTCAAGGGCTACGAGGACGCCACCGGCACGCTGCCGCCGTTCCTGCCGGGCCAGCTCACGCCGCTGACCTGAGGGTCACTCCCCGATCCGGGCCAACACCCCGGTCGGCGCTTCGTCGTCCCGGCGGATCTCGTCGCGCAGCTGGCCGGAGAACCGGCCCGCGCCCTGCGACGAGAAGGACGTGCTGTTCAGCGCGGCCGACGCCGGGGCGACGTAGTCGGCGAGATAGTCGTGGTCGGACACCAGCGGCACCAGGGTGTCCAGCGACAGCGTCGTGGTCGTGGCCTCCAGCAGCTGGTGGTACGACACCCGCCGCAGGCCGCCGCGCACCCGGAACCGGCCGTTGTCCGAGGCCAGCGAGCGGCCCGGCACGTTCAGCAGCGCCGCCGCGTCCCGGTGCAGGCCCCAGTACGCCGACGCCGCGGCCTTGCGCAGCGCGATCCCGCACGGCACGCCCACGGTGTGCAGGGCGTGGCCGGAGGTGAACCGGACCGTCGCCTCGGACAGGTGCAGCTCCTCGGCGATCATCCGGCTGGCCGCCGCCTGGGCCACCGCGTCGAAGGCGATGTCCCGGCTGTACAACAGGATCTCGCCGGGGCGCAGGATCAGCCAGGCGTCCGGCGCCGGCTGTGGCTCCGCGCCCCGCTGGAAGGTGAAGCCAATGGCCAGCGCACCCGCGTTCTTGGGCCGGCCGAGCCGAGGACGTCGGCTGGCCGGGGCCAGCGCGGAGCGGCAGTCGGCGGTGCTGGTGTGCATTGGAGCCTCGCAGAAAAGTGCGCGCGATCACACGCATTGGTCGTCTCACCGCAGAAGTTACGCCGCGCACGGCCGGCCGTCAGCCGAAACTGTCCCTACAGTCGGTGTTTCCTGCCCCATAGTCGGATTGTGTATCTGGCGGGAATTGCCCGGCACTTTTCCTGGTTGAAGCGTCGACACGGACACCGCCCGCCCAAGGCGCCGGGAGTGGCCTGTTCTACGCTGCCCGTGTGGTCAACCTGCGCTTGCTGCTCGTGCCCGCCGCCGCCTTGCTCCTGCTCTCCGCCGGGTGCAGTCGGGAGGCCGGTCCGAGCGGGCCGCCGGTGGCCAAGTTCGGCCCGTCCGTGCAGGACCTGACCGTGAAGGCCACGGCCCTGCAGGCCGACCAGTGCCAGACCGTCGCCCCCGCCACCGTGTTCCCGGAATGCGAGCGCTACGCCACCGAGGTCGTCAACTTCGGCAACAGCGTCACCTCCGAGACCGCCGGCAGCAAACAGGCCGCCGACATCACCGCCGTCGTGGCCAAGATGCAGGCCGCCGTCGCCGACTACGAGAAGCACCAGTGCGGCGTCGGCACGCAGAATCCCGGCGTGAACAACGCCAACCCGGCCACCAACGGCCCGAATGCCGCCCCGTGCGCCGCCGCCCTGACCACCGTTCGGGAACAGGTCGACGCGATCGCGAAACTGCTCAACCAGATCAGTTAGAGCAGCCGTCGCAACTGTGCGGTCAACTCTCCCCGGGCGGCGAGTCGGGGAAATGGGTCACGTATCTCCCCTCGGGAGAGAGCCGGGCTGTTCGGCGGTGAGCGTGGTGGACACCCGAGACCTCCTGCCTTTGCCGACGAAGCTACCCTGACCCGGCGTTGATGATGTTGCCCGTGAGAACCGAATCTTTTTCACGGAATTCGGGTGACTTGTCCGTTGGGGCAGTGGTGACGGGACGATGTGCTCCTGATCGTCGGCCCGGCGATCAGCGGGTGCGATTGTGGACAGGAAGACGTGTTTTCGCAGGCCGGAGGGGGTCCTGCCGGTGATGTCGACCGGGTCGGTGGCAGCGGGCGCGGTGCATCCGGAAGGGATGCCCGGCGACCGGCTACTTGACGACGGCATCGGCCAGCTGCTGGACCGGATGAACTACCGCCGGCACAGCGCGTCCGTGCTGGGCGCCTTGGTGGCCGCCCTGCCGCGGGACGAGCGGCTGCCGGCCGTGGTCCGCGCGTCGGCCAAGCGCACGGCCAAGCGGTGCGAGCGGGAGTCGATCGTCCTGCCGGGACTGCACTTCGGACAGTCCGGGGCGGTGTGGGCGCTGCTGGACGCGGCGGCGGCGCTGCCCGACCCGAAGCTGATGGCCCGCGCGGTCAAGCTGGCCGCCGAGATCCCGGTGCTGAGCAGCAATCCCGACGTCTGCGACGGCTCGGCCGGCGCGGGGCTGACCCTGCTGCACGCCTGGCGGATCACCGGCGACGACCAATTCCTTGAGCGGGCCGGCGAATGCGCCCGGCACCAGGACATCGCCGAGGGCAAGTACGGCTTCGGCCACGGCATCGCCGGCATCGCGGCGTTCCTGTTGGACCACGCCCTGGCCACCGGCGACCAGCGGGGCCGGATCAAGGCGATCCGGCTGGCCGACGCGCTGTGCGACGCCGCGATGTGGGACCGCGCGGCCGCGCGCTGGCCGTCCGGGGCGGGGGAGAGCATCCCGCTCGGCGGCTGGTGCGGCGATGCCGCCGGCGTGGGCAGCTTCCTGGTTCGAGCCTGGCTCGCCACCGGCGACGAGCGCTACCGCAAGGTCGCCGACGCCGCGGCGGCCGCGGTGCGGGCCGACCAGTGGACGATGGCCACCGCCAGCTGTCACGGCGTGGTGGAGAACGTCGAGTTTCTCCTCGACATGGCCGAAGCCACCGGCGACGACCGGCACCGCGACTGGGCGCTCAAGACGGTGTGCCAGCTGGCCTGGCCCGACGACGCCGCCCTGCCGGTGCTCATCGCGGCCCTGGTGCGACTGGTCGCCCCGGGCACGCCGCGGCTGTGGATGCCTCCGCTGGGACAATAGAAAACCGGGCGGCCGCAGCCGCCCGGTTCACGGGTTTCCTATTACACGAAGGCGCTCAGCCCGGTGATGGCCCGGCCGGTCACCAGCGAGTTGATCTCCCGCGTGCCCTCGTAGGAGTACACGGCCTCGGCGTCGGCGACGAACCGGCCGACGTTGTAGTCCAGCACGATTCCGTTGCCGCCCAGGATCTCCCGGGCCCAGCCGACCGCCTCCCGCATCCGCGAGGTGCAGAACGCCTTGGCCAGCGAGGAGTGTTCGTCCTTGTACACGCCTTCGTCCTGCAGCTGCGCCAGCCGGACGACCATGCCCAGCGAGGCGGTGACGTTGCCCAGCATCTTCACCAGCAGGTCCTGCACCAGCTGGAAGCCGGCGATGGGCTTGCCGAACTGGACCCGCTCCTTGGCGTAGGCCAGGGCGAGGTCGTAGGCGCCCATCATGACGCCGACGGACTGCCAGGCCACGCCGCCGCGGGTCTGCCGCAGGATGTCTGCGGTGTCCCGGAAACCGTGCGCGTTCTGCAGGCGGTTGGCCTCGGGCACACGGCAGTCGGTGAGCGTGATGTCGGCGTTCTGCACGGTGCGCAGGGCCATCTTGTGCTCGATCTTGGTGGCCACGAGGCCGGGCGTGCCCTGCTCCACCACAAAACCCTTGACCTTGTTGTCGGCCTCGTCCCGGGCCCACACCACGATCAGGTCGGCGAAGGTGGCGTTGCCGATCCAGCGCTTGGCGCCGTTGAGGATCCAGGTGTCGCCGTCGCGCCGGGCCGTGGTCCGCAGGCCGCCGGCCACGTCGGAGCCGCCGTTGGGCTCGGTCAGCGCGAACGCGCCGATCTTCTCCATCCGGGCCATCGCCGGCAGCCAGCGCTCCTTCTGCTCGTCGGAGCCGCAGCGGTCGACGCTGCCCATGGCGAGTCCACTGTGGACGCCGAAGAAAGTGGCCAGGGACGGGTCGATCCGGTTCATCTCCATGGCCAGGAAGCCGGTGAGCAGGCTGCGGCCGCCCCGGTAGGCCAGGCCGGCGATGTCCAGCTCGGCGAAGCCCTTCACGATCTGGTGCGGGAACTCGGCGTTGGCCCACGCCTCGTTGGCGATCGGCGCGACCTCGGTGCGCAGGAACTCCCGGGTCTTCTCGACGATCGCCTTCTCGTCGTCGGTGAGCAGGCCCTGGAAGTCGTAGAAGTCACCGGACATCGTTGTCACGCTCCTTGAAACTGATGATCTCGAGCTGCTGGCGGTCGCGCCTCTCGGCGCGCTTGTCGTTGTCCGCCAGGGGATAGACGGCCTCGACCTGGTCGGCCAGGCGCGCCTGCACGTCTTCGGGGATGTAGGGCATCAGGTGGGCCATCATGTGCCGCAGCCCACCGGGGCCGCCGCCGAGGTGGAAGGCCAGGAACGGGCCGACGGTCGCCCACCGCACGCCGATGGAGTTGGTGACGATGTCGTCCAATTCCGGAATGGAGACCACGCCCTGCTCGACGAGGTTCACGCACTCCTCGAACAGCACGCGCTGCAAGCGGTTGGCGACGTGGCCGCGGACCTCCTTGTGCACCACCACCGGAACCTTGCCCAGCGAGTGGTAGAACTCCTTGGCCCGGCCGATTTCCGCCTCGTCGGCGCCGACGAGCTCCACCAGCGGCAGCAGGTGCGGCGGGTTGAACGGGTGCCCCACCACGAGCCGTCCGGGAGCGGTCATCTTCGCCGACATCGAGGACGGCGTCAGGCCGGAGGTGGAGGACAGGATCAAAGCGTTGGCGGGCGCGGCCTTCTCGATGGCCGCGAACAGGTCCTGCTTGAACTCCAGGCGTTCCGGGCCGTTCTCCTGCACCGCGTGCACACCGTCGACGGCCTCCTCGACCGAGCCGACGATCTCCAGGCGGGACAGGAGCTCCTCGGCGTCGCCGACGAAGCCCGGCACGGTCGGGGCGAACTCGCGGACCGCGTCGTGCACGGCCTTCTCCAGGTCTGGACGGGGATCCGTGACGCGCACGGTGTGCCCCTCGGCCAGCATCAGGGTCGTCCAGGACAGGCCGATGGTGCCGGCGCCGACGATTGCCAGAATCATGGTCAGCGCTCCTTCAGGTAGTCGAACACCGGCTGGACGCCGGACAGCGTCAGGTCGGTGATGATGTGGCTGGCCGACACGACCTCCAGCACCGGCAGGTCGGCCAGCGGGGCCAGCACGTGCTGGAACAGCTGCAACCGGGCCGGCCCGGTCCACGCCGCCTTCACCGTGATGTCGGTGATCTGGGTGCGCACCAGCTCGCACACCCGCGGCTCGCGCTCGTAGCCGGGCACGATCTTGACCATGTACGTGGGCTGCGTCAGCTCGGCCTTGGCCTGCTCGAGGTCCATCGCGTAGTGCTTGTAGCCCATGGTCGCGGTGGCCACCCGCTGCGTGCCGTAGTCCAGCGTGCCGACCAGCGCTCCGGTGTCGGCGAACAGCCGGGGGGAGCCGGTGCTCTTCGGGTACGCGCTGATCTCCCGGCCGGCCACGGTCGCGGCCACGTTGTCCAGGTACATCGCGTGCAGGTACTCGCCGCGCTCCTCGCCGAACCGGACCGGGATCACCTGGCCGGACTCGGTGTACGGGCCGAAGCTGGTGCTGTCGCCCATCTTCATGACCTCGAACCGGACCAGCGGCTCGTCGAACTCGAGAGGCTCGGGCACCGCGGCCCTCAGCGCCTCGGGATCCGTGCGGTAGACGACGTT
>Ga0307511_10000995_pt1 | contig 30116 bp, 26 predicted proteins | sample 13_EM_MG_FD_200266 | JGI IMG/M metagenome (GOLD analysis project Ga0307511, IMG submission 200266) | Populus trichocarpa ectomycorrhiza microbial communities from riparian zone in the Pacific Northwest, United States - 13_EM | ecosystem: Host-associated > Plants > Roots > Unclassified | place... | reverse complement strand
CGATGGAAGAGGTTGAGCGGATCGTGATCGAAGAGACACTCACCATGACGGACGGCGACCGTCGCAAGACCGCCGAGATCCTCGGCATCTCGTACAAGACGCTCTACAACAAGACGAAAAAGTACAAGGCTGCCGGCGGCGGAGACGATGAAGAGGAAGAGTAACGGGCACGACGCCGTCTACCATTCGTAGCCGTTTTTGGCCTTCTCCCTTCTCGGTGCTATCGTCCGCGCCTCAGTTCAGCCCGGCGCCTTCGTACGCGCGCGCATGATGCGCGCGCGAGGAATTCCGGCGTCGGCGTCGCAGGTTGGGGCGTTCCGCAATGGCCAAAAACCTCGTCATCGTCGAGTCTCCCGCGAAAGCGAAGACGATCAACAAGTTCATCGGAAGCGACTACATCGTCAAGGCGTCGGTCGGCCACGTCCGCGATCTGCCGAAGAGCGAGCTCGGCGTCGACGAGGAAACCTTCGAGCCCACCTACGAGGTGCTCGAGGGCAAAGAAAAAGTGGTCAGCGAGCTCCGCGCCGCAGCCAAGAAGGCCACCGTCGTCTACATCGCCTCGGACCCTGATCGCGAGGGAGAAGCGATCGGCTGGCACGTCATGAAGCTTCTCGGCAATGACGCCACCAAAGTCCGGCGCATCCTCTTTCACGAGATCACGAAGAACGCCGTCCGGAAGGCGATCGACCTGCCGGGCGAGATTGACATGAATAAGGTGAACGCGCAGCAGGCCCGGCGCGTCCTCGATCGCCTGGTCGGCTACAAGCTCTCGCCGCTGCTCTGGGACAAAGTCCGCCGCGGTCTCTCTGCCGGCCGCGTGCAGTCGGTGGCCATGAAGATGATCGTCGACCGCGAGGAAGCGATCAAAGCGTTCCTCCCCGAAGAGTACTGGACCTTCGCAGCGAAACTGGCGGCAGGCAACCCGCCCCAGTTCATCGCCAAGCTCACCAAGGTCGATGGCAAGAAGGCAGACGTCACCAACGAGGAGCAGGCGCGCATCATCGAAGCGGCGCTGAAGTCCGGCGGCTACGTCGTCGAGTCGATCGCCCGCAAGGAAAAGAAACAGTCTGCGGCGGCGCCATTCATCACCTCGACGCTGCAGCGCACGGCCTACAACCGCTTCAAGTACCCCGTGAAGCGGACCATGCAGATCGCCCAGAAGCTGTACGAAGGCAAAGAGCTGGGCTCCTTCGGCCACGTCGGCCTCATTACCTACATGCGTACCGACTCGGTCCGCATCAGTGACGATGCCATCGGCGAGGTAAGACAATATATCAGCACGAAATACGGCGCTGCTATCCTCCCCGAAAAGCCGAACGTATATCGTGTCAAGAAAGCTGCACAGGCGCAGGAGGCCCACGAAGCCGTCCGCCCCACCTCGCTCGAGCATGACCCGGAGACGATCAAGGATCACCTCACCCGGGAGGAGTACAACCTCTACAAGCTGATCTGGGATCGCTTCGTCGCTTCGCAGATGAAGCCGGCCCTTTTCGACGTCACCGACGTCGACATCCGCAACGGAGCCTACACGCTGCGCGCGTCCGGCGAAGTGCTGAAGTTCGCCGGTTTCCTGGCCGTGTTCCAGGATGCCTCGGTCGATGGCGCCGAGGATGACGACGAGAAGCCGGACAACTCGAAGGCACTGCCGGCGATGAACGAGGGCGAGTCGCTCACGCTCATCAACCTCGACACGAAACAGAACTTTACGCAGCCGCCTCCCCGCTACACGGAAGCGACGCTCGTGAAAGCGCTGGAAGAGAACGGCATCGGCCGTCCGTCGACGTACGGCTCGATCATGACCACGATCCAGACGCGCGACTACACCTACAAGTCCGACGGCAAGTTCTTTCCCACGCAGCTCGGCATGCTGGTGACGAAGCTGCTCAAGCAGTCCTTCGGCGACATCATCGATGAAGGCTATACGGCGGAGCTGGAGGGGAAGCTCGATCAGATCGAGGAAGGTCACGTCGAGTGGCACGAGGCGATGCGCGATTTCTCTCTCAAATTCAACAAAGATCTCGTGCGTGCTGGCAAAGAAATGGTCGAGGTGAAACGCACCGGCGTCGAGACCGATGAGATCTGCGAGAAGTGCGGCTCGCCGATGGCCATCAAGTTCGGCCGCTTCGGCGAGTTCCTGGCTTGCTCGAATTATCCCGAGTGCAAGAACACCAAGGAGACCGCGCGCGGCGACGTGGCCGAGCAGGCCGAGGGCGAGACGATCGTCTGCGAGAAATGCGGCAAGCCGATGCAGCTCAAGCGCTCGCGCTTCGGCCAGTTCTACGCCTGCACCGGCTACCCCGATTGCAAGAACACGAAGGATCCGCGCCTGCTGAAGGCTGACATCCCCACCGAGCCGCAGCCGCCCTGCGAAAACTGCGGCAAGGAGATGGTGCTCAAGTCCGGCCGCTACGGTCCGTTCTTTTCCTGCTCCGGCTATCCCGACTGCAAGACTATCCGCAAGATCGGCGGAGGCAAGGGCAGTCCTCCGAAGCCGACCGGCGTTCCCTGCCCGAATTGCAAAGAGGGCGAGCTTGTGGAGCGTCGTTCCCGCCGCGGGATCTTCTTCTCCTGCTCGCGTTATCCGAAGTGCGACTTCTCGCTGAACAATCGGCCCGTCCCTCGTCCCTGCCCGAAATGTGCCGCGCCCTATCTCCTGGAAAAGGAGACGAAGCGTGAAGGGCATATCGAGTACTGCAACAACGCCGAGTGTGATTACCGCGCTCCAATCGCCGCGCGGCCGAATGCGGCAAACGAATAGCATCGCTAGTTAACAGGCTCAATTTGGATTTCATTACAAATCCAATCTTCGATGTGCATTCAATCAACATTCACTCCACATTACCTCTGCTTTAACGACGCCTATTAACGCGCCACACCTCCGCGCTACACTGCCTGCACGGAGGTCGTCCAATGAAAGGGTTCTCTCAGCGCGCGTGGCGTAGCGGTGCAGTGCTCTCTCTCCTCGTTGCGGTGGCGGCATTTGCTGAGCCTCCTCTCAACGTTTCCGACCGAGTGATGCTGCGGCAGGTGCTGCAGGCCATGCCCAAGGGCGGCGACCTGCACAATCACCTCTCCGGCTCCGTCTACGCCGAGTCGTACCTCCGCTATGCCTCCGACGACGGCATCTGCGTCGATTCAGTGAAGCTGACCATCACGCAATGCTCCACGGCGCAGCAGATCGCAGCCAATCCCGCTCTTGCCGCGACGATCGTGCCGGCATCGACTGTTTTTGCGCCGTACTCCTCGCTCTACGGTGAGATGCAGGACGCGCTCTCCATGCGCCAATTCCGGCCGGTGCTGGAGTCGGGGCACGATCACTTCTTCAACACCTTCGGCAAGTTCAGTGCGGTCTCGAAAACGCACGTCCCCGAGATGCTGACCGAGGACGTCTGGCGGCTGGCCACGGAGAACGTCGACTACCTGGAGACGATCTTCGCGCCTGACTTCGGTCACGCCCGTGACTTGATGAAGTTCATCAAACAGGGAGACAGCCTGGCCGCGATGCGGACCGCGATCATGCAGAGCGGACAGGTGCCGGGGATTATCACCGCCGCCCGCGCCGTCATCGATGACGCCGAGGCGCACGTGAAGAGCAATCTTCATTGCGGGACGCCGAACGCCCAGCCGGGATGCGACTCAACCGTCCGCTATCTCTACGAACTGCATCGCGGTGTGCCGCTGCAGCAGCTCTTCGCGGAGATGGTCGTCGGCTACGAGCTGGCCAGCGCCGATCCGCGCGTCGTCGGACTCAATCCGGTCATGCCCGAGGACAGCTACATCTCCATGCATGACTTCGACGACCAGATGAAGATGTTCGCCTTCTTCCACCAGCTCTATCCGAAAATCCATCTCACCACACACGCCGGCGAGTTATGGCCGGGATTCGTCGAGCCCGAAGGTTTGCGCTACCACATTCGCGACTCGGTCATGGTCGCCAGCGCCGAGCGAATCGGCCACGGAGTTGACCTCACCTACGAAGACGATGCCGCCGGATTGCTGAAGACCATGGTCAGCCGCGGCGTCGCCGTCGAAGTCTGCCTGACCAGCAACGACGTAATCCTCGGCGTTTCCGGCAAAGCGCATCCGCTTCGCTACTACCTCGCCGCCGGCGTGCCGGTCGCGCTGGCCACCGACGATCCCGGCGTCTCGCGCGACGACATGACCAACCAGTACATGCGCGCCGTGCAGGACCAGGGGCTCGACTACACGACGCTCAAACGCCTGGCCCGCAACAGCCTCGAATACTCATTCGTCGAAGGCGATTCGCTGTGGGTCGGTCACGACTATTCGAAGATGGTTGGTGCGTGCGCAGACACCTCCTCGGCCGGTTGCACGGCGTTTCTCGCCGCCAATACGAAGGCGCGCATCGAGTTGCGGCTGGAGAAGCGGCTACGGGATTTCGAGGCGAGCTGGAAGTAGATCGCCTGCCAGGAAGGCAGTGACCGACGGCGTGATCAGGTCGTAGTTGATGAGAAACGTGTCGTGCCCGTTGGCTGACGCGATCCGTTCGTGATGAACCGGCGTTCCATTCGCCAGCATCGCCTTCTCGACACGATCGACCTCAGCGACCGGAAAGAGCCAGTCGGTGTCGAACGAGACGAGCAGCGTTCGTCCGCGCCATTTGGCGAACGCCTTCTCCAGTGAGCCGTGCTGCTGCTCCAGATCCATCTCATCCATCGCCGCCTGGACGCGGATGTACGAGTTCGCGTCGTACTGCGCAGCGAATTTCCTTCCCTGATGCTCGAAGTACGAGTCGATCTCGAACTGTCTCGTATCTCCGCGGCGGCGCCTTCCGAACTTCGATTGCAGCGCCTGAGCGGAGAGGTAGGTCATGTGCCCGACCATGCGCGCCACCTGCAGCCCGCGCAGCGGCTCGTGGTTGTCGTAGTAGTCGCCGCCGTTGAAGCGGGCATCGCTCTCGATCATCTTGCGGCCGATGACATGCCAGGCGATGCCCTGCACGGGCACGGCCGCGCCACCCGCCATGGTGATGATCGAATCGGTGAAGTCGGGATAGCAGGCCGCCCACATCAACACCTGCATCCCGCCCAGTGAGCCACCGGCCACGGCGCGCAGGTGTGTGATGCCGAGGCGATCGAGAAGAATCTTCTGCGAGCGAACCATATCCTCGATGGCAGGCCACGGATAGCGCGAACCGTAAGGCTTGTTGCTGACCGGATCGATCGAATCCGGCGCCGTCGTTCCGTAGCACGACCCTGGGATGTTCGCGCAGACGACGAAGTACTTATCGAGATCGATCCCCTTGCCGTGCCCGATCAGGCCGTCCCACCAGCCCGGCTTTTCATCGCCCGAATCGGTGTACTTGCCCGCCGCGTGCGCGCTCGCGGACAGCGCGTGGCAGACCAGGATCGCATTCGATCTGTCCGCATTCAGCTCGCCGAAGGTCTCGTAGCGGATCGAGAACGGCGCGATCGTCTGTCCGTGGGTGAAGCGAAACCCTTCGTCGAGGACCAGATCCTTCGGTGGCGCGGCGATGAATGTGTTCTGCAGCAACTGTGGCATCGAACGCCGAAGGATAGCAGTCCGGAACGCGCGCGGCAGGAGTCTACGCCGCCGCGCGCGGCATCAGCGCCCACAGGACGAGGTAGACGAAAATGCCGGGAAATGCGACTGAGACCACCGACACGACGACGTAGAGCACCCGCACCAGCGTCACGTCCCACCCGAGCCATTCGGCGATGCCGCCGCAGACGCCGCCGATCATTTTGTTGCGATTCGAAAGTTGCAAAGGCATGGTCTTCTCCTACTCGCTACCCGCTTCCCTCTTCATCTGCCCTTCGTAAATACGTCGCACCTCGTCAATGGTTGATATCTGGTCGACCATCTTGTCATCGCGGAGGTGTGCGATGCGCGGAAAGCGGAGCGCATAGCCCGATTTGTGGCGGGCCGACTCCTGGATGCGGTCAAAGGCGATCTCGAGAACGACGGTCGGCTCGACGGTGTGCACCGGTCCGTAGCGCGCAATGGTCGTCGCCTGAAAATGCTTCGTCAGCCGATGGATCTCCGCGTCCGTCAGTCCGGAATACGCCTTGCCGATGTTGACCAGCTCGTTGTCGCGACGAACGGCGAACGTGACATCGGAGAGAACCGCACGCCGCTTGCCGTGGCCATACTCGGCCGCGGTGACGACACAGTCGAGCGTGGCCAGCGCCTTCTTGTACTTGAGCCACGACTTGCCGCGGCGGCCGGGCGTGTAGACGGAGTCAGGCGCTTTGACGACGAGTCCCTCGTTCGCGCGAGCGCGCGCGGCGTCGAAGAGAGCGTCGACGTGAGCGCCATCGCGCGCTTCGGATTGATTCGTGAAGCGAATGGCAGTTGAGTTATCGAGCAACGGACGAAGGCGCGCAAGCCGTTCGCGGAGCGGCACTTCGAACAGCACGTCGCCATCGATGAAGAGAATGTCGAAAGCGAAGAAGACCACTGGCGCATCGCGCAGCAGCGTTTCCGACACCTTCCTTCGTCCGAGCCGCTTTTGGATCGTGGCAAACGGCAGAACGCGATCGCTGAAGGCCACGATCTCGCCGTCGAGGACTACCGAATGGCCGAGTGCACGCGCTGCGGATTCAAGCTCAGGGAAGCGGTGCGTCACGTCGTCGAGCGTTCGCGAGTAGATGCGAACCTCATCACCGCCGGCGTGAATCTGTGCCCGCACGCCGTCGTACTTGTCGTCAGCAAATGCTCCGGCGCCGAGCATGGCCACGATCTCATCGGGATCCTCTTCCGGTTGCGCCAGCATGAACGCGAACGGATGGAACAGATTCATTCGCGCCGAATCCAACGCATCGCCACGAGCCAGAAGCGCGGCCGTCCCGATGTCGCCGGTCAGCATGTTGGCGCGGCGCACCGCAGTCAGCGGCCGGTCAAACGCCTTTGCAATGGCCGACTCGACAAGTCCTTCCTGCAGTCCGATTCGAAACTCGCGCAGCAGAATCTTCACCACGAAGCGGACGCCTTGCGCATCGAGCTTCCGCAGCAACGTCACCAGGACGTTCTTCTTCTCGATGGCCCCCGAAGTCGCTGCGAGCCGTTCAAACGTCTCCCCAACCTCGGCCAGCGTCACCGTGCGCTCCGGATCGTCTTCGAACAACTCGGCCGCCGTATCGCCGGCGTCGCCGTATTTCGACCAGGCTGCCAAGACCTCATCCGCCGATCGGCCGGTTACTTCCACCAGCGCCTCGGTCAGCGCCGCGCCGCCGATACCAACCGTGCGCTGATCCTTGCGCGGAAACGGTGAGCCGGAAAAGAAGACCGTCGCGCGTTCGAGCGATGCGTCATCGAGCGAGACGAAGTAATCCGCCAGCAGGCGCTCCTTCTCCGACTTTTTCGTCGTGGCGGCGATGGCGTTGGCGGTTCGGGAGAAGTCGCTGAGCATGTGGCGATATGATCCGCGCCGCAAATATCGCACCCATGAGGAAGATATGAAAACCAAAGTCACAGTGGTCGGTGGCGGCAACGTCGGCGCGACCGTTGCGCAGGGAATCGCACTCAAAGAGCTCGCCGACGTCATCGTCGTCGACATCGTCGAAGGCGTGCCGCAAGGCAAGACGCTCGACCTGATGGAGACCGCGCCGGTCGAGAAATACGACTCCATCCTGCGCGGCACGAACGGCTACGACGAGACCGCCGACTCCGACCTCGTCGTCATCACCGCCGGCCTGCCGCGCAAACCCGGCATGAGCCGCGACGACCTGCTGTGGAAGAACGAAGAGATCGTGGCCGGCGTTACGCGCGAGATCGTCAAGCGCTCACCGAATACGATCCTGGTCATCGTTTCCAATCCCCTCGATGCCATGTGCGAAGTGGCCCGCCGCGTCTCCGGCTTCCCGCGCGAACGCGTCATCGGTATGGCCGGCGTTCTTGACTCAGCCCGCATGCGCGCCTTCATCGCCATGGAGCTGAACGTCTCCGTCGAGAACACGCACGCCTTCGTCCTCGGCGGTCACGGCGACACGATGGTCCCGCTTCCGCGCTACTCGACGGTTGCCGGAATCCCCATCACCGAGCTGATCTCGAAGGAGCGCATCGACGCCATCGTCACGCGCACCCGCAACGGCGGCGCGGAGATCGTCAATCTTCTCAAGACCTCGGCGTGGTACGCGCCCGGCGCGGCCACGGTGGAGATGGTCGAAGCGATCCTCAAAGACAAGCGCAAGATCCTCCCTTGCGCTGCCTACCTGACCGGCGAGTACGGCTTCAACAACCTCTACGTCGGCGTGCCGGTGAAACTGGGACGCAACGGCATCGAACAGATCATCGAGATCACGCTGACCGAGGACGAGCGTGCGGCGCTTCAGAAATCAGCGGATGCGGTGCAGGAGCTGTTCGACACGCTGAAAATCAGCAGTTAGCAGCAGTTCTATCCTGCGCGAAGACGCAGGATCTCCGGTGGCATCGCCGGGCTTGAGTCGGAATGGCGAGTGAGAGTCTCGCGTCTTGAATGAAGGCCAGGCGCGGTATTGCCAGAGATCCTTCGTCACTTCGTTCCTCACGATAGACTTTTGACCCCATGAAAAAGCTCGTCATCGACATCGAAACGGTTGGCACGCCCTGGGAAGAGCTGGACGCCTACGTTCGCGAATACCTGATCAAGGGCCTCAGCGATGGTGATGCCGAGGAAACGAGGCGCGCCGGTGGGCTCTCGCCGTTTCGTGGGCGCATCATCGCTATCGGCGTGATCAACATCGAAGATGGGCGCTCCTGCGCCATGTACGAAGTGCCGGGGCAGACGCAGCTCTCCATCGAAAAGGCCGGGCAGCGCACCTACATCTCCGGCAGCGAGAAGCAGATCCTGGAGAAATTCTGGGAGTTCTTCGAAGGCGACTCGCGCTTCATCACCTTCAACGGCCGGCAATTCGATGGACCGTTTCTGATGATCCGCTCGGCCATCAACGGCATCGTTCCGAAGCGCGATCTCGTCGGATATCGCTACGGCTATCACCCCAACTGCGATCTGCGCGAAGCGCTCAACTTCTTCGGCACCACCAACGCGCGGCAGTTCAAATTCAACCTCGATCTGGCCTGCAAGGTCTTTGGCGTCGAGACATCGAAGGGCGAAGGGCTGGATGGACGCTCCGTCGAGACCTGGTATCGCGCCGGGCGGCATCGCGAGATCGCCGACTACTGCCTCGACGACGTGCGTGCCACCTGCGAGCTGTACGAGAAGGTCGCGCCGTCGCTGCTCATGTTTAACAAAGAGTTCCGCGAGTCCGAGGAGCGCGATCTCCGCATGCGGCGTCAGACGGAATTGCCATTGATTCCGACAAAAGAAAACCTCTTTATCGAGTCGGTGACGCAGACGTCGATCGCCTTGTCCGAGTCGCTCGATGGGCCGGAACCGGTGCCGGTCGTCATGGGCACGCATCAGGCGGTCGTGCTGGAAAAGCTCGTGCGCCCCGCCGAGGAAGAAGAAGAGATTCCGTCAGGCGTCTGAGCCGTGCGTAGAATGCGCGCGTGAGATTGTTTCGGGCCCGGATCTTCACGCCCATCGCTGATCCCTTCACCGTTGATGCCGCGAAGTCGTATGTCTACTACGACGATGGATATCTCTCCATCGACGGCGATCGCATCGTCGACGTCGGCGATTGGCGCGACGTCCCGCGGACGAGCGCCACGCTGACGCAGCTCGGGCGCGACATCCTCATCACGCCGGGATTTGTCGACACCCATCTTCACGCCCCGCAGCTCGAGATGATCGGCTCGTACGGCGGCGACCTGCTGCAATGGCTGAATCGCTACACCTTCCCAACCGAGGCAAAGTTCAGCGATCCGAAGCACGCCGAGATGGTGGCCGGCATCTTCTTCGATGAGCTGCTGCGCAACGGCACGCTCTGCGCGCTCATCTTCTCGACGATTCACTATTCGGCCACCGACATCTTCTTCGCCGAAGCCGAGCGGCGCGGATTCCGCGCCATCATCGGCAAGACCATGATGGACCGCAATGCGCCCGACGCGTTGCTGGAAACGCCGCGCAACTCATACGAAGAGAGCCGCGCCCTGCTGCAGAAATGGCACAAGCGCGGGCTGTTGCGCTACTCGATCACGCCCCGATTTGCGCCGACGTCGACGCCGGAGCTCCTCGAAGCAGCCGGCCAGCTCAAGCGCGAGTTCCCTGACGCGTACGTTCACTCGCACATTTCGGAGAACCGCAACGAAGTGCAGTGGGTCCATGACCTCTTCCCCGAGGCCGAGTACGCCGATGTTTACGACCGCTACGGCCTGCTCGACGAGCGGACGGTGCTTGCCCATGGCATTCACCTGAGCGAGGAGGAGTTGGAGCTTCTCGCCCGCCGCGGCACCCGCATCGCCCACTGTCCGAACTCGAATCTCTTCCTCGGCAGCGGTCTTTTTCGCCTGCACCACACGATGCGCGCCGGCGTCGCCGTCGGTCTCGGCACGGACATCGGCGCCGGAACGACGCCTTCGATGTTCACCACGATGTCGGATGCGTACAAAGTCCAGCAGGTGCAGGGAGTCTCACTCACCCCGTTCCATCTCTGGTATCTGGCCTCCCTCGGCGGCGCCCGGGCGTTGTCGCTGGATGGCGAATCCGGCAGTCTCGAGCCCGGCAAGTCGGCCGATTTCCTTCAGCTCGACCTCAAATCGACGCCTCTGGTCGCCCTGCGCAGCGAGCGGGCCTCGTCCATCGAGGACCTCCTGGCCGGCCTGATCTTCACCGGCGATGATCGCGTCGTCCGCGAATGCTGGATCGCCGGGCGGATGGTAGCGACGCGGTAGCGATTTTCGGCGTTGCTTGACGTTAATTAACGCGAGACCGCGAACCCCGTTACTGGCAGCGCTCTTGCGGCGTCTCAACCGCAGGAGGCCTCCATGAGAAAGATACGAGCGATCCTGGTGTTCGCGGCGCTCTTCGCTGTCGCCGCTTTCGGACAGGATCGTACTGTTTGGCGGACGAGCGCCGACGTGCAGGAAGGCGGTCGCGGAAGCGTCACCGGCACGGTCGCAGACACGGAAAATGGCCGAAACCGCCTGATTCTCATCCCCGACGAAGCGAGCAATGATCGCGTCACCGTCGATACCGACTCGGTATCGACCCAGTACAACGGATTCGGCGGAACGATCAACGGCTCGCCGGAGATTTTCACCGGATCGAGCGGATTCAATAACGTGCGGGTCGGAGACCGTCTCGAAGTCCGCGGTACGGCTACCGGCGGCAACGTCGTCCGCGCCGAGCGCGTCACCCTCCTCGGCAGGCCGGTCGAGGCGCCGCAGACAGGCGTGGGCCAGACCCGAACGCCGAATTCGATCTCCACTCCTACAGCTTCGGGGACGACGCCGAGCAGCAGCGCTCCGGAGCGCATGGGCCGCGTCGAAGGGGTGCTGCAACAGATCAATGCCGAAGCAGGACGCCTGGTCGTCGTCACCGACCAGCGTGAAGTGCTGACAGTGAGGACTCCCCAGGGAACACCGGTTCGCTACCACGGCGAGACGTATCGTGTTTCGAATCTTGAAGTTGGCGACCGCGTTCGCATCGAGCCGCAGGGTGCGGCCAGCGGTGCCGAGATCCGTGCCCGATCGATCGAAGTGCTCCAGAGCGCGCAGGAGTCCGGCGGCGCGCCGACCGGCGTCGGCGGCGTAACCGGCCGCGTGACCCGCGTCGACCGGGCCAACAACACCATCCAGGTCAATACCGGCCGCGGAACGATCACCATCGATCTTCGCAGTGCCACCGATCCCGCTGGCCAGCCCGTTCGCGCGCGCGACGTCCAGGCCGGCGACCATATCGACGTGAGCGGCTCATACAGCGGCCAGACGTTCGTGGCGTCAACGCTCCGTTTCACCGACGACAACGGCGCCCCGATCACCCCCGGTCCCTCCGTACCCCCCGCCCCTACGCCCACCGACCTCGGCGTGGTGACGATCTACGGCACCGTCTCGCAGACACTCGCCGACGGCCCCCAACTCGTCATCCGCGACACTCAAAACAGCAACCGCCCCGTCCGCATCTACGCCATCGACGACCTGCTCGTTCGCACCAAGACCGGCACTTACGCGACCGCCACTCAGTTACGCGTGAACGATTCCGTCGTGATCAAGGCCTACCGCGACGGAGATGGGAACTACATCGCGCAGACGATCAGGATTCGGTAGATTTGGTGTTGATGCCGGAGGTTTCGGGAGCATGCAAAGTCCGATGATGTCGCCCTCAACAACCACGGACCTTCCGTGTTACCGTTGAAAGAATGGAAGTGATCGAGGCCGAGTTCAACGACGGCGTACTCCATCCGTTGCGCCGTCTCCCATTGCGCCCGGGCGAACGGGTGGGGATCGTCGTCGTGCGCCGTCCGGATCCCTTGCGTTGGGATGTTGCCCGCCTGTCAAAGGTGCTTCCAGATGAGAACACTCTGACGGAGGCAGGGTTGGCCGAGTGGGAAACAACGCTCAGTCACGAGGATCGGCGTTGAAGCGCGGTGAGATCTGGTGGGCAGATTTGGGAGCCTATCGTCCCCGCGAGCAGACCGGCCGGCGGCCCGTCGTGATTTGGCAGAGTGACACCCTCACGCGGGCACTGCAATCCGTCCTCGTCGTCCCGCTGACCACTAATCTCGATCGAGCACGACTCGCCGGAACCGCGATGATCGAAGCAAGTGAGGGTGGTTTGCGTCAGGCGTCCGTGGCGTTGGCTTTTCAGATGCGAGCCATTCCGAAAGCATGTCTTCTCGACCGTGTCCGCAATCTCACGGAAAACGAGCTTGGTGAACTGGAATTGGCAACCGATGAAGCGCTGGGACGCGTAGAGCCGGAAGCGAACGGGGTCGTGTAACACGACTTGGCGACATGACTTCAGTAAATTACTGAAATCAAAGCACCGTACACGCCTTCTCCTCTAACGAGACAACCCGTGTAGCCCTATTCATCCCCGAGGTTATAGATCGTGTTATTTGGAATAACAAGCCTCCCCCCAACGTCGAACACTGTGCGATGGAAAAGCCCGTTCGGCGCAGTCTGCTCCCTGGCGTATCGGACGCCGGAGCGCCTCCTCCCGTCGTGATCGATTCGCGCGTCGTCGTCGCAAGGGCACGGCGTCGCGCGGTCGTCCGCGATGTCATCGATCTCCTACTCCTGGTCTGCGTCGACGGGCTTTTCCTACGCTGGCCGCATGCGCACGTGCCGTTCCTCGACCGCTACGACTCGCTGCTCGTCGTCATTGGATTGAACGCGCTGCTCGTCGGCTATGTCTGGCTGACGCGCGCGCTGCCGCGATGGACGGCGCGCCGCGTGGCGACGACGTGGTCGCTGCCGGAGCGGGCGCGATTCTTCAGGCACTGACGGTGCTCTTCCGGATCACGAACTTCTGCAGTAGCACGCCGACCAGCAGGAGCGAGATCGTCAACCCGAGGAGCGAGCCGACGCGATAGAGACCGCCGAGGCGGGCCAGGTCGTGCAGGAAGCATTTCAGCACCGTCACCAGCAGCAGAATGATGGCCGCCACGCGCGCTCCTCGGCTGTGCAGCACGAGTCCGGCAATGAGCATGCTGACGGCGAAGACGGCCCAGCCGATGGTGTAGGTCAGATCCTGCGCCAGCGATGACGAGAGAAAGTCGAAGGCGAGCGCCGGCCCGGTCGAGTAGTAGTCGGCGATCTCGATGTTGACGAGCAGGAACAGGAGGATCGTTCCGGCGGAGCTGACGAGCGGCCGGGCGAGTTTGGTACGCTGCGCTTCCTCATCAGGCAGCAGTCTCACAGCGGCGAAGAATGCGGCGGCGCTGACAAGGTAGGTGTAGAGGTACCAGTTCACGATCGGCGCGTGGCTGGCCGGGTGATACGAGAGGACCGCGGGATTGAGGGCAAGGCGAACGAATGCTGCTGCCAGCAGCGCCGTAGACCAGGCCAGAAGTCCACGATGCGCGATGCGGCGAAAGAGCCAGACCAGCGCCGCTCCTTCGAGCGCCCAGCCGATGGTGATCCACTGCTTTTCGAGCTGCAGCGGTATGGCCACGGTGATGAACGCCAGCGCCGCCCCGGAAGTCAGCGCCAGGCGCGAAAGGAGCCGCTCGCCTGCTGGTTCGATGCGCAACAAACGCCAGACGAGCAGGAGCATGAGCGCGGCCTGGAAGACGGGGAGCAGACCGATGATGTTTTCGTATCCCCCGTCTTTGATGGCCATGCGGGCGTAGATGAAGAACGGGATCCCGGCCAGCACGGCGGCGAGGTATGGCTGCATGAAGCGCTTCGCTTTCGCGCCGAGGAGTAGCGGATAGGCGATGAAGAGCGCGTAGATGGCGCCGGCAAAACCGATCTGCTGCGACGGCGTCGTCGATCGCGACAGGAAGGTGCCCAGCGCGAGCACCATCACCGCGAAGATGGCGATGTCGTGACCCTCGATCAGCCATGCCACCGCCAGCATGGCGATGCCGATGACGATGTGCGAGGCGAGCAGCGAACCGAAGATCGGGTTCGTGGCCACGCTCCCGGCGATGATGACGACGGCGTCGCCGAGAAACAGAGCCGCGATCGCGGCAGCGGTGAAACGACGGTCGATGCGGAACCAGACCAGTGCCATCGCGCAGATGGCGATCGTGGCAACGAAGGCGACGACCGGCCACGGCAACGCTCGCGCGTTTGCAGCCCACGCCATCAGCACGATTTGCGATGCTGCCATCGCCGCGGTCATGAGCATCGCGCGGCGAAGGAAGATCGCAGCAACGCCGATGGCGAGATCGAGCACGAAGAGCACGATCAGAAGCGGCCAGGGAGGGAAGGCCAGCGTCGGTTGGACAGCGACCGCAAGCAGGAACAGGTGTCCGACGATGCCGAGGTAGGTCGTACTGGCGTCGCCATCCACGCCGCGTCCGATCCAGACGCCGCCAATGATCGCCAGCAGCGCGAAGCCGCCGATCATCGCCAGTGCGGGCACAAGGCTCTCCACGTTGAGAGCGTTGGCGCACCAGACGGTGATGACGATCCACGACAGCAGAATCGTGGCCATTGCGAGGATGGAGCGTTGTCTCGACTTCGCATCGGCGATCGCGCCGGCGTTGATGATCGCGACGAGAATCGCCAGCGCCCACAGTCCGTGTTTCGCCACGTCTCCGGTGGTGAGGAAGAAGAGGACGCCGACCGAGCCGAGAGTGAGGAGCAGCATCGTCGTTTGCGAGACGACGTTCTTCCCGAGGCGGCGCGCGATCACAGGAACGGCAAGGAACAGCAGCGCGAAACCGCCGTACGTGGTCAACGCAGTGGTCAGCCGCGCCGGCGTTACGTTATCAACCGACCAGACGCCCTCGGTGACGATGGCCAGGAACGCAGCGACCGCGTACACCGGACCAGCTTCGTGCCGGATCGCATAGGCAGCGATGAGCGCGACGAGCACGAACAGCGTTCCGAAGAGGAGAAGCGGTTCGGATGCAGGAACAGGCAGCATGGCCAGCGCAGGGAAGAGCACAAGGAAGAGCGGTGCGACGACGATCCGCGGCGTCGGTGTGAAGTGCGACAGGACGAGCTGGATGACGACGAATGCGGCGATCCAGGCCAGGATCCACGGCCAGGCGTCGGGCGTGTACGACGACGCGCGCCAGACGATGAGCACGAGGGCGATCGTCGCGCCGCCGAGAAGATGCAGCCAGGCAGGGCCGCGAAAGATCGCGATCACTGACAGGCCGGTGGTGATGAAGAGCAGGAAGGTGAAGAGGACGTTGTACTGCATGCCGTAGCTCGAGACGGCGGCGACGTAGATGGCGAAGAGCAGTGGCAAACCGGCCGAGGAGATGGCGGCGAAGTCGAAACGTTGCTGCGCCTGATCCGCGCGGCGGCGCAACCAGAGCGATGCGCCTGCGGCTGCTGCGAAGACGATGAAGATCGAGACCGCGAGCGGAAGCTGGGAGACGGTCAGGAACTTGCCGATCCATCCCCACTCGTAGATCACAGTGAAGGCCACACTGAGCGCCGTCAGCAGCGGCCAGCGACGCTGAATCGCAACCCACAGCAGGCCGATGTTGAGCAGCAGCAGATACGAGAAGAGCGCGATCGGTTTGTTCTCGCCGGTCGACAAGAGCGACGGTGTGGCGAAGCCGCCGACGAGGCCGAGCAAGGCGATGAAGACGGAGTCTCGCCGGATGGATAGCAGCACGGCGATGGCCGTGACGATCAGCATCAGCGCGAAGACGACGCCGATCGGCAGCAGGTGCCAGAGCGCGTGGATGGCGAAGAGCGTTGCGTAGAGGATGGCGATGCCGGCGCCGTCCATGGCGTTGGCGGTGAAGCTGTAGTCGCGCGCCACACGCAGCTCGCAAACCAGCAGAAGCACGATGCCGGTGATCATCCCCAGCGACGCGCGCACCGGCGGGCTGAGCCAGCCATGCTCGACGGAGTAGCTGAGGAAGAAGAGCGCGGCGAGCACTAGCGCAATGCCGGCAATCCATGAGAAGAGCTTGACGCCGATGAGCGACTCCCAGTCGAAGGGTTTGCGGGGTGGGGGTGTTGGGAGTGGGGGGTGGGGAGTGGGAGTTTCGATGGGCTCGCGCTCTTGTTCCGCAGCCAGCCCGGTGACGAATGCAGCGATCGGTTCCGGTTGTGGTTCGGGCGTGAACGGCTCGGGTTCTGCTGGCGAAACTACAACGACCGGTTCGGGCTCCGGCTTCTGTTCAACGGGTGGCTGTGCTTCCGCCGTCGACGCCGATGTTCGATCGAGCCGGCGTCTCACCTCGGCCAGCTCCGCAAGAGCTTTGCTGGCGCGGCCCGAAGCCTGAATCGCGATGACAATCGCGATCACCGCCAGCACGGTGACCAGAAGAAGCACGCAGCCTTGCATCGATCAGCGAAGGATACCGCGACAAACAAAAAGGCCCGCCGAAGCGGGCCTTGGGGAAAGTCGATTGTCCGTTTGTCAGGCCTTATTCGGCTTCGGCGCGAGCAATACCTCGCGGCCGACGAGATACAGCAGCACGACAAGAATCACAAACGGGATGCACGACAACAGGTCGGCGCTGCCACCCGAGACGAACGGGTTCTTCGCTGCCATGTCATCGAGCTTGTTGTTGAAGTCGGCCATGAACGGCACGCCGGCCATGAACGCGATCAGGATTCCGGCGATCGCTCCACCGGCGATGTAGCCGGACGCCATCAACACGCCCGGGCTCTTGTCGCCCTCGGCTACGAGCTGTTCTTCCGTCAGATTCTTACCGCGATATTTCTTGCGCACGTACAGGTCCGACAGCCAGCGCACCATGCCGCCGATGAAGATCGGGCTCGACGATGACAACGGCAGGTAGACGCCGACCGCAAAGGCGAGCGACGGGATGCCCGACATCTCCAGCACCAGCGAGATCATCACGCCGAGGAGCACCAGACCCCAGGGAAGCTGCCGGTTGAGAATGCCTTTGATGATGTACGACATCAGCGTGGCTTTCGGAGCGTCGAATTTCTTCGGTGCCGCTTTGCCATTGGCCAGGAACTTGTGCGTGCCGTTGATGCCGGGGTCGACCAAATACTGGGGCGTCCCGGTCGAATCGACGAGGTACTTCGTGGCCGTCGCTCCGCTGGCCGTCGAGTGATGCCAGACCAGGTAGTCTTTCCCTTCCAGCGTTTCGTGCGTCGTCAGACCAGCCATCGTCGACGCATCGGCGTGCAGATCGGCAGGCCAGTTCTCGACCTGCTTCAGCGCGCCACCTTCTTCTGCGGCTGCCGGCTCCATGCTCACGCGCGGCACGTAGACGCTGGCCGCGGAGTTGAGCTTGAGGAGAATCGGCCCGAGGATCAGTGCCGAGGCCAGCGCGCCGATGAGGATGGCGATCTGCTGGTTTTTGGGAGTGGCTCCGACCAGGAAGCCGGTCTTCAGATCCTGCGAAGTGGTTCCACCGTTGGATGACGCGATGCAGACGATGGCCCCGATCGATAGCGCCGTCACGTAGTAGGTCGAGCCAGTCCAGCCGATCACCAGGAAGACGAGGCAGGTGATCAGCAGCGTGGCCACTGTCATGCCGGAGATCGGATTCGATGACGAGCCGATCTCGCCGGTCAGTCGCGACGAGACGGTCACGAAGAGGAAGCCGAGAATAACGATGAGGAGCGCGGCCAGGATGCGCGCCCCAATCCCCGTGCCGCCGACGTAGAGCGGGTTGGCCAGCGCAATGACGGCCACGAGTGCGAAGCTGCCCATGAGCACGAGCTTCATCGAGAGGTCGCGGTCGGTGCGCTCCATCCCCTCACGTGCGGAAGCGCCGCCGCGAAGGTCCTTGAGCCCTTCCTTCATCCCGTGCCAGATCGTCGGCAATGAGCGGCCCAGGCTGATGATGCCGCCCGCGGCTACGGCGCCGGCGCCGATGTAGAGGATGTAGGCGTTGCGAATCTGCCCCGGCGACATGTCTTTGATGAGGCGCGTTGCCTCGGGGGCGAGCGGTGCAAGCAGCCCTGCGCCGAAGAACTTGATGGCCGGGATGAGGACGAGGTAAGCCAGCACGCCGCCGGCGCACATGATCGAGCCGATGCGCGGACCGATGATGTAGCCGACGCCGAGGAGCTCCGGCGAGATCTCCGCCGAGACCGATCCGGCGTTGAACGGCGGCCCGAAGACCTTTTCGGGAGTGTCTTTCCAGCCACGGAAGGCAACATTCAGCGCCTTGTAGAGGAGGCCGATGCCGAAGCCGGTGAAGATCGTCTTCGCGCTCGTGCTGGCGCCTCCCAGCTTTTCCATCTCCCGCTTGGCGGATTCCGAGGCAGCGGCGATCGATTCATCCGAGGCCCCAGCCTTGAGCACTTCCGCGCACGCCGTCCCCTCGGGATATTTGAGCAGGCCATGCTGCTGAACGATGAGCGCGCGCCGCAGCGGGATCATCATCAGGATTCCGAGCAGACCGCCGAGGATGGCCACCAGCATCACGCGGGTGATCTCGAGATCGAATCCGAGGATCATGATGGCCGGCATGGTCACGCCGACGCCGAAGGCAATCGATTCGCCCGCCGATCCCGCCGTCTGCACGATGTTGTTCTCCAGGATCGTGGCGTCTTTGCCGCCGAGCTTGGAGAGGATGCGGAAGAAGGTGATGGAGATGACGGCGACGGGGATGGAAGCGCTGACGGTGAGGCCGACCTTCAACACGAGGTACAGCGACGACGCGCCGAAGATCATGCCGAGGAGGGTGCCGACAATGACCGGCAGCGGCGTCAGCTCTCGGAGTTTGGTCGCCGCGGGGATGTAGGGCTCAAACGGTGCAGGTGCGGGGACTGGTGCCGGGTAATCCTGTTCCACAGCGCTCATGTAGTCTCCTGTCTGGGAGAAGCTGGCCGATTGCCGGATTCAGCCATGCATCGGGCGGGCCATTCTAGCATCGGAAATTGGGCGGTTTCGGAGGCGTATCATTCGCTCCATGCCGACTGTCGATGATCACTTCTCCAGCCGCTCTCCGCACGTCCTCGAGATCTATCGGAAGATCGTCGCCGCCTCATCGTCCCTCGGCCCGGTGACCGAAGATCCGAAGAAGACGTCCATTCATCTCAATCGCCGCACCGCCTTCGCCGGCGTGCAGACGCGTAAGGATGCTCTGATCCTGACGCTCAAGTCGGAGCGCGACGTGAAGCATGGTCGCGTCCACAAAACGGAACAGACGTCGGCAAATCGATGGCACTTCGAGGTTCGGTTGAATGATCCTGCCGAGGTTGATGAGCAGGTTCTTCAGTGGCTTCACACATCGTACGAGTTGGCGCAGTGATGCCCGCCTCCTCGCGCCTACGTGCTGCGATCGAAGAGGCGTACCCACGGCTTGCCGCCATCTCCGATTCCGACGCATCCACGCCGCCTGCTCCCGGCAAGTGGTCGCCGAAGCAGGTCATCGGACATCTGATCGATTCCGCGTCGAATAATCATCAGCGCTTCGTACGCGCAAACTTTACTAACGATCTGATTTCCCCCGGCTACGACCAGGAGAAGTGGGTGTTGTTGGGTTGCTATGCGGAGGCGCCGTGGGAATCGCTGATCACGCTATGGCGCGAATTCAATTTCCAGATCGCGCGGGTGATGGAGGCGACGCCTGACGACGCTCGCGACACGCCTCGCGCACGACACAATTTGCATCAGTTAGCGTGGCGCGCGGTGCCCGAGGATCAGCCGGCGACGCTTGGGTACTTCATGAGCGACTACGTGGATCACTTGGAGCACCATTTGGCGCAGATTTTTAGTGGAAATCAGTCGCGTAAGTAACCTCGTTGCGGCGCGGTCTTTGCGTTAGGCGAGCCGGAGGCATCAAGAATGTGTATCCGAAGGTATGCGGGTTCAGTCGTTCTCACAGCGCTCTTTCTGAGCTGTACTACTGGAGGCAGCACTCCGAAAGTAGTTGTGAATGAAAAAGTCGTCACTCCCGCGTCGATTGGAATCATCTCGTTCCGAGACTGCGTCATACCAACTCAACAGGACGACTGTCCTGGATCCGGCAATGTCGCGGGACCCGAATACGCCCGAGTACTCGCTACCAAACCAGGGGTGAAAGTGGTTCCGCTTTCTCGACCTGTCGCGGGTGGCGAACCCTTGTCCGATGAGGCAGCCGTGTCGTTTGGTCGAGACAAGCACGTGGACTACGTTCTCAATGGCGAAGTCAATGATTACTACAGCGTGGCTCCTATGACGTACAGAAGTGACCGCGCAAGTGTGTCCGTTCGGCTCATTCGCGTCAGCGACGGCGTTGTCGTTGCCTTTCAAACGGAGACTGTTCAAGGCGCAAACTACAAGACACCCGCAGATCTGATCCGCGCCGTGGCGACGCGGTTTCGAGACGCGATCTAGCGCTCGCCGGCTTCACGCGAAGACGCGGAAAGTCGGTTTCCTCCCTGTCTCCGCGTGAAAACAGCGTTAGTCGAGACCGAGTTCGGTCAGATCCAGCAGTTGCGCGAAGTTCCTGACCGTCAGAATCCGCACCGTCGATTTATCCACGTAGTAGACGATGCGGTGCGACTTTCGATAGACGATCTCGCGGTACTCCGGCGATCCGATCTCCGGAACCATTCGGCCTGATTGCGGGAAGGCTTCAAGGCGATCGACAGCTTCAAAAACACCTTCCAGCCACGACCGGGCTGCTTCCGGCTTGTCGCGTGCGATGTAGTTGGCCGCTTCGTAAGCGCGCTCGATCGCGAGCGGCGACCACACGATTCTCAACGAGCGAGCCTTTTGCGAAGTTCTGCTTTCGCATCCCGATTTGAGACGCCGTGGCCTTCGTCGATCTGCTTCATCGACGTCCGCACGTCGCTAAGAAGCTCGATCTCTTCGATCAGCTCCTGGTAGACCGCGACATCCAGCAAGACCGCGGCAGATTCGCCACGCTGGGTGAGGACCAGCGGACGGCCGCTGGTTTTCACTTGATCGATCATGCCCGCGGCGTTGGCTCGGAAGTCGGAGACCGGCTTGATGTCGGTAGCAATCCTCATGTGACGTTTCATTGTACCTCCTAGCGTACGCTTAATTGTACGTCACGCCGCAGCCGTTGCGCGAGCTAAATACCGCCCCGTAATACTCCGCTCGTTGGCCGCGATCTCCTCCGGCGTCCCCACTCCGATCAGTTCTCCCCCACCATCCCCGCCCTCGGGGCCGAGGTCGATGACGTGGTCGGCGGCTTCGATTAGCTGAATGTTGTGCTCGATGACGAGGACGGAGTTGCCGCGGTCGATGAGGTTGCGGAAGGTTTTGATCAGTTGCGCGACGTCGGTGTGGTGCAGGCCGGTGGTCGGTTCGTCGAAAAGGAAAAGGCGGCCGCTGTCGCTCTTGGTCGACTCGGAGAGGAACGAGGCTAGTTTGAGGCGTTGCGCTTCGCCGCCGGACAACGATGCAGTCGATTGGCCGAGGCGGAGATAGCCGAGGCCGACGGAGCGGAGGGCGGAGAGTTTTTTCAGGAGCGCCCGTTTGTCGACGAAGAACTTCATCGCCTCGTCGACGGTCATCTTCAGGATGTCGTTCACGTTGCGGCTCTTGTACGTGACCTTCATGACCTGTTCGTTGAAGCGCTTGCCACCGCACTTATCGCAGACGACTTCGACGTCGGCCAGGAACTGCATATCGATCGTAACTGTGCCGGCACCTTCGCAAACGTCGCAGCGGCCGCCGACGGTGTTGAACGAGAACATGCCGGCGGTGACGCCGTTCAGGCGCGCGGCGGTGGTCTCGGACATGATCTTGCGCACTTCATCCCATGCCTTGACATACGTGGCCGGATTGGAGCGCGTGGAGCGGCCGATCGGCGACTGATCGATGAACTGCATGTCGTAGATCTTGTCGTTCCCTTCGAGCTTGGCGGCGCCGACATCGAGGCCGGTCGCGCCACGGACGTCGCGTTGGTAGCGGTTGTAGAGACAGTTTCGGATGAGCGTCGACTTGCCGGAGCCGGAAACGCCGGTCACGGCGACGAACTGCCCGAGGGGGATCGTTACGTCGATGTTCTTGAGGTTGTACTCTTTCGCTCCCAGGATTCGAATCGAGCCGAAACCTGCGTCCATCCGGGACGAGGGACGAGGGACGAGGGAAGCGTGGGTGGGCCCTTCCCCCTCATCCCTCGTCCCTGGTTCACGCGGCGGGCCCACATACAAAACTGATCCGCCATACTCCCCCGCACCCGGCCCCATCTCGATCGACTGGTCTGCGCCGGCGATGATCGTTGGATCGTGCTCGACGACGATGACCGTATTGCCCGCATTGCGCAGGCGTTTGAGCACGGCCAGAAGGCGCTCGCTGTCGCGCGCGTGCAGACCGACTGTTGGTTCATCGATCACGTACATCGTCTCGGTCAGTGAACTGCCGAGGGCTGCGGCGAGGTTGATGCGCTGCGACTCGCCGCCGGAGAGGGTGCGCGTCTGACGGTCGAGCGTAAGATACGAAAGGCCGACCTCATCGAGATAGGTCAGCCGGTTGACGATGTCGCGGCGGAGATGGCCGGACAGCGCTTCCTCCGATTTCGAAAACGGCAGGTACTCCCAGAAGCGCCGCGCATCGCGCACATTCATGGCGAAGAGGTGGCCGATCGTCAGCCCGCGGAACGTCACGTACGACGCCGACGACTTCAGCCTCGAGCCGTGGCATTGCGGACAGGTCTCGTAGCTGCGGTATTTGGCCAGTTTCACGCGGACGTGGATCTTGTATTTCTTCGTTTCCAGCCACTCGAAGAATCCTTTGATGCCGTACCACTTTCCTCGGCCGTCGTGCAGCAGCGTCCAATGTTCAGGGCTGAGATCCTTGATCGGCACATCGAGCGGGATGCGGTACTTCGCCGCGGCCTTTTCCAGATCTTCGTAGCAATCCTCGTATCCCGGCGAGTTCCACGGCGCAATCGGCAGCTCGTCGAGCCGCAGATTGCGATTGGGGATGACCTTCTCCATGTCGATGCCGATGATCCGGCCATAGCCCTGGCAATTCGTGCACGCGCCGAGGGGCGAGTTGAAGGAGAAAAGATGCGGCGTCGGCTCGACGAACTCCGTGCCGCACTTGTTGCAGGCGAAACGCGATGTGAAACGGTGGCTGATGAAGGTGCCGTCTCCGGCATCCTCGAGCAGGTTCACGTTTCCCTTCGACACTTCGAAGGCCTGCTCGATGGCCTCGGTGATCTGGCCGCTGCGATTGGCATCGACGCGCAGTCGATTGATGACCAGCTCCAGTGAGGTGAAATCGCTCGTGTCCGTTTCGTTGAGATCGCGCACCTCACTTGCGATCCAGGCGCGGTAGTAGCCGGCTTTGACGAGCTGCGTGAGCACTTCGCCGCGGTTTTCTTTCTCGAAGAAAATCGGAGCGAGGATGACCACACGCTTTCCTTCGAGCGAGTCGATGATGTCGGCGGTGATCGACTCCGGCGTCTCGCGGCGCACCGTGACCTGGCAGTCGGGACAGATCGTCTCGCCCGCGTAAGTCATGAAGAGGCGGATGTGGTCGGCCAGCTCGGTGGCCGTGGCCACGGTCGAACGCGCGTTCTTGACCGTGTTCCGCTGCTCGATGGCGATGGCCGGCAGGATTCCGGTGATCTCGTCGACGTCGGGCCGGTCGATGCGCTCCAGGAACTGGCGCACGTAGGTCGACATCGATTCGACGAACCTTCGCTGTCCCTCGGCATAGAGCGTGTTGAAGGCCAGTGAAGACTTGCCGGACCCGGACGGACCGGTCAGAACCGTGAGCTGTCGCTGCGGGATGTCGACCGAAACGTTCTTGAGATTGTGCGTCCGCGCCCCGCGAATGGAGATCGTGCGTGAGGGCATGTCGGAGTGAGAACGTGTGGGGGGCGGGTGGTGTTCCGTGTTGCGCTGCTTTCGTAGCGCCGTCGGCTCGACGGCTGGATCGCCAGCGGCTCGCTGGCGGTTTACGCATCAAGTCAAAACCGCCGCCGGGCCGGCAGCGGTCCAGCCGACGAGCCGTCCGCGCTACGCTTCGCCTCGCCTTCAGATTCTGATGTTGTGCCGTTGGTAGAAGTTGTAGTCGCCAAGCCGCGTGCGCAGCTTCTGCACGATGTCCTCGGGAAGCCAGGCGTCGCCGGCAGTCACGTTTGTTTCCACTTGATGGATGTTCTTCGCGCCCGGGATGGCGGTGGCGACAGCGTCATTGGCCAGAACGAAACGTAACGCTCCTTCGATCAGCGTGCGCGCCGTGCCGCCGATGATCGACCGGACATCGTCGACGCGTTCGAGTGCTTCCTGCAAGCGTCGAGGAGTGAGGAAATTCTGGCGGATGTCGTCAGTGCTGAACGTCGTGTCGTTGCGGAACTTGCCGGTGAGGAGGCCGGAGGCAAGCGGCACGCGGGCGATGATGCCGTAGCCTTTTTCCTTCGCCAGCGGAAACAGCTCCTGCGCCGGCGCCTGATTGAGGATGTTGTAGAGCACCTGCAGGGCGTTGCCCCATCCGCGGCGAATGATCTCGATCCCCTCCTCGGGATTGGAGACCGAGACGCCCCAGAAGCGGACTTTGCCGGCGTCCTGCAGGCGGTCCATGGCGTCCTGAATCTCTTCGCGCCGCAGCTCGTCGAGCGTGGGATTGTGGACTTGATAGAGGTCGATGTAGTCGGTGCGCAGGCGTTTGAGCGAGCCGTCTGCGGCGACGAAGATGTGCTGTTTGGAGAAATCCTTTTTCAGCTCGCCGGTCGAACTTCGAACCACGCCAACCTTCGTGCCGATGACGACGTCCTGCCGTTTGCGAGAAAGGACGATGCCGAGGAGCGACTCGCTGCGGCCGAAACCATAGCTGTCGGAAGTATCGAAGAACGTGACGCCGAGGTCGCGGGCGCGGCGGATCGCGGCAAGCGACTCTTCATCAGTCGTCCGGCCCCATCCCAGCGGAGTCCCCGAGGCCTCGGATGGACCGCCGATGGCCCAGCCGCCGAAGCCGACGGCGCTGACCTTGATCCCTGTGTTCCCGAGCTCGCGATACTGCATCCGCTCGATTCTAAGTCACTGCTGTGGTTGGAGTGTGACGTTGATGACGTGCGGGTCGTGGTCGTACATCGCGCCTGTCACGCGGTCGACGATGAATCCGGCCGCGCCGGCGAGACCGACGATGAGGTATCCGGTCACAGAGCCGCTACCGCCGAGAGCTGATCCAAGCACGGCGATCGGCAGCCCGAGCGAGGGACCAAAATTCAGCCAGTACGCGGCGGTGAAGCCGCGCTCGATCTGCACGTTCTGCGTCTTCATCCCGCTCTTCTCGATGTTGATGTTGCAGCCGTCCGCTTTCCGCGGAATCGTCAGGCGGGCCGGCGTGGTACCGCTGGCGGAGACATTGCCGGCGCATCGGATCGTGGCACTGGCGCCGGAAGGATTCGATTCGACGCTGATTACTTCATCCGGTCCGTGCGTCATGGTTGCGCAAGAGGAGAGAAAACAGGCGAATATCAGCAGTGCGACAAAACGCATTTGATTTTTCTCCCGCAACTGGACCTGGTTTGCTTCAGTGCGACGGTTGGAGTGTGACGTTGATGACGTGCGGGTCGTGGTCGTACATGGCGCCGGTGAGGCGGTCGACGACAAGTCCAGCCGCGCCGGCGAGACTGACGATGAGCCATCCGTTAGCAGTCGAGCTGCTCCCCCATATGCCTTCTGAGATCACGTAGACCGGCAGTCCGAGCGTGGGAGCAAAATTCAGCCAGTAGACGGCAGTGAAGCCGCGCTCGATCTGCACGTTCTGCGTCTTCATCCCGCTCTTCTCGATGTTGACGTTGCAGGCGTCCGCCTTGCGCGGAATCTTGAGATGCGCCGGGGTGGTGCCGGTGGCGGAGATGTTGCCGGCGCAGCGGATCGTGGCCGTGGCACCGGAAGGATCCGATTCGACGCTGATGACTTCATCGCGTCCATGGGTCATCGTGGCGCACGAGGAGAGCAGGCAGCCGGTCAACAGCAGCGCGACGCAACGCATGTTGGTTCCCCTTAAAGACGAAGCTGTTTTACCTCATCGATGGCCTGGAAAAAGCGGAGCGCATTCATTGTGTCCGCGTCCAATACCGAATCGATGGTAACAATCGCCAACGCTTTGCCGCCGCTGGTTTCTCGCGCCAGGTTGTATTCGGCGATGTTGATCTCGCGATCGCCGAGGATCGTGCCGACCTTGCCGACGACGCCGGGGACGTCTTTGTTGATGATGTAGAGCAGCGTCCCTTCCGGTTTGAACTCCACGCGGAAGTTGTTGACGGAGACGATGCGCTGGTTCTTCTCGCTGAACAGCGTCGCGGAAACACAAGTCTCGTCGGTTGCGGATGACGCGCGAAAGGTGATGAGGTTTGTGTAATCGACCGGCATCGGATGTGTCGTCGCGGCGATGGCGATGCCGCGCTGCTGCGCCACCTGTTCGGCGTTGACGAAGTTCACCGACTCGGCGAGGTGCGGCGTCAGCAGTCCTTTGAGCGCGGCGACGGAGATGATCTTGGTCAGGTGCTCGTCGATGCCCCACAGCTCGACTGCTGCGCGCGTGACCGGACCGCCGATGATCTGCGCGGCGAACAGACCGAGCTTTTCGGCCATGTTGATCAGCGGTGCGGCATCGGCATCGGACAGTCCTTCGAACGGCAGGTTGACAGCCGAAACGAAGATGGATCCGCGCAGGGCGTCGATAACCATTTCCGATGTCTGCATGGCCACGCGGTCCTGCGCTTCGATCGTGTTCGCGCCGATGTGGGGCGAGAGGATGATGTTCTTGGCGGAGAGAAGCGGATTGTCCTTCGGCGGCTCTTCGACATAAACGTCGATTGCGGCGCCGGCGATCTTGCCGCTGTTGAGGGCATCGGCCAGCGACTGTTCGTCGTAGATGCCGCCGCGGGCGATGTTGAGGACGACGACGCCGGCTTTCATTCTGGCGATCTCGTTCGCGCCGATCATGCCGCGCGTTTCGTCGGTCAGCGGCGTGTGGACAGTGATGACGTCGGCGCGAGCGAGCAGGTCATCGAGCGAGACCCGCTCCACTCCGACTTTCTCGAAAACGCTCGGCGCGATGAACGGGTCGTAGGCGATGACGCGCATTCCGAAGGCGCGGGCGCGGGCAGTGATGCGCGTGCCGATGCGCCCGAGGCCGATGATGCCGAGGGTCTTGCCATCGAGCTCGGTGCCCATGAATTTCGAGCGGTTCCACTCGCCCCGCTTCACGCTTGCATGGGCCTCGGGGATGTTGCGGCAGAGGGCCAGAAGCATGGCCATGGTGTGCTCGGTGGCCGACATGATGTTGGCCGTCGGCGCGTTGATGACCAGGATTCCGCGTGCGGTGCAGGCATCGACGTCGACGTTGTCCAGTCCGACTCCGGCGCGCCCGACGATGCGCAGTCTCGTTCCCGCATTGACCAGCTCCTCGGTGACGGCCGTTCCGCTGCGCGTGATGAGCGCGTCGGACTCGGCAACGGCTTTGAGCAGCGCGTCGTCTTTGAGGCCGGGGCGATAGTCGACTTCCATGTCGCTGGCCGCGCGGAGGATGGCCAGGCCGGAATCGGCGAGCGTGTCGGTGACGAGGATTTTCACGCGCTCGCGACCCCATCCAGCGCGTCGAGCATCGCGTTCAAATCGTCGAGCTGGATGTCTCCCATGTGCCCGATGCGGAGCGTCGTGGCCTTCCACTTTCCGTAGCCGCCGCCGAGGGTGAAGCCGCGTTTTTTCATCTCGGCGCGAATCTCGTCGGGCGGACGATTGGGGATGAGCGCGGAGACGGAGGCCGAGGCGTGCTCGGGATCGGAGGCCAGCTCCGCGTAGCCGGCCGTGCGGCGAATGGTCGTTTCACGCATCGCTGCGTGCCGGCGGTAGCGCGCTTCGAGAGTTTCCACGTTGATGATGTCGTCGAGCTGTTTGGCCAATGCGTAGAAATGCGCGATCGCCGGCGTGGTGGGGACGTTTCCTTCGTCCGCATGTTTTTTGTAGCTGAGAAAATCGAGATACGTGCCGCGATACTTCCGCTTCTCGCTTTGCGCCAAGGCGCGCGCGGAGACGGCAAAGACGGTGATGCCGGGCGGAAGGGCGATTCCCTTCTGCACGCTGGCCAGGCAGAGGTCGAGTCCCCATTCGTCGAAGTGAACGGGGATCGCGCCGAGCGACGAGACGGCATCGACCAGGACGAGCGTGTTGGGCGACTCGTCGCGCACGACGCGCGCGAGGGCTGCAACGTCGTTCGTCACGCCGGTCGACGTCTCGTTGTGTGTGAGCGTCACTGCGTCGTAATGCGTTCGACGCGAAGCCAGATGATCGGCCAGCGCCTCGGGCTCGACGGCGTTTCCCCAGCCGGCGTTGAGTTGATCGACCTCGAGGCCGAGGCTTTCGGCGATGGCGTACCAGCGCTCGGCAAACGCGCCGGACGTGGTGACCAGTAGCCGCCGCGGAACGCAATTCGTCAGCGCCGCTTCCATGATGGCCGTGCCGCTGCAGGAGGCGACGAATGTGTCCTGCGCCGTTCCGAAGAGCGGCTTGAGATTGGCGACGACGCGTTTGAAGAGATCGCCGAATTCCGAGGATCGATGCGCGATCATCGGCCGGAGCATCTCCTGAAGAATTTCGGGACGAACCCATGTCGGGCCGGGAACGAAAAAGGTCGCTTTGGTCATAAGAGATGGGTCAATACGTCGGACAGCCGCGTTACGTAGAAGTCCGCATTCTCCTTCACGCGCGGCCGGACGACAACGCCGCCGAATCCGATGAAGAGATCAACGGCGGGTTTCGCCTCGAGATCGCTGACTCCGTCGCCGATGAATGCAGCCTTGCCGTGCGAGCGAGCGCGGGTGTCGCGTACGACGAGCTCCTTCCCGCCTGATCGGGTGAGAAACGAGCGGCGATCGAAGTCTTCGAAGTCGCCCTTCGCATCAAACTTCAGAGCAACCGCGCGAACGTTTCGTTGAGGAATGTTCAGCGCATCGGCGAGCGGTAGGATGGCCTGTTCAATCCCGGCAGTGACGAGATGGACGATCACGCCGTTTCGCTGCAGAGTCGCAATCGTCGTTTGTGCGCCTTCGACGATTGACTGCGTATACGTCGTCGCCAGTTCTTCGACATTTGTCCTTGTCGGACGAATGATCTCCAGCCGCTTCGCGTACACCTGATCGAGCGGGATGTCGCCGTTCATCGCAGCGTCTGTGAGTCTTGCGATCTCCGTGTTGCCGCCGGCAAGGACGTCGATCCCTTCGATCGTGACGAGGGTTGAATCGACGTCGAAGAAGGCGAAGCGATATTTCATGGATTTGTCATTCGCCGACGCCGTTCCTGATCACCTTCACCAGATCGCCAAACCTCTCCAGATAATGATCCGGCTTCGCCGCCTTCAGCGCTTCGCTGCTCGACGAGCCCGTGGCAACGACCGCCACATCGATCCCACTGTTCCGCGCAGCGTGGACGTCGATCGGCATGTCGCCGACGAACAGCGCCTCGGACGGCGCGCACGACGTCGCCTCCAGCGTATGCAGCACGTGCTGCGCCTCGGGCTTCCGCGCGCCAGCCAGATCCGGTCCGACGATGGCCTGAAAGTACGGCGCGAGATTCAGGAACGTCAGGATCTTTTTCGAGAACGACGTCGGCTTGTTCGTGCAGACGGCCATCGTCACGCCGAGTTTGTGCAGCGTTGCCAGAGTCGCCTCGACGTCGGCCAGGATCGTCGACTCCTGACAGCAGATCTCGTCGTAGCGCGATTCGAATGCATCCTTCACGCTCGGCGGCACTTCATCGACGTCGAAGGC
>Ga0307511_10000994_pt1 | contig 30118 bp, 33 predicted proteins | sample 13_EM_MG_FD_200266 | JGI IMG/M metagenome (GOLD analysis project Ga0307511, IMG submission 200266) | Populus trichocarpa ectomycorrhiza microbial communities from riparian zone in the Pacific Northwest, United States - 13_EM | ecosystem: Host-associated > Plants > Roots > Unclassified | place... | reverse complement strand
TGTGTAGCTTGGTGGAGGGTGCGAACTTATCACTGTGCCCTTTCCTGTTTTTTTCACTGTGCATCACCGAATTTAGTAATCCTTGAATTCTCTGGTAGAGGTACAAGAAGATCTCCTTGAAAATCGCAGTAGCAAACTCTCCTGTATCCAATCACAGAAAATACAACCCTTTCCTATCCCTCTGCCTAACCGGACAATAGTCGAATACCTGAGCATGCACCCTATGGGAGTATATACTCTTGCCTTGCTACATGATACCCATATCCGCGCTTACTAAATAGAATAACACTGAAATCCGTACAGAATCAAATTAGAATATAGTTGAAACTAGACCAATCTCTCTCATAAAGCATGCTCTGCGTATTTCCACCTGCCAATTCATAGCGGAAGCGTTCACCAAGGTATGGATCTCAGGATTTACCGCCGCCCTATTCACTGGCAAACCAAGAGCGTTCACCCAAATACTTACCCCGGGACATAACACCAGTCCATTCACATCCAAACCAAGGGAGGCCAGCAAACCATTAATCTCGGGACCTATAACCACAATCAGATCGAATGCTCTTTACAATGACTCAGAAACTTACCAGTGAGTCTGCCCACTGCCCTTGCCGTTCTTGGGAAGTTTGGGATGATTTCGTTATCTATCCCATGGAGGGATTCTAGAAGTGTGTCGGCGTTGGTGACAACAGAATTGAGGATTCGGGAAATGCTATTTTGATTACTGGCCTTTACATTAATTATCTATTCCTCAAAAGAGCGTTAATGTGGACACAAGGGCAGGTAAATGCTAGCATACCAGCGTTCCATATCCTGCTCAATTTGTTGTATATCTCGCTTGATCTGTTCCTGCCCCCGCTGGATTTGTTCCAAATTATGCTCCTGCCCACGCTGGAATTGTTCCTGCCCCCGCTGGATTTGTTGCATATCTCGCCGGATCTGTCCCTGCTCTTGCTGAGTTTGTTGCATACTTTGCTGGAGTTGCTGGAGAAGCTGGAGGACTTGACCTTCCTGGTGGACAGCCGGAGTGTTCTTCATTGTGCAATGAATATGATATGTTATGTTCTCGTGCCCTGAGGCCGCGCAAGACAGAATGTATTTGCGCCATCGAGGTAGATGTGATGTAATTCTATTAAGACTCTTCTGCGAGTGTCACATTAAGTAAATGTGATGTATTAGGCTTTGAATTCTGCCTCGCAGGCTTTTCCGTACGCGTGTCAGTGATGAGAGTAGCCCTACGGCAGCAATTTCTAGCGTTTGCAAGTTTGAATTATAGAAAGTTTAAGCCTTATCTATATGGTAGCTATCACTGTCACTTGACATCAGCATGCACACAACCACCATATCCACAAATAATATCCTGGCTCCACCACATACACAAGATGGAATCCGCAGCATCGCCTTCAACTGCCCTCGCATACGCCAGGGTCGGAGCGCACCTCGGAGCGCCAACAACATGGGATGAGCTAGACCATCCGATGTAGAAATCGTTCTACAGTGGTGGTCTGGTTCGAGTATATTCGTTATACAATAGAAGAAGCCGCTTGCTTAATGATAATAGAACCGAAAGTAAGGAAATCCACCTCCCTTATATACCACTAGCTCATCCATATAACAGAAGAAAGTCTTTATCCGTCCAGTTTCTTAATAACCCGAGAAATAAGAAGTTATGAGATCCTCCGCGGTCCTATCCATTCCGATGCAGCCGTATTCCCAATCACCGTATGCGGTCTTATTCCCAACTCGCCCTGCGTCGGCGTATTACCCTTATTCTAACATCCGATATGGGTCCAGGAGGGCGACAAGGACCCATGGGGCGTAGTAGAGGAGTTTTTCAGTTTATATACAAGGAGATGAGCGGTCGATGAGAGAAGAGGGCAGGGGTAGAGGAGTATTCCAGTGTTCTACAAGATGAGCGATGAGAGAAGAGAGCTGGGGCGAGCCGAGGCTGAGGAGACAGGCATCTATTTCATTTATAATCGCTTCATTTTCTGTGCATAGACGCCGGCTACCGTCAGATTAACTTGACGGCCGCTTGAATCCAGCGGGTTTCCGCTGGCTCATCATACCCCCCCTACTGGGGCCGCATATAAGTAACCGAGTATATATATAAAAAAAATTAGAAATATGGTTAACGTTGAAGCTGAAAATGTCCTCTTTCAAAGACGAGATTTACAAGATTTCTGCCATGATAATGGTAGAGTTAGGAGCTTCTATAATGGGAGGGAGTAAGAGAATAAAATATAGCGCTATCTGAATAGTAAGTTCTCTCTCAAAGGGGAGTGGGGTCGTCGTTCTCCTCAGGATAACCATACCCAAGGCATCTTCGAAGAACCCGTATGAGGAAATCCATCTCGATCTATTTATCAGCTTTTCTCGCACCCCCTACCTCCTTCTCTCCGCAATGATGATCGGACTGTCTTAGTGATTAGAAAGTTTAGACCCCGTGATGGGAAGCCCGTAATTTGTGCCACCTATAGCTTGCAAACCTAAATAGACTTGCCTACATGTCAGAGGGGCTTGTATTTGATAAAAAGTCAAGAAGTATATCTTTTACCTTGCGGGTCTTCTAGCAGGAAGGGAGAGAGAGACGCCGGCAGGTAGCTGAGTAATGTTGGAGATGCTGTTAAAGGAACCTCCGAGGGAATGGACCATGGAAAGCTCGTCTAGGCTTTCGATATGAAGTTCACCGCTGACTGACAGACAAGACTCCCAAAATGTACCTGGTAGTTGACTCGAATCATCCTACTCAACAGCAATAGAGGCTCCTGAAGAAAGCTTTTTTGGACGGTTTGGTGCTGTAAGGCCTGAGCCTCCAAAGTGACCGATTTATCCCAGGAGCTAACGATCGGTACCAAATATTGGCAGGATAATTCCAGGCAGGGTGATTCCAGGAAGGAAGGGCTGGGGCTGCCCTTTAACCCCTGACAGAGCCGTAGAAGGTCATCATGCAGCAGGTACTTGATCGTTTCTGTGGTGGCCTGTACTGCAAATGGATGCACTTTGTGTCCAAAGAAAATCCGAAAAGCCTCCATGAAGCGAGCAAACTCGCTGAAAATATCAAATATTCCTGAATCAGCAGAATCCTATGGTGTTCAACTCATCACCCAACCGCCCTGGATATGTTCTGACCTCTGTATCACTATCTGATACCACAACAGTAACCCCAGGGGTGGGGCACAGCTCCTCAGTTGTATCCGGCCTCCAGGGAGTAGCACCCTCGCTCAAGCTCCGACAGCTACTGTGTTCAGGCAGCCCCAGTTCCCCCACCCATCTTGCCACCCCAAAGAGCAAGCCATGCATCACAGAGCTCAAGGGAGGCCGAGGGGAAACGAGAGAATTATAACGAGGAGGGGAGGATATGGATCGTTTCTCTACCCTCAAGAATAGCGCGTGCTCTGTCCATGGAAAATATTACACACCTCTACTCGCCGCTCCAACGGTATATTATATAGATGGTATTCGAAACGACTGCACCCTCGATAGGACTTCGCATAGATATCGGCGCCACCGATGGCTTGATGCTCCGCCCTCCGGTGTCCCCGAGCAGACAAGTCTATCCCAAGGACATAGTTAATACCATCGAAGGCACTATGTAAAGGCTAGTAGTTAGAAAGAGTTCAAATCAACACCATGCATCATCCTGACAGCTTAAATTCTCGCCCTGTCCCGATGTAGTAATCTCTACACCTCCAATTTGGTATTCCATCCTTTTACCTTCACCTCCATATTTTGCCCACATCGTATAGTACTAACAACTCGTAACAGCCCTAACAATGCCTCTTAATTGTGATTGAACCCCTCCCTCTTGCTTAGCACCAACATATGGTTCTGTGCCTTCATATGGCTGTGGTTGATTGTCTTGTAGTTTAAACAAGAAAGAACGGCGACGAGTAGTAATGCCGAGTAGTAATAGCAGTGGGTGAATGTCATGAGTACAACAAAGCACCTGCCGCCGAGCCTTAAATACCGACACCTCTCCTGCTGATTTCTATAAAATATTCTTCAAAGATAGATGTAAACAGTCAATCCATTAATTCTTGTATCTGTATAAAACAACCCAGAACTAAGAGCATCAAGATTCCCTTCATCATAGCACTCCATTCGATGAATGCATTCACGTCTTTCTTAATTGTAGGCCGATAACTAGAACAATTTGTCAGAACTGCTGTCACACCGAAATAGCAATTGTGAAATTACCGCCGACAGATGTTAAGGTGATATCTATTTGTTTCATATCGGTAAACCCTTGTGCATAATTCCCAAGGGCACAAGACCGTCAGCCAGATCAACTCCCCCGTACGAGGATCCCAAGATCAAACCGTAGTAAGGTCGAGTTCCAGGTCGGAAAATAGGTACGAGGCTCCAGTAAACTATTCAGCCATTTGTTAACCACCCAGTTTCGTTACTAATCACTATTCGACCTTGTACTCACAAAAACATATGAGCTCTGCTCTAGAGGTAATCTTTGTTTGTGTATGTCCAGCTTTGGTTTCAAGCTATACCGCAAGTATTGTCAGCAGATGAAGGCATCATAGCAGCTTTTCCACAAAATCTAATAATCAAAGGATCTCAATGAATCCAGGGGGGGTATTGGAGAGCTCTCCGTGCTAGTTGAGGGTGCTGCAGATGGGGAGGCCTGGGTATAGAATACGAACCCATACGGGCAGGGCTCCGGGTTAGGACCACTTAGTACACTGCAAGTTACTAACCCAGACACTAACCCGGTGCCACCCGTCGGACCCAGCAGCCCGGTTACACCAGGCGAAGAGTATGGAGCTGATAGTCACCTATAGACGTCAAACGCCCAAGCAAACAGTCAGACACTAGTCTAACTAACGATTCCAAGATCAAAGAGGGCTTAGGTACTCAGTCTTCATCACACCCCCATCATACTTGATTCACAAACCTTCACTGCAAATCTCGCATAACGCCAACACTGCCATGTCCATTGCACGATACATCAAGGTTTGAGAAAATCTAGCTGGATGACATTGCTCTTGGTGCTGATGGCTTTGTGATTTTTAGTGTGTCATAACAGGTGACGGTGCTGTCGGTAAGGTGAGTACCAATCATCTCTGCCCCACCGCTCCTTTCAACCACGCCGAGCAACGGCAATTCCATATACGCTTTCTAAAGTCAAGTTTCCTATTTGTACAGACTTGTCTCCTTATCAGCTACACGACGAATGTGTTTCCTGAAGAATACGTTCCGACTGTGTAAGTTGTAATTCTGAACTCCATTCCCGGAGGGGATGCGTACTAAAGCTCCTTAGCTTTGATAACTACACCGCAAATATTGTGGTAGATGGGAAACACATCAACCTCGGTTTGTGGGACACTGCTGGCCAGGAAGACTATGACAGGCTCCGCCCTCTTTCTTACCCCCAGACCGATGTCTTTCTGGTCTGCTTTTCAATCGTAAACCCGCCGTCATTTGACAATGTTATCACCAAGGTAAATGACTTAGATACTCGACAGCATCACAGCACTCTGACAGGCATGTGATCTAGTGGTATCCTGAAATCTCCCATGACGCACCAGGGGTCCCAATCATCTTGGTTGGCACGAAACTTGACCTCCGAGATGACCCCAAGATTGCCTCTGAATTACGGGAGAGGAAGATGGCTGCAATTACCTACGCTCAGGGAGTGCAACGGGCAAAGGAAATTAAGGCCATTAAGTAAGAGCCATTTGTGGTTATGTACATGTGTTGGAGGTTTACTAAGATGAGTTGTAGTTATGTGGAATGCTCAGCCCTGACGCAAAAGGGTCTCAAGACCATTTTTAACGCCGCCATAAGGTCTGCAGTGGCAAGATGACATTTCAAGGCAACATACTGACAATCCCATAGGGCAGTCTTAGGACCAGAGCAGGCCGCTCAATCCAAGGGCGGTAGGAAGAAGAAGAGATGTATTCTTATGTAAAGTTGACAACGTTCAATTTCACGGCGAGCCCATGGTAAGACGCAATGACGCAGGAACACCCGGTAATGAGGTTGTAGATTGCGTGGGGCCCGTGAAAATATTTTTCGACATTTTTTTTTTTACTTAGCAGCTCTTATTCTTCTCCAATTTTTTAGTATAGCTAATTTGACTCAAATGTGAGGTAATCTATCTTGACTCTTCGGTACCTCTTCGGTATAGTTACTACTTTCCTTGCCGTCGTTCCACATAAGCTACCCAAATGAAGAAACGTGTTGGCTATGGCTCTATTCCAGCCAATGTTCTATTGTGATGGTGGTTTTCAGAGGCTTTGCATCGAGGCGTTCCTAGAATGTTTGTCTAGGGTAGCCAGAGGGCTTCAAACTAACGTACTAAAACATGTAGCCCTTCATACATATCAATCATCTTGAGGTAGTTGTGTAGTTTTATGGAAGTTAATATAAATCTCCAATCTTAGCGATGTAGGCAATATCATTGACCCATAATTTACTAACAATATGTCGATATTCATTAGCTTTAGACAACAAGCTGAATTTAGCATGGCCATTGAAGCGCTCACCAGTACTTACTAATCCAGGCTATACATTTTGCACTTTCACTTCATCTCAAATCTATCAAACCAGGCTACAGCTGCGCTCGACAATAGCATAAGACGGTGACGCTCTGTTTTGCAATACCCGAGCCCGACATTGACCTCCAACCAAAATCTAGTGACGAGGGGCACTTCCAGAGATACCCAGTCATCCCCTTGTTAGTACCATTGCCTTCCAACCACCGCCCACGCGCAGGGCATTGCCTATTTCGCCTAACACAACTCCCCAGAAAATAGTCGTACGTGCCGGTAAAGCAAAGCCTGTTCATATGACAACCCGAAACAAACGTCCGCATAGCTCCCCCAGACATATATCCTATGCTTCACAAAGCGATTATGAGGCTACCCTTCAAGAATCACGTAGGGGGGATATCAGTACTCCAAGTACCTTCGTTGACGCACCTGATCATGTGTCACCAGCACCGGCACCGGTTACACCATTTCGCCCATCAAAAGGGCCAGCTCCGGCTTTTGAGGGAATTGTGGACTTGGACCCGAGAGTGACGCTGTTTAATACCGCTACGGGTGTGGTCAAAAGTGATATCAGTCCAAAGTTAGCGCAGAGTGGTAGTACACCGGTGGAGAAAATGATAGGAGTTTGGAATAGGAAGATGAGCAATGACAGCGAGATGAGGGAGTTATGTGACGAGGAAATGAAGAAGTTGGAGGGGAAATAAGAAGTTTATGAGGATGGAAGTAAAATGAAGATTGAAATATGATACTCGGGGGTTTTTCTGTGTTGTAAGCCTTTGTCTTTTTTTTCTGATCAGGTAGTGGGTTTTTACTCATTCCTTTTTTGGGGGGGCCCCCATGGGGGCAAAATCCTGGTAGTAGTACACGAATATGGGGCCCTACTCTTTTCAATAGCACCTTTAATTTTGATACCGTAGCGTACCTTCATCCTCATCAGTGTCTTCTGCTTTATCCTCACTATCGCCGACCACGCCCTCATACCCACTAAGATTGCCCATTTCTTCATGATACCCTGTGGCCACTATATACCCTCCTTTACCTACTTGTGCATTATATCTTGGTGAAATGAGTTGATGCCCCCTCAGGCTCTTAACGTGTGAATATTTATATCCAGCTGGGTGGCAAAAGGTTTCATACCTGCATAGGCATGCAATAAATGTCTTATCCTGTTCCCATAACAAAATCCCCAAATATGTAGCGTTTGGGTATGAAATTTTTTGCCATAGCTAAAATCTTGAAAACTCAAATGTTGGACTTGAGATCAGTGTTGGTGGGCTTGGGTTTCTCTTCAAGGGCGGAGGCTCGGCACTGGCCATTATTATCTGGCATATATAGACCTCAGCTAAAGGGCTCTCTATGAAGTCCTTATACGTGCCTAGACAGCCAGCCACATTCCTTTGCACTATGGACCCGTTCTCATCTAAAGCTCCCTCTCCGGCACCGGCTCGCACCCTCGCATCCTCAAACTGGCGAGCAAAGGAATCCTCCCACAACCTCGCCGACCATCCCTACGACTCCTCCTGACCTCCCCTCCACGCGGCTTTACGCCGGAAACCTCCTATACAGCGTAGATTCGCACACAATCACCAATTTCTTCTCATCGGCCGGGCTTGTCAATGTAGATATTAGCATCGCCATTAACCCGTTTACCAGGAGGAACCCGAGCTTTTGTTTTGTGAATTTTGAGAGTGAGGGGGAGGCGAGGAGGGCTCTAGCAGAGCTGGATGGGAGGGGTATTGAGGGAAGGCCAGTGAAGATTAGCAGCGCAGTGCCGAAGAGGAGATGGGGGAGGTGGAGGTGGTAGAGGTTGTAGAGATGCAAGGGGGGAAGGGCATAGAGTGAGAAATGGGCATGGAGGGCTTCAGAAGTTGACGTCTAGGGAAAGCAAAAAGGCCTCAGCACCACAGCCACAGAAATTTCAGCCAACTGGCATTGCTCTGGGGCAAAGAGAGAAGGCTGAAGTGTACGCAGGTGATTGAAAGGACCCCAAGTTCTTGTATATATATTAGGACATGGGTTTGCACAAACACATTTGAACACAACGATTCAATCGATTTCTTCTCCACAAATGTTGCAATAAATTAAACTTCCAGAGCCAGTGTACACTGATGTGTGCACCACGCTCTGCATACAACGATCAAACCAATCCATCAAATTGTTGTATTATCTTCCGAGGTTGGTCTCCGCTCTTGTATGAAATTTTGATATTTTGGCGGGGAAATCCGAACTTTGCAGCGAATTTTGCATTTTCAAGATTTAGTTTAGCCGGGGATCAGGTAGCGATGCCAGTAATATTCCCAGTTATCCAAGCCGAATATCCCGCTCAAATAAAACCCAGTACACGACAGGAAGCCTTTTACTGTGCATTTATATACACGTCGAAAAAATCAGCTTAACCAGCGGCACCCCTTATCTATAGCAAAAAAAAAAAAAAAACTATTGGAATACTCTCCACGTGAGGGCAAGCAAGCGATGGATTACGGGATATGCGGGATGCCCAAATGGGGCCCTGTCTCGCGGAATGGGAAGAAGGATTAAAAAAGGGCTGGAATTCGCTTGGCGATATGAAGGGAATGGTAGAGTACTAGAACTATAGCATATAAGCGATCTCCTAGATAGCTATCGTTGAATATACTCTCTTGTTTATTTCTCTCTGTTCGAGATTCCTCCTAGCTATAACCTCGTGATTTTTACAAAAACCATGGCCCCCTCTTCCATAAGCTCCTCTCCTCACTCTTACGTGAGTTACCCTCAACTCCACAAGTTACCCTCAACTCCCCAAGTTACCCTCAACTTCATAAGTTACCCTCAACTCCATAAGTTACCCTCAACTCCACGACCCGCGGATTTATTATTTTATTTAATTAATATTCAGTACTCGCATGCACGTCTGTAGGGGAGGTATGACGAGCCAGCCGGAACCCTGAATGGATTTGGACTACATACAAGTTAATCTGCACGACCGACAGAGAGAAAGAAATTGGTCTAGCGATAAACAAAATCCTCCATCACATCAATCCATCACGCTAGTGGAGAAATAACAAAACGCTCAAGTGGAAAAACATCGGCCTCTCATTCATCCAAAATTGACAACTCACTCAGGTGGCAAACCAAACAGAAGCTCAGGTAGAGGAAAACTCAGTTGTGCCAAAATCCTGTCCAAATATCGACCGCGAGAGTGTAGGATTTCACATATTCAATGCTTAAGATACTAGCTGCGTAGCGAACCAAGTACTGTCACTTGGTAATATTATTAAACTTATAAAACTCGAAAAGAAAAGGTATCCATACACTGTTGTCCTGATTATACCCCTTCACTACATCATACTGAGCGCTAGATAGGTGTTGACCTGGGTCTTTTCATACTGTTCGTGTATGCTGCAAACCCCCCATCTCTTATTCATTAATATAGAGGCGATGGAGTTTGCCGAATTTCCAGAGTCGATCCAATAGATCTTTTCAGATCCTCAGATTAATTCCCATATCCATGTCCAAATGGCAAATAGCCCAACTCAATTTACCCTTCACTCTCCCTGAATTCCCCTGTCACCTTATTCTGCTCAATACCCATTCTATCCAGAACCTCCCTCTCCACCTCCCTCCTACAACTCTCTCTCCACCCCGCCCTGTACACTTTCACCCCCCACATAAATGTCATAGCTCCTAGCACCCCCATAACTACATTCCCCACAACCATATTCCCCCACAACCATGCCCTGCAAATCCCCCTCCTCTTCCTTATCTCTTCCTCACTAGGTTTATTATACCAATAAGAATGATAGTAATCACCACACCAGGAATATTCCGAAAGGCCGAGGATGGTGCCGAACATGAGAGTTGCGAAGCAGAAGAGGATTATAAGGAATTCAATAATTACAATTGTGAGGGTGGGCTCTGCGGCGGGAGAGGTTGGGGGTGTTGGGGAGGGGGAGGATTGGGGATCTGGATTTTTGGTTGTGTGGGTCTAGGACGCGGGAGAGGCGGGTGGGGTTGGAGAGATAGGCGATCAGAGTAGAGAGGTAGACGAGGAAGGCGAAGACGTTCTGTATTTTTGTAAGTAGCTGCGGGATGTGGAAGGAGGGAAGAACATTTTGTATATCACGGAGCGTACAAGAGGACACCAAGAGACCAAGCCGATTTGGAATACCCAGTGCGAGCCGTTGTCGCCGGTAAAGGCAGCGATGAAGTTGATGATGAGGAAGGTGAAGGAGATGAGGACTTGCAGGGTACGGCAGATGATGAAAAGTTGACGGGGGAAGATAAGCCAGAGAGTGGGGTTGGCCATGGTGTTCTGCCGGGGATTACAATATCGTCGGGGGGATGGTGTTAAAGCTTGAAGGGTATGAGGATGGGATATATATTAATGTCAATTCGATGGATGTACATTTGATGGGGTGGTGGTTGCGCCGAGACTCCAAGATACTTGAGGCCAAACGGTATGCAGATGCGAGACTATGCAGATGCGAGACTATGCAGATGCAAGACTATGCAGATGCAAGACTATGCAGATGCGGGCTATTGTATCCAAAGATAAACAAACACACTTGTATGTTGACATACAGCCTTCATATAACCCATAATTGAGTCTTGCATAGCTAACCTGAATTCACTAATTCCAACTGTCCAAGATCCCGACACTCACAGCATGATTATTGGATAGCTGCGCTGACCAGAATTGCCCTGACCCCATTCATTCACCCTCAACTTTCTAGATTCTGGGTTTGCCACAGGACACCCCCGCTCACCCCGCATGGAAACTGCCGGCAACTTGGACAACCCTATCGCGGCGGCATTTAGACTGACCACAGCCAACCCCGGGAACCTATCATACGGACGAGCCTCTGACACACGCAAAACAGCAGCCACAAACCTGGTACTCTTCGAGCCAACAGAAGAAAGGTCAAAATGCAAGGCGTATTGGGTGGCGAGACCAGGCGAGATGCTGGAAGGGGGGTGAAGGATACTGTACACAGACGGCACGGGAAGAGAAGGGGAAGTAGCAGCGGGAGTTTTCGCTCACGACAGGAGAGGGGGAACGACCTCCCTACACGGAGGCTTCCTAGGAGCGCTAGCCGCGGTTGCAGATGAGGAGGGGTTAGCTATAGCGCTGGCCCTGGAGGCTCACGAGGAACACCCGACCCTGGCCATCATAACCGGCTCCGAAGCCGCCAGGTTCTCAGTACTCAACTTGGCGGCAGGGGTAGCCCCCCGCATGGAGATAGAAATGAGGATCAAGGGAGCCCCCATCAGGAGAGACGACAGGGACACTGCGATCTCTTAGATGATAAGGGCCCATATAAGGATCCCGGGAAGCGAACAGGCGGACAGGAGGGCATTGTATGAGAGCTTCCTAATCACGATAGCCGGCGCACCAGCACACGCCGTGGAAATGGAAATCAGAGCAAAGTCCGGAGCGGCGAGAGCGGAGGCGCGGACACACCCCGGCTTCGGCAAGAGGCGGGCAGAATGGTGCAGAACAACAAGGGCCCACAACGTTCCTGATTACACCACATACACAAGACAGATAGTCCAGCGTGCACTAAGTACAGCCACCCCCGGGAGGACGTCAAGCACATCGTATTCGAATGTCCCACATACCGACACCCAGAGCGCAGCTGGGAGCGGCATCATCTTGGGAACAGCTACTAGACGACCCTATCTGGGTAACAGATTGAAGAAATCGTTCTTCAGCCCTTGCCTCGTTCACGAGATAATAGAGAGTATATTCGACTAAAGAGAAGACCTGCTTAAAATAGTAAGAGAGAACATAATGAAATCCGTCGCCTTATATACCCTTATTCACGGAACCCGATTAACCCGAGAGAAAGGAAACAAAGATAAAAATAACAGCAGCCGCCTTATCAGCACGCTCAGCCCCGGCGCTTCCTTTTTGCACTCATCACACCATGACCCATGCGTCGATCTATTACACCGCCCCAACACAGAGGACAAGGAGTGCTAGGACGCAGTGGAGAATCTTTCCCACTTTCTATTCAGAGAACTGCAAAGCCGTTAGGACTGCCTCTGGAGTTGGAGTTGGAGTTGGAGCTGGAGAATCGATATTCAGGCGTCCGTTCCTTTTATGTTAGTTTTCTTCCATCCAAATCCCTCATCTTCTTCCACTATTTTCGCACCTCTCGTCTATTCACATTGTACATAAACGCCGCGCGGTCAGATTAAGTTGACCGATGCCTGAATCCACCTAGAGTTCCGGGTGGCTTACCTTGGTCCTCCCATCAGGGTTCCATGAGTAACTGAGTATTTAAAAAAATAAAAATGGGCTTTCCACTATCCATCCTACCTGGCTGGGGGCAAATAATGTACAGGATCACCGCCTACAGCATAATCATCAGCTCCAATGCAAATAAACCAACTAAATCTGAGGATATCCCTATTTATTATCAAGACATTGGTACCGCCTTAGGTCTTCCGGTTACAGATCTCGACTTGAATTATATAGTAGACCCTCGCCACCAGATGCATACTGAAGCCTTTCCTCCCAGTTCGAAGAGGAGACAAGTGTTAATATGGGGAGATAAGGGGAAGGCAAGCGGCGATGATGAAGAAGCAAGTGATGATGAAGAGGATGTACCAGAGCCTATGGCCACTTGGGCTATGAAGATTATAGGGTAGAGTATCTCACCGGGAAACCGACCATCACCGGGTAACCGAATCAGAAGGGATTAAGGCATATGTCAAACCAATTTCCCAACCATTTCTGTCCTCAAATTTTGGGGATATAAAATACATGTCTGCTCTATCCAGACCCCACATAGCCTACTGCGCTGCCTATTGTACCTCTCCACTACCTACCAAGTATTCCCATATACTTTTGTTAATGGAGATTTACTGAGGAGCACATTGTGTGAATTCCGATGAGATTGAGAACAGGCGGCAGTCAATACAATTGAGTATCAGCTCTGGAAATTAGATATATGATTTTGAAATGGAGAATATAATTTAATTGGATACTCATACATTCTACCGCTCCTAGCCACTTTATACTATATTAGGGTAAGCACTGGTAGACCACAATACAAGTATATATTTCACGATGGTTTGCCTGCGCCGAGCACCGTACCAGCAGGTCAGCTACAGATACCCCCAATGTCACCATAGAATGTACCAAAAGCGCTAAGGCACTACAAACAGCGGATAGGACAAAACGTGATCACCGGGTGCTAGACATCCGGATGCGGGTATATCAACTAGTCTTCCCAATCTAGGTTTGGAAATCTCAATGCGGTAGTGACTGCCACAATAAGTCTAGTGCCTGTTGAGTCACTGGCTTGGCACTTGGCACCTGCCATCAACACTGGCAAATCGTGTTAGTCGGGTGCTATCTCAAACCCCTCCCCCACAGCACAACCTACGGTCTCCAATGAACCCTCAACAACGCACACCGCCAGTCACTGAGGAAATCTAACACTTTCTCATTTTGCCCTATAACAGGCTTTGCAATGCACTGTAGGATAGAACATCTGTATTACTCCCGTTTTGCTAGGTCAGAAACATGGAGGTTTTAGTTGAATGTGTATGTTGAGGAGCTATATTTAGATATTTAGAGAGGGTGTGGGAGGATGAGAGTCGGGTAAGAAATGTGAGAGTTTGTCTTGCTACATGCACACATGCTCCCCCACCCAGCGCACAAGAAAAAACGCAAAATCACCCACGAAAAGTAGAAAACAAAAAAAGAGTAAGAAAAAGGAAAAAATTAAAACAATCTGGGCTGCCCCCACTGCCCCCGCTGCCTTCGCCTTGATCCCGTCTCGTGGCTTCGTCTGACTCTCGCTGATTGCTGACCGACACACCTGATCGACACACTATAGTTTGGCGAAATTGTACGTACTCCACCAAATTAAGAATGATAGATCCACCAAGTGGTTACGATATTTCCGAACCGGGGACCCTCTAAGCTCTCTAGATCTCGCCCATTGAACCTTTTTTATTTTGTATTTCGATGCGACAGCCATGTTGCTAACGACCATGGTCCTTCCTATGCTTTAACAAGACATTGGCCTCCCCCACGTGGAACAGGATAAAAATAACCGGACATCGTCTTCTTTTCTCATATATCCTAGACTACCAAGAAAACAATAGCCAGTAGCAACATTTATGTTAAAATACAGCCCAAAAGTCCATTAGCCGAGGAGCAGAGAGACTTCCTGAGACGTGTGACCCAGTTTTAGCTAATTTTGGTAGTAGATGTGAACTCACCGCGTGACGGTGTCAAGGTGGCAATTAGCTCCTATATGGTCGGACACGTATCGGATGTTGCAATGACTTTTGTCAGGGTGGGGTGAAGTACTCTGCGAAGAACGTAATCATCCATTTGCGGTGCTTGTGGTCCTGAGTTGGCAGGGCCTATACATGCCTGCGTGCAGTAGTTCTCCTACTATCCTTTACTCTTCTTCCTGAAATCTAGCTTCGTTTCACGCTGTTGCTCTTCACAAGGTGACCATGGACATCACGTACACCTTGTTCATTAATTAGTGTGCTGCTATATGTCTGACGGGGAATATGTTGAGATGATATAATTGCTCTGTTCTCCTAATCTCCCGGGTAGTATTGTATAATATATGAGCAATGCTTTTTTCGGAACCTAACACAATCTTGCGTATTTTAGGAACGCTTCAATAATAGCAATTCCAGCGCTAATCTGTTCATCGCGGCCTCCAGGTATATGTGTCGCAACATGCTGGCTAAGAGCTTCCCATCCACCTCTAGCATGCCTTACTGACCTTTGTCATCAGAGCGGTCACCAGGGCCCTCTTTCAGCCACCCAGCTCTAGCCTCCCCAAGCTCCTCCTCCTTCTCACTAGGGGCACGCTGCACTATTTCCCAGACCTGCCATATCAATCCTTCATCTGAATTCGGGGAAATGCGGCGTTGCCTAGGGAGGGGTCGTTTGAAGTCCATCTGCCAGGCATTAGAAGAATTGTTTCGGACGAGAGGGGAAATAATGAGAACGAGACAAGGGCTCTGTGAATGGGGAGGGGCCCCATACTAGTCTATTTACATGATAGATAATGTCTCGAATCTTCATCATGCCATCCTTGACCAGTGAGTTTGTGGGTGGAGGCTGGTAGGCGTTGCTGAAGGCGATAAAGCTTTTTACTCGCGCCAATTGGGCCGAGTCATCCTCCATGACTAAAGCCATGGATTCCTCGGACGCGAGGGTAGAGTCAAGGGATGAGGCCGAAGCGGTGGATCCGTGCACCACAGGGGTTGATGCCTGTAGGAATATCTTGATAATTAGCATAGGCAGACGGGCTTGTCGCAGGGAGTATGCGCAGCTTGAACGCGGCTCAATTGGTGTGGCTTCTTTGGTAAATTTGTTGGTGGATGGTAGGGTGATTGGTGATGTGCTAGTTATAAAGGCGTGTGAGTGCCTTATGCTAGCATATTTGGAGCTGTGTCCTTTTGTGAGACTTCACCGCCTTCCGTTTTCGATCTCTATGCTGCAAGGTATGGTGAAGTTGCCTTTTTATTTCCTCCTACTGACTCTCAATACCCGCCACCTGCTCTCGGAGTTCCACCACCACCTTCTACCCGTTCTGTGTCCGTTTCTGTTCATCCACCAGTTCGTTCTTGCTGACTCTCAATACCCATGACCCGCCCCGAAATTTCGACTGTTCTCCCCTGGTCTTTTCTTCAGGCAGGTAGTGCTGCTTATGACCTCCGTAGAGGTGATTAGGGAGCCCCATATGGGTGTGTAGAAGTTCGTAGCGAAAGCGATTGAATTGTTGATTCTTGACATAATACTTTCCAGCACGGAATTTACCCAGGCAGCATAGCCTGAGGTTCTGCAAACGCCACCGGTAGTTTGTAAATGTGGTGGGGGTGGCTGTGGCCAACAGTATTCTTCGACAGATTGGCCCATAGTGAGTGAATGTACGTTGGGTGAAAGAGCCAGAGACTGACTGCATCGTTGTAGTTTCGTGAACGTAGGAGCTTGCAGTGTTGTTGATGTATGATAGACGGTTGGAGGGTGGAGTTGTTAGTAGTGATATCCGCAAAGCCTATGTGTAGGGCTGTCAGACCTGCGCTATGTTTCCCCTTGCCTTCTGCTGGAGGGTCAGGTCTGTAATTGTTGGTAGTGGTGCCTGCGTTTTCTGCAGGTTGACAGCTTCCTCAATCGCCGACCCCTGGAGCCCCTGCTCCTTCTCAATTTTGTTTGATGCTGCACTTCTGGGAGATCTTCGGAGGCCGAGAGCTCCTGAAATCGGGATGACAGTTGCCAGCTCTAGCATGGTGGTATTCGAGTGAGTATTAATATCTGCCCCATGGTTGTTTACAGTTGGCGGGGAAACCCACAAGTTTTCACCGCCTATGGATGCTGTTAGAACCTCTATCCCACGATCCGAATGCAGATCGGTGAATGGTATAATAGGACGACGCATGGGTATGGCAGAGATGAGTGCAGAATGAAGGATAGCTAAATGAGGGGCATGCACTAGTGGGGTCGTTATGGTCACTTCTCTCTTTTCTCAGGTCAGCGGTATTCTGGAGGATAGGGTATTTAAGTCGGTGGATTTCCTTACGCTTTTCTATTATCATTAAGCAAGCGGCTTCTCTTATAGTATACGAATATTCTTCATTACACCTCGCGAACGAGTGACCGGTGTAGACCGATACTACAGAATACCTTCGCCGGTGTCTGGTTTGTCGAGAATCCTACTGGTTACGGCCAGTATGGTTTGGGTGTTTGTGCTAACCTAGGCTTTTCTTGCCACTTGATTCAGGATTGACGACATTGATGCCATAAAATTAGTTGCTACAGGGGCATATGGGGAGGTAACGGTCCCCACCCGTCCACTGGCTGCGAGCTTTCCAAGAAGATGCGCCCCACCCCCTCCAAAAGGTCGGAGACTTCTCGAAGATATCCACGATTCTCAAGTTTTCAACTAGCCAGGTAATGGTGTTCATGCGCTGTTCTAATTCGCTGCTTTTTTCCTTCCCAAGCTGGTCCTAGACGTCTGACTAGTCCCGAGGGGCGTGGGTGTAGCCAAATGAGGCTTTTTCAGGTCATGGATTGGGAAGGGGGTCTCTCTTGGGAAACACTGGTGAGGGGAGGGTGGCTTCAGAGTCTTTTCCTGAGGTGTTAGAGCTATTCTCAAAGGGAAAGGAGCATTGGTTCCTCTCAACAGGATAGTAACGGACTTGTCCAAGAGCAAAGGGGGCTGATGAATTGAATCAGGGAAATAAGATATAGGAGGTCTAGGGATTGGTATAGGAGGATTCTAGAACTTACCAATAGTATCGGTAATCAGCTCCTCGAGTCTCCATTATAAACACCCTCAGCAACTCCACACTTGTTGATTCTTCTGATCAACCTTCTCCTCTCTATCCTCCAACCTATCTTCAGTGCATTTGACATCCCTCAGTCCGTTGTTCATACCACTAGACGCTGTTGTACTGGTGACTTGAGTCTGACGTCTCTCGAAGGCTTCCAGGATTTGTTCCATCGCTACAATGTGGAAAGCTCAGGAATTGATGTGTCTTCGCTTGGGTACCCCATTTCTAGCAACATAATCAATATTAGTACTGATTCACCAAAAAAAAAAGACATTTCGGGTTAGGTATCTCCGTATCCTACTCCTGCACCGCATTGCCTCTGCCCACCTTTAACGTCTCTTTTGTAGCCGCTCTTCCCCCCCTGATACACTCGCCAAGACAAATCTCACTTTGCCGCGGCGACGTCCTTGTGGAGTTCCTCCGTTAAAGCACACCCCTTGGGTTTGAAATTTTTCAACCCTCGAGTTCCCATATCGTCTATCCAGGTACGAAGGATAGAAAGGGAGTTGATAGCCCTCGTTTCGGAAGCGTTGCCGAGCTTGCTTTGGGCATCCAGCCGTTTCTGTAAGTCGGCTATCCAGGTGCTCGGACCCCGCAAAATCCGGGTTTGTACCTGACATCGCTGTTTCTAATGCTCTGTAGTATTGTTGCACTTTGTAATATCCATGCTATTATATTGCTCGCAGGGTGGGTGTCCCAATGACCTCTCTTTTTGTGAAGGCGATCTAGTAGCCGTCCTGTGTGGGCAGTCGCAGTGGGGGCTCGCTCACTAGTCCCAGCGCTGTGAGCCTCGGTTTGTGCCATCTGAAGACAGGAAACCTAATACTTAAACAGGTCCCTGTATTGTATGTCTCCGCATTCCCCCGCCTGAACATAACAAACCCAGGAATTAAATGGGTGTAGGTGATGTAAGCGAAGCAGGGAGAAGAACTTGCGATTACTGGTCATGAGAAAGTCGGGCATAACGATATGAAGGAACTCAGGATAGTTAGCCTCATACTGGGCCCTCAACCTATCTTGTTCTTCTCTTGGTAAGGGGTTCGGAGAACGACATTCGTGCACTCGGTGCCCTAGAACTCTACAGGAATAGCAAATCACCTCGGTCCTCGGTCCTCGGTCGGTAAACTCTACCTTGTGCTGGTTGTTGAGATACCGTTCCAGCAATGGGTTGGTAACTTTCTCGGTTATTCCGTTCTCATTCTGCCTGACCAGCTATATTTAGTTCTTTCAGTATTTCACCTACTTGGAATACCATCTGTGAGTTGGTTTTCATTGTTTCCATCATCATTTCCATTTCAGTCTTCAGTCTTCAAGGGTTCCTTATTCTCCTCCGGTCGTTGAAATGCAATCTCCTTCCGTCGAAATGACTTGGTGCATTTCTCGTATGCCTTGATCACCCCTAGGAACCTATAAGCTTCATTAGGCATCAATCATAATCTTTGTAGTATCATCAACAATCCTATCCACAAACTTAGTGGCCAACACCAAAGAATATTCATATCCCAACATAGCATATAGATCATTTGCCTTCTCCACATATTGTTCACTAGTAAGACTCCCTTGGGTCAATATATTCATTTCGAAAATGGCTCTGGCTTTTTCCGCCCAAGGTCATCATTGCGAGTAGGAAAACATTGCTTCAAGGCTTCCGAGGCCAACGTGAAAGTAGCTTTCTTCTCAGCTTTAAGGGTCAGCTAAAACTGTTTTGCCTTACCGTCGAGATGTCCACATAAAGCCAACACCTTTGCCCTTTCCCTCTTAGCCTCGTCAGGTATTGTATCTAGGCTTGGGAACGATATCTCCAAAGTTTCAAGAAAATCTTCCACTCCGATAGTATTCTTCTCTCCAGTAAAGATCTTCGGCTTGAAGAGATGTAAATATGCCATATTTTCAATGGGTAGAGGAACTGGTTGGTTAATTACACCAAGGAAGATATCAAGTTCCCCAGGAAGTATGTTTGGTACGGCTATACCATCCAATACCAAATCTCCTTCTATTCCGTGATCGATATCCTCCAATACTAACTCTTCTTCTATTCCAATCACAGTTTCAGGATCACTAGATCGATCTGAGTCCGGATCGTTCACTTCAGATTCGGACTCGGGCCGAGGAAAGTAAGGATTTGGTCCATAACGCCTGGGATTAGCAGTATCAGCTCATACAGGAGAAGGTACACGAGATCTGTTCGAATTTCGAAGATGTCGATGAAGGTCGTCTGGAGCAGGAGAACTTTGGAGTCTACTCCACCATTAGTTCTCACGTTCAATCCCTTGTGAGCTCACTGTATCTCTTTTTTTTGTTGCCCCATTTATTCATTAAACAGCTACCTGAGACACCTACTTATTCCACCCTCTGTAATGGGGGGCACTAATTGAAGCGCCTCTGCCTTTTAACAGAATCTATAATATCGTGGGGCGATAGTGTATGTCTGTTATTGGTTCCGCTAAGTCATGGACTTAGAGCATCTGTGAAGTAGAGAGTTCCCAAGTGGGAATAGAATCAACAGGTGTAATCTCTCAGTATTGATGCTATCTAGTTCTTGTCTGAACTCTGTCTGAAGTGATCTGATCTGAGAATTCTCCTCCAAGAAGGAGGAAATGGCAACTCTGGATTCCGGCGTGGAGTCGCCAGGGTGTCTGATAACGTTGACTGAAACAGATATGAAGAGAGTACACAGATTAAAGCTCAACTCACAGTCAGTCGTATGCTTAGGCCGTTAGGGGGGGGAATCTCTGTTCAAGATGGCTGGCAAACCATGACTTTTAGACAATACAAATTAAACCAGACTAACAAATTATTTCCTAATTTTTTATGCATTAGTTCAAGTACAACTCTTAAAGTTTGAGCTTGCCAAAAGCAGTATTTGGCGGCTCATTAGAGTGCTTACTCTAATGTCTGAAGACTCACGCAATGAATGTGTACAACTTCTGTAACTCCCAATAATAGTTTCTATGCCTGAGGAAAAAGGTCTGGGTAGAGAATTTGGCTACGAGCGTTCATGCGTGCCCATCGGTTGCTCGTGTAGATTCATATTATGCTAGTCTAGCTTGCACTAGCCCCTTGGTGGAGGATATTATGATTAGTCCTCCAAGAAGACGTACCGTTGTCGTCATGTGTCATCGAGACCTTCTCTCCATATACTGAGATGAACCACCACAACACGGTGTCTCCATCAGTCGGTCTCTTATTGGGCGCATATATCTTGCCTATCGATAACTATAAATACTAATAGAAGCATATGATACGAGGTTACGAGGATCCGAATGCCGCAGGTCAGGACTGGGTGGGGGACAATGGAAAGGGACGGGCTAGTATGCCGGGTGAATTGCCACATGATATTCACAGGAACCATGGCTGGGGTACAGGCATGAAAAGGAGCTGCAGTTTCGGTGAAGGTAACAATGAAGTGGCAATGGCAGAGGTGACTCCATTAGTGAGCGTCCAAGCATTGAAAGAGCCCTTGGAAGAAACAGATGTCCATCCCTTGCCCTTGCTGTGCCAGCAAAGTGGGTGCTCCTCTCTTCTCATACATTCGTAAATTGAGTAGTGTTAACACAAGACTCTTAGCATATGTGCCATTATTTCCCCGGCCAACGACCAGCATCCTCCCGATGTACAACCTCACTAGTATTTCAGAGTCAGTTGCACGGCAGGATCCTGTGACGGGTGAGAAGAGAACGCTGAGGAAATCATACAAGGGAAAAATAATGGATCTCGCTGGAAAGCCGGAGATACCAGAGGCGGCTCCACCACCCGCAGAAGGGGAATTCGGACTAGATGCACCGCCGCTAAAGAACCGGAGTATGAATTTGCTAGAGATGATGGAACGGCCGGAAGAGGAGTGGAGGGCACAAAATGTAGTAGGGAAGGACATACACGCCCCCTTACCGCAGGATGAACTGAAAAGGGCCCTGACCATGGAAGCGGGACCGATACCCGGGGTACCAAGCTTCTCCATTGCTTCATGCCCTTTCACTCACTTTTATTTAATATATACCTTAATATCATGATATATATACATTTGATTGTTTGGGTTTTAAAGAGAATTCTACCTTGCAACTATGATAAATGAGGAAGCTGACATGCAATCCGGTCAGTTCCATCGGTCAAGCCTGGCTCTTCACCGTGATAAGAAGGCGCCTTCTACAGAAATATTATCTGTGCCACCTACCAAAACACCGTCTGCAACTATTGCAAGTCCTACACAACAGCATCCCGGAGCAAAACCTCTGGGGAATGGGCTGCACGCTTCGGTAAGCCCGTCATTTCCGAATAATGGGTCGCATTGGACTAGGGGGGTGAAGAGGCGGTATGATGATAATAGTTTTGAAGGCTATGGTGACGTATATGGGGATGATGAAGGGGAGGAAGGGGGTGGAGGGAGAGAGGGGGAGGAAAACAAAAACAAAAACAAAAACAAAAACAAAAGGAATAAGAATAAGGTTAATAATTGAGGATTTTCTTACATAGCTAGGAGAAGTGAGCTTTGGGTGATTTGGTTTCGTTCCTTGATAGGTGGTTAAGATGGTTATGGTGACTCGGTGCTGACTTTTGCTGAAGTTAGATAGGTACCCATGCCCCTGTTTTTGGCTGTATGATAGGTTATGGTTGTCCCTGTGCTGTGATGGTATTTCTTACCAAAATTTGGACATTTGGCGTAAGTTGATGGTTGTATTATAGAGCTAGATGTGGTGTATAGTGGGGATGTACTGTATCATACTGCTAGCTGCTACATTTTGATGGTGGGACAAAGTCGCTCTTCAGTTTGGTTATTTCACGGCCAATACAGTCAGTCAGACCAAACTGAATATGGAATATATTGAGTTCGCTCAAGAGAGCTTCTATCCATCAAGCCAGAATACCATATATCCGACGCTGTGTAGATTTGATCAATATTCACGTTTACCCCGGTGAAACTATTGTGACCTAATTAGAAAAATCTATTCAAAATTGAAATTTCTCGACTACCAACATTATCATTTATGATCAGTAGATATTATCGAAGTGGTTGCAAGACAATCCCGACGCTATCTATTTTTTCCAACCCTAAACGAAGCCTATCGTACACAACCTCATCTCAATCCCTCTCTAACAGTGCCTCTAGAGTCATCTCCCTCGCCCACCTTGCCTCCTCCCGATGGATTCATTCATCGGCATCACTTGCACGCAAGATATTGCCTTCCTTGAGTGCTGCAGTCTTGCCCGTATTGCAGTTCCTGATCTTTTTACATGTCAGAATCGAAGCATTTTGAGATGCTGTAACCTATTAAACGTACCTCATATCTTGGATCTTCTGGACTGGCATGGACAGTCACACCAGTGCTGCCAGCGACGTCATCGTGAGTGATCACTCGCTCAATCTTACCATGTGAGATTGACGAGTTGGAATTTGGTCCTATGCATGTCAGTAATTTTGAACTAGAAACTTATACGAACCTGTACATGTAGGCTCGGTGCTGCATATGTACATGTTGAAATCAAGAATTCGGACTTACCTCCAATGGGGCGGTACTGGACGTGCTGGCCTTCTTCGTACTTGGGCATTTTGTTATTGCCTGGCGTTTACTGAACTTGAATTAAAGGCTTGAGAATACCTGATATGAGGCTGACTGTGAATTCGAATATGGGTAGAACTCGAACTGTGTTAATAGGCAGCCTTTATATACAATTCGAAGTTCCCCGGGCATGTGGGCAAGCGCATATCGGGTTCGTGGCCTTAACGTCATAGCCGATAGCCCGTCTCGATAGACTGAGCTGTCCGCCTAGCGCCACACGGACGATGGCGCCAATCGCCTAACCATTCATGTATGAAGTCATCATGAAGCCAAGCAGCTTTGCTGGTTTTACCTTTTTTCCCTCATCTAGGTACTCGTCCCAACCCTTCCCACTCTTTTCTTATGCAGAAATCACATCTTTTGCCGTTACCTTTCTTTGCTTTGTTTCGCCTTTCAGTTTTCAGGACCACTGGACATATAGTTGGAGTTGCCTGACAATGTCGCCATACGTGTAGGAATTATTCGTGCGTAGGTTTTCTACAAGCGTGTTGTATAGTCATTAGCAAGAACTCAGATTTTGCGTCATCGTCCTCCGAGATGATCCAAAATGCCTTCTTAGTGAATTCGCCGGTTGAGACTCGAACCAGCGCTACTAGTTACCCTGAACTTACCACATTAGCTTATTTTCCTTTACGTCCGCTACCTGATTTCCTTGTTCTAAGGCCGCTAGTGTTATTTCCGTGTTCTTATTATGACAGTGCTTCTGTAGTCAGATTATCCAATGTCAGCTCATGTTGCTGCCGTTGTCTCTGCTTTCTGCTTATTGATGAGGGTTATGGCTGAGGCGACGTTCTTGCGGTCGAGCGTATCTTGTAGACTATTCCAAGCGCCAGCGGAGGATTCATGGTTACCTATGGTGCCCTTGAGTTCTTCTGAGACCAGTTGGACAAGCTGGGGCCAGACACTACTTCCTGCAAGAATACGAGTTACGAGTGGGAGAATGGTTAAAGAGAGAGAAGATAAATATATTCGGCGGGGCTATCTTGGAGATAGCTATAGACTTGTGTGTAATGGTTCCAGTGCTTCTGCCACCATCGAACACGGAGGAATGCACTGCTTATATGCCCAATCCATTCTCACGACTTTCATCATTAGGGACGGTTCCTCCCGTTCCTCACGACTTTCTTCTTCCGGATGTGTTGACGCCCGTGATCTAGATATCCCGTGATCTGAGTGTAGAAATCGTTCTGCAGCGCTAGTCTCACAGACAGTGTATTCGTTATATTATAGCAGAAGCCGCTTTCTTGATGATAATACAGAAAAATACCTCGTCACTGAACATTATCAACCCCCAAAAATGACTTTATCCGACCATCCTCACCGTTCAGCCCCGAGGTCTCGCTTATGCAGTCATCATCCCATGGGTCGACCATTATATTGTTCCAAAAGTGAGAGTATTCTAACACCCTCCCTTTACTCGAGCATCCAATCGTTCATTCCTAGGGTCCATCCGTAGAGCTCTTTGTAGAAATCGTTCTACACCGGTCACTCGTTCGCGAGGTATAAGCGAGTATATTCGTATACTAGAGAAGCAGTCGCTTGCTTGATGACAGGAAAGATGTAAGGAAATCCCCCGCCCTTATATACTCCAATTCACGGAATAGACATAACCCGAGAGACATTATCACAAGTATAGAAACCATATTATCGGCCACCTCGAATACACGCCCTTAGCCCATTCAGTATGCGGCCATTCTGCAGTCATCAAGTCGGCCCTATTACCTTGTCCCAATACGCCCTCCTAATGACGCCCTCCTAATCCTTCATTCCCAGAGCTCCCTTTTTTCAATTCGATCAAGCTTCGACAGGTCGAGTCCGGATCGAACCTGACCGGTAGGTTATACCAGATGGTCATTTTAAATGCTTGGACGGTGTGATTGGAAGGTGTTTTTTCTTTGTCTTTGGTATATTGTTCGATACCTTTGTGTTTGATATCTTCGTGTTTGGTATCTTTGTGTTTGGTATTGGTGTCATGTTATGATTGTATAGTTTTATCGGAGGGATCGATGTCCGTTTGAATCTGTCAGGTAATGTCTTAAAATTTCGTAGCGTTTCAAATTGCTGTTTTGCAATCGGTGTAGTCTGCGAATATTCTTTGCTCCCATATCTCGCCAACCAGTGAATGTTGAAAGAACGATGTTTTCAGCGAGCTGCTTCGAGTCCCTATGCCGTTGAAAGTCCGGGGTCATAATGGGTGTTTGACGAAGGCCATTCCAAACCTCCGCCATCTGTAACTTGTACAGCTTTCCTGCCTGATCTACAGAGGCGCAGAGCAAAAGTCCTTTCGACTGTAAGCCAAGCTGAACAAGTGCCTTCTCCCGACCATACTGATCCTTAGTGACTGTATCCACAAAAACCTCCTCCACTGCTGCCGTGATCTTTATTTTCCTCCCACGGCGATCCCTATCCTTAACATGCTCCATTTTCAATAAGGTGCTAGGATCCCACTCCTTTGCTGGGCTTCATTATAGAGATTACGGACATGTCTTGGAGTTACTCCAGTCTGCTGGTGGGTAATAGCCAGAGCCTCTCCCATAGATCGCAAGATCACCGCCTGAGCGCGAGACACAATATCGAGAAACACCCTAATTGAAGGGGGCATCGATTGGCAGTTTCGGGGGTGCTCGGTTGGCAGGTTCGGGTGGAGTTCGATTGGATAGTTGGAGGGTTGATACCTGGTAAAGTTAAGTCAAAAGAGGCAATTGAGAGGGCGAGGAAAGGCAATATACCTGGTGAATTAAGATATTAAGGAGTTGGCTGAATGGTTGAGGGTCGGGGGAAGGATGGAGGGTCGGAGGAAGGGTTGGTATATGATTAATTCCATGCTTGTGGAAGGGTTGATATCTGGCCGATTGAGATGTCGGCGATATCTGGTATACTAAGAGGTTGGGACAGAGGTTGGGGCAGAGGTTGGGACAGAAGAGAAAGTAAGATTGTTTTGGTGGTTTGAGCCGGTGGGAGGCCATAGCACTGGGACCATATCCGATGCGTCAATACCCATGCATATGCAAAGTATTATACATGAATATCCCTGAATATCGCAGCTCCAAGATAGGAGGGGGAAAGGACTTTTGCTGGAGGAAGTAGTGGAGGAAATACTGGGATTGAAGAGTTTCAAGCGTGGACTTATGGTTGTTGTGTCTGTGCAGCGGGGCGAAGACAGAAGATGCCGTATATATATTGGTATTATCAGCAAACGGAAGATCACCTCCTTCCTTGCTGAGGCTTCCGCTTCGTTTGCCCAGTCACACCGACCATCCCAGGTCCACGAGGTCGCCAGCACTGATTATTTTGTTTGAAAACTCAGGGATACATAGTGCATTTACCAGTGTTAGACCGTTTGCAGTTGCAGTCCCTTTATGAGTGGAATAGATTATGCCTGCACTAGTGCGGACTGGGTGTCTCCATAGCTCAGGTGAGGTGAGGTCGCTAATGTCGTTGGTGACGTGAACAGTTGAGCAGGAATCTACACACCATCCAGAGTTATCTTGATCGGAGTGATCGTCCACATATCCCAAACATCTCATGCACTATCCACCACATATATTTATAGAAATAAGACGTGGGGTGGGATGGATAAAAATAAATAAAATTGGAAAAAATAAGAAAACTATTTCCCCCTTAACGGCCGCAATTCTGCAACCTACAAGATGATGTGTTGGGAAGTAGGGGTTAAATCAGTACTCTTTTACCATTTTTTTTTTACTTATCAAGGTTCTGACGGGTTTAATGAGACTGATCCTGCTTATTTGCAATATCTCTGTCACTCGTTTTGAGTGATATATTTAAAGCGTTTGTGCTGAGGAGGGGTGTTGAAATTGTGCGGTTGTCACGCACATACCAGCCTCATGTCAGCTTCGCAAACCATACCATAGCCTAGTGGTTTCGTTTGCTTTGCCTAGCGCACATAGCTCATAATGCGCCGCATAGCCTAAGGCTGATTAGGCGTATAGACTCCAAAAAAAAAAAAAAAAAACATAGCTCATAACACCCAGTTCCGGATTACAGTCCTTACAGAGGCTCGCTCTATATAATAGCGCTCGCCCTCATTAATTGTGTAGGCAGAGACTTGTACCTGTACATCGCACAATATTACTTCTCTTCTGCATCTTATCTTGTTGGGTGAAGTGATTCCTCATCGACCACATTTATTCATCGCTATGCTGTTATCTATACATACCTGTCTAACAGCTGGAACAGCACCCTCCTAAGCCTTCGATGACTAGGTAGTCCCGTGGCGAAAGAGGGATACTAGGGGGGATACGGGATACCAAAGGAATCTAGGGGCTTGGTAAAAGAGTGTGCAGCCTGGTTGACACTATTTTGGACTACGTAAGTCCCATATGTTCATTATGCCAGGAAAAGATGCCATACTTTATTCACAGTGTAGTGATAAATACAAAATTTTGCCTTTTACCATAGGATTTTCTACACAATCCTCGGCGCAACAATGGGTAAACTATACCTCGTACCTGCATGTGCCGATGTTTGAGGAACAGCCGCTGTTGTGCCTCATATACCCAAATGGAGGGTGGAAAAACCTACGACACGGCCTATTCTGGGACATGGCTAGCCTTTAACTAGGCAGAGTCAAGATCATATACAGGGAGACTTGCGTGAAAGCCTAGCTAGTGGGCGAGGCAGCAGAAGTAGTCGAGGCAGAAGTAGTGGAGGCAGAAGTAGTCGAGGCAAAACCGGTAGGGCTGAATACATGTAATATCAACCCATGGACCTTCTCTCTTACCCCGGATCAACGGCTAGATGCTGAGTGGTCTAAGAAAGTTATCAACCATAAATCTCTCAATACCACCCACACAACAGCAAGGCTACTAAGGAAGCCTACGTCCGGAGTAAAACCGCCCATGTCTTCTGTTCAACAACAGGAGATGCATGGGCAGCAGCAAGGCCCAGGGGGGTGGTATATTGGGACCCAGCCAGTGCAGAATGTTGCGTTTGTGGCAGTGCCGGAGGAGCAGCCATCGAAGCAAAGTATGGAGAAGCATGGATTCAAAGAGAAGACCAAGGGATTGCTAGCAAAGCTTAGGAAGGGGAAGGTATGTACCTAATTCAGTTTTTTATCTATGTATTTTTCGAATGATTCTGCTCATTCTAATAATTTGTAGCCGAAGGATGGCCCTCCGAAGAATTATAAGCCTGTTGCCCAGCCCGGATCGAAGCCAGGGCGACAGCCCCCCCGAATACAACAGCCTCCTCAGAAACAGCAGCAATCACGCACCCATGTGGCCCAACCCCCAACATCGCTGCCCCGCGCTCAAGGTCCTTATACTCATCCGCCACCCAGTAGGCCCAGTGGAGTCGGCGATACGCGCCACATAGGCCCCCAAGGATGGGTTCCCCCACACCCAGGTGCACTAGTGACCTATGCCGAGAACTTTGCATGTTAGGGTGCGTGGCATGTAATGTCACGCCATTTCATGGGACTGAGAGGGCGTAATGTGGACCAGGGGGACGAAATAGACGACAATGTGGCATCGTATAATCTCACATCAATTTATGTAAATTAAAATATTCAAGTAACCGAGGCACAGTATATATCGGCCGCGAGTTCTATAGTTGTATTCTGTGTTTAGCGAGAACCAATGAACAATCTGAAAGTGGGTAAAAGTGGCAAAGCGATTGGGCATATATAGCGATCAGAATGTGAGCTCTCATCTGAATATATTAATATTCCCACAGTTCCGCTGTTCATAATTTCGTAATTTTTACAACATAAACCAAAGAGTCAGCACTGGAGGTGGCCCTGCCTGTTCAACTCAGGTAGGATCTACTATACATGGCATGACATTTGAAAATAAAGCGTTACCTTCCTGGCTTCCCCAGAAAGCTGCTCAGTGCAGAATGTTGGAATATCACCCTGCAACCGATCGTAGGGATAACGGGCGCACGGCTAGACGGGGCTACGGCTAGCTGGGGCCACGGTTAGGCGGGACCACGGCGAAGTGGGGCCCCGGCTCGGCTCGGCAGAAGGGCTGCGCCCGATAGAAGGAATTTTCCTATGTTATTTCCTTGTGTCTAGACATGTATATAAGGCAGGCAGTCTCCCCGACATGGAGATGCCTCAAGCAATTAAGTCTTCATATTCTCTTACCTGCCACCGCATGAGCAGATAGGCCATCGTGAGATCACTCACTTCTAGCAGGAAGGACTAGGCAACTTGAGCATCAAGGGATAATGGCCCCTCTGATAAAGATTAGAACTCTAGTTTGTCGGTTCGGGTAGATAATGGGATTCATGGCGACGGATGAACTATCAGGCTATCGTGTGGGGGGTTTTCTTTCTGTGATTTTACGAGGTTATGCGGTGCAGCTGTTTGATCATACGATTTGATGGTGAGAGGTTTCGTACTCGTTCGCTAGCTATAACTAACTGATACTGCTATTTTCCCTTGATCTATCACTTGGGGGTTTCTAGCCGCTATATATGTTCAGATTCACATGCTTCCTGCATTCACCTGCCGATGCTCGGGTGTTGTCGATGTTCAGGTGTTGTCGATGTTCGGATGTTGTCGATGTTCAGATGCCAATGGTATCTCATTGGGGATGTCCCATATTTCGGCGTTTAGTAGGTCGAGCGAGAGTATTTTCTACACTCTCACCCACTCAAGTGGATGAATCAGCCCCACTATGAAGGCTCAGTTCATAGCCATAACCCAACGCCAATCTCACCCCCTAATCCGAATGCCAGTCCCCTTGCTCCAAACGCTTGTTTCAGCTACTCGCTTGTCCAATTGGGCTC
>Ga0307511_10000993_pt1 | contig 30161 bp, 24 predicted proteins | sample 13_EM_MG_FD_200266 | JGI IMG/M metagenome (GOLD analysis project Ga0307511, IMG submission 200266) | Populus trichocarpa ectomycorrhiza microbial communities from riparian zone in the Pacific Northwest, United States - 13_EM | ecosystem: Host-associated > Plants > Roots > Unclassified | place... | reverse complement strand
TGCCCTTTGTTTTTGGGGGCGCGGGGCATGGTGCGTGCAGCTGCAAGGCGGAGGAGACGTTGACATCAGCGGCTCCGCCGCGGGCGACGCGGTGGGGGCACCTCCCGGCCGGAGGCTGGGGGACGTCGGCGACATGATCCGCCGGACAGGCCCTAGCTAGGCGTTGATCCCGGCGGCTTCGCGCACCTCGAAAGACTGCAACTGCTCAGCCGTACGCTCAGCAGTCCTACGCGCCCACACCCCGCTGGTAACCAAACCCAGCACCAGCACGGCCAGACCGCACGCCACGAGAATCCACCACCCGGGCCGCGCCGCCGACACGAACGTCTCCTTGTACGACGACGATCCGACCCCGGAAGCCAGCACCGCGCCGACCACCGCGACCCCGAGGGTCTGCCCCAGCTGGCGGCTCGTGGAGGCGACGGCCGCCGCGACTCCCGCCTGTGCCCGCGGCATTCCGGACACCGCCGTGTTGGTGATCGGCGCGTTCACGAAGCCGAAGCCGATGCCGAACAGCAAGTACCCGATGAAGCGCGAGACGTTGGACGTCTCCGCCTCGAACCCGGCGAACAGCAGCGCGCTCACGGTCATCGCGGAGCCCGCGATCAGGAGGGGTATGCGGGGACCCCGACTGCCCACCAGCCGCCCGGAGATCGGCGCGCACAGGAACGTCGGGACCGCCATCGGCAGCATCCACAGCCCGGCGTGCAGCGCGTCCAGACCCACCACGTTCTGCAGATACAGCGTGGACAGGAACAGGAAGCCGCCCAGCGCCGAGAACGCGCTGATCGCGATCACCGTGGCCCCGCTGAACGGCGCGGAGCGGAAGAAGCGCAGGTCGATGAGGGGTTCGTCACGGCGCGGCTCGTACCAGACGAGGCCGACCAGGGCGACCAGGGCGAGGATCGCGAACGGCAGGATCGCGGTGAACCCGGAGTCCGGCGCCTCGATGATCGCGTACGTCAGCGAGCCGAACAGCGCGATCACCAGGAGCTGGCCGACCGGGTCGGCACGCCTGGCCTTGGGTGCGCGTGACTCGGGGATGAACTTCAGCGTGAGCAGCAGCGCGGCCACGCCCACCGGCAGGTTGATCCAGAAGATCGAGCGCCAGCCGACCGAGTCCACCAACAGGCCGCCGATCAGTGGTCCGGCGGCCATCGATATGCCGACGACCGCACCCCACACCCCGATCGCGCGGGCGCGCTCGCGCGGCTCGGTGAAGGTGTTGGTGATGATCGACATGGCGACCGGGTTGAGCATCGAGCCGCCGACCGCCTGGATCATGCGGAACCAGATCAGTGCGTCCAGGTCGGGCGCGAGGGAGCAGAGCAGCGAGCCGAGGCTGAAGACCACCAGGCCGACGATGAAGACCCGCTTGCGGCCGATCCGGTCGGCCGTGGAGCCCGCCAGCATCAGCAGGGAGGCGAGGACCAGGGTGTACGCGTCGATCGTCCACTGCAGACCGGAGGTGCTCGCCTGGAGATCGGTCTGCATCGCGGGCAGCGCGACGTTCAGGATGGTGACGTCCAGGCTCACGATCAGCAGACTCATGCAGCAGATCGCGAGCACCAGCATGCGGCGGCGGTGGCTGAGCTCGGGCATGCGAACCATCGTACGCGAAACTCGATAGTGCGTCTAACTAATGACCGCTACATGATCTTCGGATACGGGCACCGGAAGCCGTACGCCACAATGGAGCAATGTCCACGCCCGTGTCCCTGCCCGCGCCCCCGGCCGTGTCGCCTTTGCAGATCGGCCCGCACACCGTCTCGCCGCCCGTCGTCCTGGCCCCCATGGCCGGGATCACCAACGCGCCCTTCCGCACGCTGTGCAGGGAGTTCAGTGGCGGAAAGGGGCTGTTCGTCAGCGAGATGATCACGACGCGGGCGCTGGTCGAGCGCAACGAGAAGACCATGCAGCTGGTCCACTTCGACGCGACCGAGAAGCCGCGCTCGATCCAGCTGTACGGCGTGGACCCGGCGACCGTGGGCAAGGCCGTCCGCATGATCGCGGAGGAGGACCTCGCCGACCACATCGACCTCAACTTCGGCTGCCCGGTCCCGAAGGTCACCCGCAAGGGCGGCGGCTCCGCGCTGCCGTACAAGCGGAACCTGCTGCGGGCGATCCTCAAGGAGGCCGTCAGCGGCGCCGGGAACCTGCCCGTCACCATGAAGATGCGCAAGGGCATCGACGACGACCACATCACCTTCCTCGACGCCGGCCGCATCGCCGTCGAGGAGGGCGTCACCTCCATCGCGCTCCATGGCCGCACCGCCGCCCAGCACTACGGCGGCACCGCCGACTGGGACGCCATCGCCCGGCTGAAGGAGCATGTGCCGGAGATCCCCGTGCTCGGCAACGGCGACATCTGGTCCGCGCAGGACGCGGTGCGGATGGTGCGCGAGACCGGGTGCGACGGGGTCGTGGTCGGGCGCGGCTGCCTGGGGCGGCCGTGGCTGTTCGCCGATCTCGTGGCCGCGTTCGAAGGACGTGAACAGGCCCGTGCCGGAGGCACTGATGGATGCAGTCTGAAGCCGTCGTTGCGCGAGGTCGCCGACATCATGGTGCGGCACGCGACCCTGCTCGGCGAGTGGATCGGCGACGAGGCCCGCGGAGTCATCGACTTCCGCAAGCACGTCGCCTGGTACCTGAAGGGCTTCGCGGTCGGCAGCGAGATGCGGGGGCGCCTCGCCATCACGTCCTCGCTCGACGAACTCCGCTCCGGCCTCGACGAGTTGGACCTCGACCAGCCCTGGCCGACCGGCGCCGACGGGCCCCGCGGCCGTACGTCGGGCAACAACAGGGTGGTGCTGCCCGACGGTTGGCTGAAGGACCCGTACGACTGCGCGGGGATCGGCGAGGACGCCGAACTCGACACCTCGGGCGGCTAGTTCGTCTTCGGGTGCGGGGTGGAGCCGTACGCCGTGAGGAACTTGTCGCGGAAGGCGCTCATCTTCCACACCGGGGCGTCGTGCGCGGGGCGCAGGCCGTCCGTCCAGTTCCAACTGTCGATCTTCGCAAGGACCTTGGGATCCTTCGCGACGATCGAGATCGGCACGTCACGGCTGGCGTGGTTGCCGCTGACCCGGGCGATCGGCTGGTGGTCGCCGAGGAAGACCAGCACGGTGTTGTCGTTGCCGTAGCGCTCCAGCCACTGGGTGAGGGAGTTCACCGAGTACTGGATCGACTTGCCGTACTCCTGGCGGGACTTGGTGGTGTCGGCGATGACGTCGGAGGCCTTGTTGCCGGCCTTCTCGATCGCGTCGAAGATCGAACCGTTGCCCAGCTGGTCCCAGGGGACGAGCTTCGGGATCGGCGCCCAGGGCTGGTGGCTCGACGTCAGGATGATCATCGACATCAGCGACTTGCCGTCGGTGCGCGGCTTGCTGTGCACCTGCTTCTGGAACTGCTCGAGGGCGTACTGGTCGGGCATCGTCGACCAGCTGAACTTCGGTCCCTTGTAGCCCAGTTGGAAGGCGTTGTAGACCTTGTCGAGGCCGTAGAAGCTCTGCTCCGGCCAGCCCTTCTGCACGCCCGGCATCACGCCGACCGTGTCGAAGTCGCCGGTCTTCTTGAAGGCGTCGGTCAGGCTCAGGTGGTCGCTCGCCATCACCGTGCGGTAGCGCTGCTGGTTGTTGACCCACAGTCCCGACATCGTGGTCGAGTGGCCGAGCCAGCTGCTGCCGCCGTAGGTCGCCGAGGTCAGCCAGCCGCTCTTCGCCGCGAAGCCCGCCTTCGACAGGGCCTTGGTGTCGGCGGCGAGGGTCTCGTCGACACCGGGCGCCATGATCGGGTCCTCGATCGCGCTACGGCCGTAGCTCTCGATGAAGGTGAAGATCATGTCCTTGCCGCGCAGGTCCGGGACGAGCTGGCTGCCCGGGGTGTTGCCGAAGGCGTCGACCTTGGCGACCTTCTCGAATTCCGCCTCGTCGCGCAGGGTGTTGCGGATCGCCACGGTGCGGAGCTTGAGGATCGCGGCGGTGTGGTCGGCGGCGAGCGGCACGCCGGAGACCTGGAGACCGAGGGCCGTGCAGGCGATCCAGACGGTGCCGGCGATCAGCGCGCCCCGGGACGCCTGGGCCTTGTGGCCGGCCAGCAGGTTGCTGAGCCGGACCGTGGCCAGCGCGACCAGGACGATCAGCAGCAGGACGAACAGGATGACGCCGACCGTGAGGACGGACGTGACCGTCCCGCCGAGCGTGTCCGAGAGATAGCCGCGGGCGTCGCCGAACAGGCTCCAGTCCAGGACGACGTTGAAGCCCCGGCCCAGGTATTCGTTGAAGCCCATGTCGAGCATGTTCAGGATCGCCACGACGGCGGTCAGCGCGCCGGAGAACGCCGCCAGCACGATCCGAGGCCGGCGCGGCAGGCTCATCAGGACGACGGCCCCCAAGATCGCCTCGGCCGGCAACCGCATGAACTCGGTGGGCTTCAGGCTGTTCAGCGTGGTCGGCATCAGCAGGCAGACATAGACGACGACGGCGGCGAGCACGGTGACGGTCCAGGAGACGACGCGCGCGGCGACGGGATGCTTCTCCCGCCAGCTCCACAGCCGCCGCCGCAGGCCCAGCCGACTGCTCCAGGCGCGGGGGCCGGGGCGGGTGGGGCGGGGGGTGGTGACGGGGGTGGTGTCCGAGGCGGGGGCTACGGGGGCGGGGGTGACTTCGGGGGCAGAGGCCTCGGCATCGGCGTCGGCCTCCGCGACCTTGGGGTCGGCGTCGGCTTCGGGTTCCGTGGCGGTCGAGGCGTCGGCGTCGGCTTCGGGGCCGGCTTCCGCCTCGGGCGAGTCGGCGACTTCGGCGTCAGGGGCGGCGATCTCGGGGTCGGCGTCGGCTCCGTGCGCGGTGACCTTGACGTCGGCTTCGGCGCCGGGGTCGGCCGCGGCGACGCCTGCGGGTTCCAGGTCCGGGGCGGTGGCCGGGCCGTCGGCGTCGGCGGCCGTGGCCGGGCCGGTCGCCTTGTCAGCGGCCTTGGAGCCCGGGGCCTCGGAGGCGTCGGCTTCGGTGCCCGCGCCGGTTTCGGCGTCGCTGTCGGTGGCCTCGCTGTTCTCGGCCGACCGGGGCTTCGCCGCCGCGGACCCGGTTTCGGTCGTGGCCTCGGCCGGAGTCTCCACGGCTTTCGCCATCGCGGCGGGAGCCTCTACGGCCTTCCCGACCTCGGCCGGAGTCTCCACGACTCGCCCGGTCCCGGTCCTGGCGGCTTCCGGCGGCTCGGGCGTGGCGGTCCCGGAAGGTTCGGCCTCGGCCTTCACCCCGGCCCCGGCCGGCATCGCTATCGCATCGCCCGGCGTCGGCTCCGTGTCTACGTCTACGTCGATGTCGACGTCGTCGCTGATGTCGCTCTCGACGTCCGGCGGCGGAACCTGGCCATCGGCTGCCCCGGCCGTATTCGGTGACTGGCGTGTGCTCGTGTGCTGAGGCAACCCGAAGGTCCTTCCATGAGGAGCCCGTAGTCGGAGTGGCGGCCCGAACTGGGGAGGCAGGGCCGCCGTCATTCCGTACGAGTTGCCTCATGCGCCCGTTCACGGAACTGGGCAAACACCCGGCAAACGGCTTATCACCGTTGCGTCACGCGCCCCCTACCGCCGTGAGCAGCGCCAGCGGAGCCGCCGCCGACCTGGACTCCCGCACACACGCGTGCGGGTACGGGACCGGCTCCGGGTGGGTGTCGCGGCCGTAGCCCGCGAGGACCTCCGGGAGGCGGTGGCCGGCCGCGGTCGCCGCGTCGACCAGCGCGTGCGCGACCGTACGGGCCTCGTCGTGCAGGCCGTAGCGCGAAAGGCCCAGCGTGATCAGCGCGTTGTCGTGCGGCCAGACCGAACCCCGGTGGTAGGAGAGCGGGTGGTACGCCGCCTGTCCGGACGCCAGCGTGCGGACGCCCCAGCCGGAGAAGAAGTCCGGCTCCAGGAGCCTGCGGCCGACCAGTTCGCCGTACTCCTTGTCCAGGAGCCCGGACCAGAGCAGATGCCCCGCGTCGGACGCCAGTGCGTCGACCTGGCGGCCCTCCCCGTCCAGCGCCAGCGCCGGGAAGGAGTGGTCCCGCATCCAGAAGTCCTGCTGGAAACGGTCCCGCAGGTCCGCCGCAGCCTGCTCCAGGAGGGCCGCGTAGGTCTCGTCCTCCCACACCGTCCGCGCCACCCACGCGGTGCGGCGCAGCGCGTCGTACGCGTACCCCTGGGCCCCCGCCGCCATCACGGGACCGCTTGCGCGGGTGCCGTCGGCTCCGCAGATGGCGCCGGGGGAGTCCTTCCAGTTCTGGTTGGCCAGGCCGCCCTGGTCGGCGCGGTAGACCAGATAGCCGCGCGAGGTCAGGCCGCCGTGGTCGAGCATCCAGCCCACCGCCGCACGGGCGTTGGACTCCAGACGCCGGGCGAGTGCCGTGTCGCCGGTCTGCTCCACATACGCGCCGAGCAGCACGAGGAACAGCGGGGTCGCGTCGACCGAGCCGTAGTAGCGCCCGTACGGCACCTGCCCGAAGTGCGCCAGCTCGCCGTGCCGCACCTCGTGCACGATCTTGCCGGGCTGCGACACCGACTCGGGACCCACCGCCGTCGCCTGGGTCGCGGCGAGGGCGGGGAGGGTGGCGGCGGCGAGTTGGGGGCGGTAGGGGAGCGCGAAGAGGGACGTCAGGAGGGCGTCCCTGCCCAGGAGGGTCAGGAACCAGGGCGCGCCCGCCGCCGGTACGTGCAACTCCTCGCCGTCGAGGCCCGTCGCTCGGACCTGGAGCGAGGCCAGGTCCGACAGACCTCGCGCGCAGGCGGCGGCCAACTCCGGCCAGCCGGTGGGGAAGGAGACGCCCTGGACGTACTCGCCCTCCAGCGCGAGGAGTTGCTCGTTCAGGGCGGAAGGTGAGCGCGGTACCCGCAGGGCCCGCTTGTCGCCGTGCGGGCGGGCCATCACGCGCAGGGCCAGCTCTGCGGTGCCGTGCGGTTCGAGGTCCAGGGTCCACACCATGCGGCGGGCGCCGGTGCCGGTCTCCTCGACGCCGTCGGGGGCCGGTTCGGCCGTGACCGTCGTACAGGATCGCCATTCGCCGCGCTGGTAGGCGAACTCCACGCCGTCGTCGAGGACTTGGCGGGAGCGGGTGGCTCCGGCCTTCGCGTAGGTGCGGTAGTCGGAGCGGAGTTCGAACTGGTCGGTGAAGTCGGCGTCCGCGGTGACCGCGAGCCGGACCGTGGTCGGCACCGGCCGGTTGCTGGTCACCTTCAGCGACTCGACGAACGAGCCGTCACCGACGGCCTGTTCACGGAAGAGCGTGTGCGCGGGCGGCTCCTGGCGGCCACCGCGCGGGACGAGGACGCAGCGCGCCATGTCCCCGTCGGCCACCGGTGTCAGTGCCTCCGGCACCGCGCCGTCGACCGTCAACTGCCAGCGGCTCAGGTGCCGGGCGTCCCGTACGAATAACCCGTCCGGGGAACTGCCGCCCCGTACGCCGCTGATGTCCCCGCCGTCGCCCACGGCTGCGAACGTCCCGCCGTGCACGAGCAGATGATGCCGGTCCGTCATCCCCGGTCCCCTCCCTTGACTCTCTTGGCGCCCTTGACTTCTGTGCCGTTCACTTCTGTGCCACGCATGTCGAACGTGCCGAGGCCCGTGCCGGACACGCCGTGCCCGGGGGGCTCGTGAAGCAGATCGAGGGTCAGTGCGGCGGTCCAGCTGAAGCCGGTCGCACCGCACGCCTCGCCGTCGTACGGGTCGACGTACTCGGCGAAGTCGGTGGCGGCGGCCGTCTCCAGGACGGCGTCGCGCAGTGCCTCCGCCCGCGTCCGCTCGCCGTGCAGTCGCAGGCCGCGCTCCAGCAGCCAGCTCGTGTTGAACCAGGCCGGGCCGCGCCAGTAGCGGTGCGGGTCGAAGGCCTCGCCCAACAGGTCGTAGCTGGGCGGGAGCCGGGTGCTGTCGCCGAGCCCGAAGTGCGGGCCGGACGCCGTACGGACGAGGGCCGCGGTGATGTCCCGGGGCAGGTCGGGGAGGAGGAGCGGGATCAGGCCGGAGACGCTGCGCTCGGGGATCAGGGCGCCGGTGAGGGACCCGCGCCCCGCATCCAGGGAGCCGCGCCCGGCATCCGGCGTCTCGCCGCGCACATCCCGGCAGAAGAACATGCCCTCCGCCGGGTCCCACAGCCGCTCGATCAGGACGCCGGTCAGACGTTCCGCGCGGGCGTGCCGGGCCGTGCCCGTCGCGCCCAACTCCCGTGCGATACGGGCCAGTGCGTGTTCGGAGGCGATGAGCAGGGCGTTGAAGGACGGGTCCTCCACCGCGAACTCGCTTGCGCCGTCGGCGTATTGGCCGTCCCGGTAGTCCGTCGCGAGGCGCACGTAACGGCCGTAGTCGAGGTCCGTGGGCCGGTCCTCGGCGGCCCCGTGGTCGAGGTCGGCGCGCCGGAAGGAGCGGGCCGGGGCGGGCGTGATCCGGCTCAACGGGGCGTCCCAGCAAGGGCTGTTGTCCATACCCTGTTCCCAGGGGTGCACCACGGACGCGAGCCCGCCCCCGCCGAGGTCCCGCCGGTGCAGCAGATAGCGGTGCCAGGCGGCCAGCCGGGGGTAGACACCGGCGAGGAAGCCACGCGCGCGGGAGAGGCCCGGGTCGGCGCAGTGCACCAGCCAGGCGGCGAGCGCGTGCACCGGTGGCTGCACGATGCCCGAGGTCTGTACGGTGCGCGGGGCGCCCGCGGTGTGCCCGGCGGTCGAGGAGCGCCAGAAGTCGGGGCTCGGGAAGTACGCGTCGAGCGGTACGGAGGGGTTGAAGACGATGTGCGGGATACGGCCGTCGCCCCACTGGGCGGCGAGCAGCGTCTCCAGCTCCGTCTGTGCCCGCAGCGGCGAGAGGTGCCGCAGACCGATCGCGATGAACGCGGAGTCCCAGGACCACTGGTGCGGATACAGACCGCGCGAGGGGACTGTGGAGGCTCCCGTCCAGTTCGCTTCCAGTACGGCAGCCGCCCTGAGGTGCAGGGAACCTGACAAGGACGGCGGATCGTATACGAGGTGGTGCTCCACGGGGAGGGCTGTGAGCTGGGCAGTGCGATCCACTCGGGACTCCACGAAACACATCGTGCCGACCGGTTCGGTCATGGCTACCGTAGGGTTACGTCTATTTAACACGCAAAACTCAATATGTAATGCAGGGTTGAGAAACACAAGGGGGTGCGCATGACGGGAAGAGGTCAAGGGAGCGCCGGAGATCTGCTCGAACTGGTGCGCACCGGGCGCGCCACGACCCGCGGCGCCCTCCAACAGGTGACCGGACTCTCCCGCGCGACCGTCGGCCAGCGCCTGGACCGGCTCTTCCGCGCGGGCTGGCTGCGCGAGGGCGCGGGCGGCCCCGTGGACTCCCCGTTGGGCGGCAGACCCTCGATCACCCTCGAATTCGACGACGCCCACGCCGTAGTCCTCGCGGCGGACCTGGACACCCGCCACGCGCGCGCGTGCGTCCTCTCGCTCACCGGCGAGATCCTCGCCGAGCACGGCGGCACGCTGGTCATCGAGGACGGCCCCGACGCCGTACTGGGTGAACTCGGCCGCTGGTTCGCCGAGTTGCTGGAGAAGGCCGGACACCAGGCGTCGGAGGTGTGCGGGATCGGGCTCGCGGTCCCCGGCCCGGTCGACACCGACACCGGCCGGGTCGTCCAGCCGCCGATGATGCCCGGCTGGGACGGCTACGACATAAGAGGCCGCCTGGCCCGCGCCTTCACGGAACACACCGGCGCCCCCCGGGTACCGGTCCTCGTCGACAACGACGCCAACCTCATGGCGTACGGCGAACAGCGCACCGGCCACCCCGACTGCCAGGCCTTCGTCCTGGTCAAGGTCTCGACGGGCATCGGCGCCGGGGTTGTCGTCGGCGGCTCCATCTTCCGGGGGATCGACGGCGGCGCCGGCGACATCGGCCACATCCGCATCCCGGCGGGCGCGCAGGCACTGTGCCGGTGCGGGTCCTACGGCTGTCTCGCCGCCGTCGCCAGCGGTGGCGCCGTCGCGCGACGGCTGGCCGAGACCGGGGTGCCGGCCGCGTCCGGCTCGGACGTACGGGACCTGCTGGCGTCGGGGCACCCGGGAGCGGCGGCCTTCGCCCGCGAGGCGGGGCGGCAGGTCGGGGACGTCCTGGCGACCGTGGTGACGCTGCTCAACCCCGGCGTCCTGATGATCGCGGGAGACCTGGCCGGAACCTCTTTCCTCACGGGCGTACGCGAGCTGCTGTACCAGCGGGCGCTGCCGCGCTCCACCGCTCATCTGCACGTGCTGACCTCACGGCTGGGTGAGCAGGCCGGGCTGGTGGGGGCGGGTGCGCTGGTCGTGGAGTACCTGTACGCGCCGGAGCGGGTCGAGGAGCGGCTGCTCGCGCTGGGCATGTGACGTTCGCGTTTCCGTCCCGAGACTCGTCCGGATGGTGAAATCCGGGCGGTTGTGGAAGCGTGATTCTCGCCACCTTTGATAGGGGTGGCGCTCAGGTGAGCGGATCTTGCGCGGCTGCACTTCTCCAAGGGGTGGCACTGCGTGCCACCCCTTGATCGTTCATCGATCGAAAACAGGCGAGCCGTGAACCGCTCATGTGAGCGCAAATGTGCGCCGATGGACCTTGCGGCGTTCAAGAAGTGAAAACATCCGGCGGTGTTCGCTTGCCGAGCTTTGACTTTCGATCCGCTGGCGGACTACCGGTTACAGACGCATGACATGCAAGTGGACGTACCCAGGCGCCTTCGATCTGGGTATGTTCCTGGCCGTCAGGGCAGCCACCCGCGTCCCGAGGAGTCGAGACCCGTGTCGGAAAACAAAGAACCCCACGCAGCGAAGTTCGTCTATGACTTCACCGAGGGAAACAAGGACCTCAAGGACCTTCTCGGCGGCAAGGGTGCCAACCTCGCCGAGATGACGAACCTGGGCCTTCCCGTGCCCCCCGGCTTCACCATCACCACCGAGGCGTGCAAGACCTACCTCGACAGTGGCGAGGAGCCGGCGGCACTGCGTGACGAGGTGAGTGCACACCTCGACGCGCTCGAGTCGACGATGGACAAGAAGCTGGGGCAGGCCGACAACCCCCTCCTCGTATCGGTCCGTTCCGGGGCGAAGTTCTCCATGCCCGGCATGATGGACACCGTCCTGAACATCGGCCTCTCCGACAAGTCCGTGCAGGGCCTGGCGAAGCAGGCCGGCGACGAGCGCTTCGCGTGGGACTCGTACCGGCGCCTCATCCAGATGTTCGGCAAGACCGTCCTCGGCGTCGACGGCGACCTCTTCGAGGAGGCCCTCGACAAGGCCAAGGAGGCCAAGAAGGTCACGGTCGACACCGAGCTGGACGCGGCCGACCTGAAGAAGCTGGTCACCCGCTTCAAGCGGATCGTCAAGACCGAGGCGGGCCGCGACTTCCCGCAGGACCCGCGCGAGCAGATGGACCTCGCCATCCACGCGGTCTTCGACTCCTGGAACACCGACCGCGCCAAGCTCTACCGCCGCCAGGAACGCATCCCGCACGACCTCGGCACCGCGGTAAACGTCTGCTCGATGGTCTTCGGCAACCTCGGCCCCGACTCGGGTACCGGCGTCGCCTTCACCCGCGACCCGGCCAGCGGCCACCAGGGCGTCTACGGCGACTACTTGCAGAACGCGCAGGGCGAGGACGTCGTCGCCGGCATCCGGAACACCGTGCCCCTCGCGGAACTCGAGCAGATCGACAAGAAGTCGTACGACCAGCTCATGCAGATCATGAAGACCCTGGAGAACCACTACAAGGATCTCTGCGACATCGAATTCACCATCGAGCGCGGCCAGTTGTGGATGCTGCAGACGCGGGTGGGGAAGCGGACGGCGGGTGCGGCGTTCCGTATCGCGACCCAACTCGTCGACCAGGGGCTGATCGACGAGGCGGAGGCCCTCCAGCGGGTCACCGGCGCCCAGTTGGCGCAGCTGATGTTCCCGCGCTTCGACGAGGACGCGAAGGTCCAGCAGGTCGGCCGGGGCATCGCGGCCTCGCCGGGCGCCGCGGTCGGCAAGGCGGTCTTCGACTCGTACACGGCGGTGAAGTGGTCGCGTTCGGGGGAGAAGGTGATCCTGGTCCGCCGCGAGACGAACCCGGACGACCTCGACGGCATGATCGCGGCGGAAGGCATCCTGACCAGCAGGGGAGGGAAGACCTCGCACGCGGCCGTCGTGGCGCGCGGCATGGGCAAGACGTGCGTCTGCGGCGCGGAGGAGCTCGAGGTCGACACAAAGCGCCGCCGGATGACGGTGCCCGGTGGACATGTGGTGGAGGAGGGCGACGTCATCTCCATCGACGGGTCCAGCGGCAAGGTGTACCTCGGTGAGGTCCCGGTCGTCCCGTCCCCCGTCGTCGAGTACTTCGAGGGCCGGATGCACGCGGGCGCCGACGACGCCGACGAGTTGGTCGAGGCGGTGCACCGGATCATCGGATACGCGGACCGCGTACGGCGGTTGAGGGTGCGCGCCAACGCGGACAATGCTGAGGACGCCCTGCGCGCCCGCCGCTTCGGCGCCCAGGGCATCGGCCTGTGCCGTACGGAGCACATGTTCCTCGGCGACCGCCGGGAGCTGGTGGAACGCCTGATCCTGGCCGACACGGACACCGAACGCGAGGAGTCCCTCAAGGCGCTTCTCCCGCTCCAGAAGGCGGACTTCGTAGAGCTGTTCAAGGCGATGGACGGACTCCCGGTGACGGTCCGCCTGTTGGACCCCCCGCTGCACGAATTCCTCCCGGACATCACGGAGTTGTCGGTCCGGGTCGCGCTCGCGGAATCCCGCCAGGAGTCCCACGAGAACGACCTCCGCCTCCTCCAGGCGGTCCACCGCCTGCACGAACAGAACCCGATGCTGGGCCTGAGGGGCGTACGCCTGGGCCTGGTCATCCCCGGCCTGTTCACGATGCAGGTACGGGCGATCGCCGAGGCGGCGGCGGAACGCAAGGCGGCGAAGGGCGACCCGCGCGCCGAGATCATGATCCCGCTCGTCGGCACGGTCCAGGAACTGGAGATCGTCCGCGAGGAGGCCGACCAGGTGATCGCCGAGGTGGAGGCAGCGACGGGCACGTCACTGAAGCTGTCGATCGGCACGATGATCGAGCTCCCGCGCGCGGCCCTGACGGCGGGCCAGATCGCGGAGGCGGCGGAGTTCTTCTCCTTCGGCACGAACGACCTCACCCAGACGGTGTGGGGCTTCAGCCGCGACGACGTAGAGGCTTCCTTCTTCACCGCCTACCTGGAGAAGGGCATCTTCGGCGTCTCCCCCTTCGAGACGATCGACAGGGACGGCGTGGGTTCACTGGTGAAACTGGCGGCGAAGGCGGGCCGTGAGACTCGCCCGGACCTGAAGCTGGGCGTCTGCGGCGAACATGGCGGCGACCCGGAGTCGGTGCACTTCTTCCACGAGGTGGGACTGGACTATGTCTCCTGCTCGCCGTTCCGGATCCCGGTGGCGCGGCTGGAGGCGGGGCGGGCGGCTTCGGTGGCGCAGGGGAGCGATCACCGATAGGTCGTAGGGCCGACCGCTGGTAGGTCATACGGCCACTGAACGCCGGAACCGTCGCTTGTCCCCGACCCTCACCGATGGGCGGCGGCTCCGGATCACGAAGGGAGGGGCGGCACCCTGTGCGGGGGTGCCGCCCCTCTCCGCATGATCTGCGGGGACTGTCAACGTAAGTCGCTGACCAGGCTAAATGACGTTTGTTGGCGTTGGTTGGCGTTGAACCTGCCTGAAGCTGTTGTGCCCTCCGGGAGCGGCGAGAATCCGGGCCACGTGTCGTGGCAGCCGACCAGGGCGCGTGCGGGGCGGAGGATGGCCGCAGGGAACGACGTCAGGCCGGCTGCGGCTGTCGCCATTGGTGCACACGGCTCCAGTGATTGTGCCGATCAGCCGGCTTGCTGCTGTAGCCGTTGGTCAACGACTGTTCCGTTTGCGTCTGAAGGCACCGCGGCGCACGCTGAAATCGTGACGACCTTCGAGCTACTGGCAAAGAAGCACCCTGATCAGGTAGCACTCATGGAGATAATCCGTGACGCGTTTCCGCCAGGGCAATTCTTGCTCGGCGAAGACTTGAAACACTGGGATTCGGAGAAAGTCACCGCAGGTCGCTGCCTAGGAGTTGGCCTAGCGCGCTTCGATAATCACCCTCTGCACCCGGCAGTGCTGGTATCCCTGCACGCGGAGCAGAAACAAATATTGCCTAGACTGTCGGTTGGCCCACCTTTCGAAACCAAGAACGAGACCGACAGGGCATTGAGGGAAGTTAGTTTTACGATTATTGAGCGTTTCAGTAAAGGTATCGCGAGGGAGGTTTCTATCATCGGGATTCCTTCTCCTCGACATCTGTCCTGTCCTGGCTTCGAAGCTAGGTGTGGAGCGATGCCCGGGACCTTTGGGGCCCGCGTTCTCACCGAGAGCGGTCAGAATGGAATTCTTACGGCAGGCCATGTAGCTCCTAATCAGGGCGCCCCCGCCTATGAAGGTTCCACGCTGATTGGCGCGGTTTTGGCGAGCGTTCATCGAGGCACAGTGAATTACGGACTACCCACGGCGGATATTGCCCTGATTGAGCTCCTACAGCAGGTCAATCCTTGCTCTCAAGAGCAGGTCTTCCCCGAGGGTATAGGGCAAGACGGTGATCTCGTGAAGTCTTATGGCGCAGTCTCTGCCGGCCACGCATCCAAGATCGAAGTACTCCTACCTGCGTTCGGCGACCCACGGGAAGAGACTGGAGTCTTGGGGAATGTGATGCTGACCACAGAAGCCATCTCGACCTTCGGAGACTCCGGCGCCATCGCCGTACTGGAGCCACAGGCAGAGCTCATCGGCCACGTCGTGGCGGGGTTCCCTGCCACGAGCGACTTTGAGGGCTACTCCGTCATCCAAGATCTTCGCTACCAATTGAGCCAAGTTTCCGCAAGACTGGCCGGATGACGCTGACCAGCGAAGAGATGATCAAGAGCTACGCCGAGAACCGCCGGGCCAGCGGCGAGCTCCTGGGCTGGACGTTCGACGCGGATCACGATCAAGCGACGTTCATCATCCCCACGGATGTAGACCCCGATACTTTCCCGAAAGAAATTTCTGGAATTCGCGTCATATTGCGCCGTCTACCTCGACCGCTCTCTCTATCTGGGAGATAAGCATGGCGATCATCTCGGCTGGCGGGGTTCAGGTCCCAGGCGTAGCCACAGCGGTAGTTGTTTTTACGCTCATCTGTGCAGGTGGCTGCCTCATTCTGGCGATTGTCTTCGCATTTATAGAAAAGGCGTCGACCGGCGCTGTTCGTGATGCCACTAAGGCTGCTGTGCCTAGTGCAGTGACTCAACCCAGGCTCGACGCTAACGAAAGGCCAATTCCAATACCGCAAGCAGCTCACGTCGATTTCGCTGGCCTAGCCAAACTTGCTGAGGGCTTGGATAAGCTCAATCATGCCGGACGCTTCCTTATAATGTCTCTGGCCTTTACCGCAGTTGCAGCTGTAGCAGCAGGAGCTGGCTCGATTGCTGGTGCGGTGGCATAGACCATCCCGAAACCCCGCCGTCACGCCATGCGCTCATTCGCTGTCCAGTGCTGTGATCACGCCCGCAGGGTCGCCGTGGTACGTGAGATGTGGTTCGCCTCTCCCGGGCGGAATGAATCGGGTGCGGGTGCCGTACCTCGGGGAGCCGAAGACCAACCAGAGCTACCGGTCTGTTCCTCAAGGGCGTTCGGTTGTGGACGAGATCGCCCGGCATCGAAAGGAGTTCCCGCCCCAGGTCGTCTACATCGAGGATCGGACGAACCCGAGAAAGCCCGTGTGGCGCCACGCTCGCTTGCTGTACACCAGCGCGACCGGTGGGGCGCTCCGTCGTGGTAGCTGGGCGAAGGTGTGGGCCCGCAACGTCAAACGGGCCAACATCTACTTGGAGAAGTCCGGCAGCAAGGTCCGTGTCCCCGAGGACACGACACTTCACGATCTGCGGCACTTCTACGCCTCGGTCCTGATCAAGAACGGGGCGACACCGAAACAGGTGCAGATGAGGCTTGGTCACGCTAAGCCATCGATCACGCTGAACGTCTACACCCACCTGTGGGAGGCAGAGGCGGACCGGACTGCCGACATGATGGAGGCAGTCCTGAACGATGTGCCCTGACTGTGCCCTCTGACGTGCAGGTATGGCCGACTCCCCAGGTCAGGGAGTCGGCCATACATTCTGTGCGGGGGTGCCGCCCCTCTCCGCATGGTCTGCGGAAGCCGTAGAACCACAGGGTTCCGGGCTCTATTCGTGTGTGGCGTTCCCGTCGTACGCGTTCTGGTGGCGTCGGATCTCGTCGTGGTGCTCGGAGCTCCAGGCGGCCAGGTGCTGGATGGCGGAGAGGAGGGAGGCGCCGAGGTCGGTGAGGGAGCACTCCACACGGGGCGGCACCTCCGCGTAGGCGGTGCGGTCGACCATGCCGTCGCGCTGAAGGCGCTTGAGGGTGAGGGTGAGCATGCGCCGGGAGACGGCGGGGATCGTGGTGTCGAGATCCGAGTAGCGGGCGTCGCCACCGGCCAGGTCATCGTGTCCACCAAGGTCGGCATGCACCCGGACTACCAGGGCCTGTCCGCCTCCACCATCAAGGCCGGGGCAGAGCAGTCGCTGCGCCGCCTCGGCATCGACCACATCGACCACATCGACCTCTACCACTCCCACTACGACGACCCGTCCGTGCCCGTGGAGGAGATCGTCACGGCTCTGGACGACCTGGTGAAGGCCGGAAAGGTGCGCGCCGTGGCCGCCTCGAACCTCTCCGCGGAGCGTCTCCGGGCGTCCCTCGACTTCGCCGAGCGCGAGAACCTCGCCCGGTACGTGGCGATCCATCAACCGGTAGTCCAGGCCCGGTCGGAGGGGTTCCGGGTGCCCCACGCCTCCGCTGCCGTCACTCGCAGGCGACCCCGTCGCCGTCCCGGTCGAGGTGGGAGTCGTAGCCGGGGTCGCCCCGGTGGAGAGGCGTGACACCGGCGGCGCGGGCGGCGGTGCAGTTCGCGTAGTACGTGTCGGCGCCTCCGCCGGAGCCGCTGTCATCGGAACCAGAACCAGAACCAGAACCAGAACCAGAACCGGAACCGGAACCTGAGCCGCTTCCCGCGGCGGCCTCGGCGGTGACCGTCTTGGTTACCTTGACGGTCTTCGTCGCGGTGACCGTGGGCGCGGGTGCCGGGGTGGCGGTCTCCGTCGCGGTCGCCGTGACCGTCATCGTCGGCTGCGGCTTGGCGGCGGCGGGCTTCGCGTCGGCCGTCGTGTCCTTCTTCGTGTCCTGGCCGGAGCCGCCGGCGCCGAGGCCTATGAGGAAGGCCAGTGCGAGGGCCGGGAGGACATACCGCTTGCGGGCCCAGCGGGGTGCGGGCCGGTCCGGCCGGGGAGCCGGTGGTACGGGTGGCATCGCGTACGGATGGGTCATCTCGTCCCCCTGTGTCTGGTGTGGCCTGGAACGTAATGCCGGGACGGAGCGCGTGAAGGGGGAGTGACCAACCTGTGATGGTCCGTGATCGTCGGGTCACTCGGCGTGGGGGGAGCGGAGCCGGTCCGGCTCTCGTACGCTCTTCGTGCACCGGGGTTCACGCGTCGACGGAAGGAGCCGCCCATGTCCGGTTGGAACGAGAAGGCCGTGCCCGATCAGCGCGGCCGGGTCGCCGTCGTCACCGGGGCCAACAGCGGGCTCGGCTACGTCACCGCGCGGGAGTTGGCGCGGAAGGGGGCTCGGGTCGTACTCGCCTGTCGGAGCGAGGTGCGGGGGAGCGAGGCAGCCGACCGGATCGTCGCCGAAGTGCCGGGCGCCGAGGCGCAGTTCGGGCGGTTGGATCTCGGGGACCTGGGCTCCGTACGGGAGTTCGCGGCCACGTTTCCGTACGAGCGGCTCGATCTGCTCGTCAACAACGCCGGGGTCATGGCGATGCCGTACGGCACGACGGTGGACGGCTTCGAGACGCAGTTCGGTGTCAACCACCTCGGGCACTTCGCGCTGACCGGGCTGTTGCTGCCGGCGCTGCTCGACGCGCCGGACGCCCGGATCGTCACGGTCTCCAGCTTTATGCACGCGCTCGCCAACATCGACATCGACGATCTCAACAGCGGGCGCCGGTACGGTCGTTGGACCGCCTACTCCCGTTCCAAGACCGCCAATCTGCTCTTCACGCACGAGCTGGCGCGGCGGCTCGCGGCGGCCGGTTCGGGGGTGGTCGCCACCGCAGCCCATCCCGGGTACGCCGCCACCAACCTCCAGACCGCCGGGCCGCAGGCGGAGGGACGCCGGGGCGCCGAGCGGTTCATGGAACTCGGCAACCGCGTCTTCGCACAGTCGGCGGAGGCCGGTGCGCTGCCCTCTCTCTACGCGGCGACCGCGCCCGATGTGCGCCCCGATTCCTTCTACGGCCCGCGAGTTGCGATGTGGCGCGGGGCACCCGCCCGCTCCTGGCGGGCACCGTGGACCCTCAACGACGCGATGGGGCAACGTCTTTGGGCGGCCTCGGAGGAGCTGACGGGAGTCGTTTACGACCAACTCAAGGCGTAGGAGCGGGTGTTACGGACGCCCTTGCGGATGTGGTCCGTGGTAAGTCTGACTAAGCCTTGATTGCTGCGGCCGACCTGGCGGCCTGCTCGATCTTCGCGCAGTAGGCCGCACGGGCTTCCTCGTCGATCCGCTGCTCGTGTTCGGGGCGCATCCCGGTCCGGCCGTCGAGGCCCTCGCGCAGGATGTCGGCGTGCCCGGCATGCCGGTTGGACTCGCCGAGGACATGGACCATGACGGCGAACAGGTTCGTGTTGTGATGAGGCTCCGGCCACCACGGCACGTGGCCGGGCGCGTCGAGGGAAAGCTCGTTGATCGTCGCGTCCGAGTGGTCCCACGTGCGCCGGTAGAACTCGGTGATCTCATCGCGGGTCTCGTCCTCGGCGGCCCACAGGTCGTTGCCGTCGTGGTCCTGCCACCGGGCCAGCGGTTCCGGGGAAGGGCGGTCGAAGACCTCGCCGAAGTACCTGGCCTCGACGGTGGCCACGTGTTTGACCAGGCCGAGGAGATTGGTCCCGGTCGCTGTCAAAGGTCGGCGGGCGTCGTATTCGGACAGGCCGTCGAGTTTCCAGAGCAGCGCCTCGCGGTCCCGCCGCAGTCTCCCGTGCAGGTTGTCCTTCGCGAATTCATCGATCATGCGGCATGAGCCTGCCATGGGCTGCTCAAGGTCTCAAGATCCCGTACGTGGTCCACAACGACCGGCAGAACCGAGGCCTGACCATCGCGGCCCTGCCCTGCCACCTGCCTCGATCAGGACCGAGAGGCTCCTGCTCAGGAGAGCACCGCCCGGCTGCTGCGAGGAAGGTCGATCTCGGCTGCTTGGTCCTGCCGCGAGCGTGGGGATCGGATACGCCGCCGGGGCGTGCGCGGCGGCACTCGACTGGTTCGATGGCGTCCTTCCCGGCGAGCTGGTTGTGCTGCACACCCAGACCGCCGACGTCGGTTCGATGCGCCTCGCGGCAGAGACGGGGTTCACCGAGGTGAAGCGGTCCGTGCCTGGGACGCAAAGCAGTGGCTCGGCCCGCACTGCCCGACCTCTATCGGCTGTTCGGCGTGTGGATGCGAGTGGCAGCGTCCCTGGCCAACCAGTCCCCTTACTGCTGGCCGTCGCGGGCGGGCCGCGGCTGTGACCGCATCCAGGAACCGAACTGCTGCAGCGCACGTCTCCCGCACCATGATCTCAAGCGAGCGCCAAGAGCACGCGATTTCCACCAAGCTGGTCTCGCCGTCCGCAGTGAATATGGATCCGTCGAAGACCAACGACTACAACAGGTTCGCCGAGGCATACACGGCCGCAAACGAAACCAACCTGGTCAATGCCTACTACGAGCGGCCCGCGATGCTGGCCCTCGCCGGAGACATGGCCGGTCGGCGGATCCTCGACGCGGGCTGCGGCTCGGGGGCCCTGTTTGCCGCGCTGCGCGACCGTGGCGCCATGGTGAGTGGCTTCGACGCGAGTGCCGGGATGCTGGAGCTGGCTCGGCAGCGGCTCGGCGACGGTGCGGACCTGCGGGTGGCGGACCTGGGCAGCCCGCTTCCGTACGCTGATGACACGTTCGACGATGTAGCGGCGTCCCTGGTGCTGCACTACCTGGAGGACTGGGGGCCGGCGCTGGCCGAGCTGCGACGCGTACTCAGGCCCGGCGGTCGGCTGATCGTGTCTGTCGACCATCCCTTTGCCATCAACCTCATCCACCGCGAGGCCGGTCGCGAGGCCGAGTGCAACTACTTCGACACCACCAAATGGACCGTAGAGTGGACCGTGGGCGGCCAGACCGCCCTGGTGAGCAGATGGCACAGGCCGCTGCACGCGATGATCGAGGCTTTCAGCGGGGCCGGTTTCCGGATATCGGTCATCAGCGAGCCGGATCCTGATCCCGCCGCCCGCGAGCTGTTTCCCGAAGTCATCGAGGCCACGCCGCGCTTCCTGTGCTTCCTGTTCTTCGTCCTGCAGGCCGAGTAGCAACCAGAACGACCTGACCGCTGGGAAGCACTCAGCTGTCATCGTCGTCGGCGTGAGGCTCATGTGCAGGTCATGCAGGTCATGCATGCCGTGGATCAGGGGGACCGGTCCCGCCGCAGCGCCTCCACCAGCAGTTCGGTGAACTGTGCGAATTCTTCGACCTCGCCCTGTACGCGCTGATGGCGTCCTACATCGGCCGCACGTTCTTCCCCGGCGGCAACCCCGGCGTCCAACTGGTGCAGGCCTACGCCGTGTTCGGCGTGACCTATCTGATCCGGCCGCTCGGCGGGCTGCTGCTCGGCGCGTACGCCGACCGCAACGGCCGTAAGAAAGCACTGGTGTTGTCGATCCGGCTGATGGTGCTCGGCACGCTGCTGCCGGCGGTCATGCCCGGCTGCGCGACCCTCGGGATCGCGTCGACCCTGGGGATCGTGCTCGCGCGGCTGATCCAAGGGTTCGCCGCCGGGGGCGAGTTCGGGGCGGCGACGTCCTTCCTGGTCGAGCACGACGAACGGCGCAGGAGTTTCCTCGGCAGCTTCCAGTTCGCCAGTCAGGGTCTGTCGACGCTCATGGCGGCAGGCTTCGCGGCGGCTCTCACGGCTCTGCTGTCCGATGCCCAGATGACGTCGTGGGGCTGGCGGGTGCCGTTCGCGTTCGGCCTGCTGATCGGCCCGGTGGGGTATTTCGTACGCCGCCACATGGACGAATCCCCGGTACTGGCGCCGGAGTCGGAGTCGGCAGCCCCGACGCCATCCCCGATCGTGTCGGTCTTCCGGCACCATTGGGGCGGACTGCTGATCGCGGGCGGTGCGCTGGTCGTCTCGACGGCGCTGAACTTCATGCTCCAGTACCTGCCGACGTACGGCATCGGTCAACTCGGCCTGGACGCCTCGCTGTCGTTCACGGCGCTGCTCATCGCCGGGGCCGTTCTGACCTTCGTCACTCCGCTCGTGGGGCTGCTGGGCGACCGGCACGGCAGGCTGGGCATCATGATCCCGGCCGCGCTGCTGATCGGCGTGAGCGTGGTGCCGCTCTTCCTGTGGCTGAACGCCTCGCCGTCCTTCCTCACTTTCGCGGTGTGCACCACCGTCCTCGCCCTGCTCAAGGCGGTGTACTTCGGCACGCTGCCGTCGGTGATGGCCGACATCTTCCCGGCCCGGGCCCGCGCGACGGGCCTGTCCTTCAGCTACAACACCACGGTCGCGCTCTTCGGCGGCTTCACACCGACGATCGCCGCGGCCCTCACAGAGACGACCGGTTCGCCGGTGTCACCGGGCTGCTACCTGCTGGCCACGGCCGTGTTGAGCACCGCCGCGCTGACGGTCGCGCTGCGCACCGGCCGGGTCCGGTGAGCCGGAGAGCCGCGCGGCTCGCAGGCCACACCGAACCCGTACGTCACCCCGCCCGCACCTCGTACGTCTCCACCCGCACCGAAGCATCGTCCAGGCACTCCCCGGAGGCCAGGTCGAAGCGCTGCTTGAGCAGCGGGGAGGCGACGAACGGGCGGCCCTGGTGGGTGCCGGTCAGGCCGCGGGAGAGGACGGCCGCACCGTTGAAGGGGTCGCGGTTGTCGATGCCGTAGAGGATGCCGGCGCGGTCGCGGAACAGGGCGACCTGGCGGCCGTCCGGCAGCAGGGCCGCCACCCCCCGGCCGGGGATGAGCCGGTTGAGGTCGCAGACCGCGAACCAGCCCTCGTCGAGCCGGAGTTGGACCTTCAGGTCGGTCGTCTCGGGAGCCAGGGTCATCGCTGGGCGCTTCCTTCCAGGACGTCTGCGGTCTGCTGGGGCCGCATGCCGATGGTCAGCAGCGGCAGGTCGGGCTTGATCTGGTCGCGCTCGGGGACGAAGCCGACGACCGGGTCGGGGGTGTCCGGCGCGTTCACGAAGGACACGAACCGGCCCAGCTTCTCGGGGTCGTTGATGGTCTCGGCCCACTCGTCGCGGTACCCGGCGACATGCGCGGCCATCAGCGACTCCAGCTCCTCGCAGATGCCGAGGGAGTCCTCCACGACCACGTCCCGGATGTGGTTCAGGCCGCCCGGGATCCGCTCCAGCCAGACGCTCGTGCGCTCGAGGCGGTCGGCCGTACGGATGTAGAACATCAGGAACCGGTCGATCAGGCGCACCAGTTCGGCATCGGAGAGGTCCTGCGCCAGCAGGTCCGCGTGGCGCGGGGTGGCGCCGCCGTTGCCGCCGACGTACAGGTTCCAGCCGTTGGCGGTGGCGATGACGCCGAAGTCCTTCGACTGGGCCTCGGCGCACTCGCGGGCGCAGCCGGAGACCGCCGACTTGAGCTTGTGCGGGGAGCGGAGGCCCCGGTAGCGCAGCTCCAGGTCGATCGCCATCCGGACGGAGTCCTGGACGCCGTAGCGGCACCAGGTCTGGCCGACGCAGGACTTCACCGTGCGCAGGGCCTTTCCGTACGCGTGGCCCGACTCGAAGCCCGCGTCCACCAACCTTGCCCAGATCAGCGGGAGTTGCTCCACCCGGGCGCCGAAGAGGTCGATGCGCTGGCCGCCGGTGATCTTCGTGTACAGGCCGAAGTCGCGGGCCACTTCGCCGATCACGATGAGCTTCTCGGGGGTGATCTCGCCGCCGGGGATGCGCGGCACGATCGAATAGGAGCCGTTCTTCTGGAGGTTGGCGAGGAAGTGGTCGTTGCTGTCCTGCAACGCCGCCTGCTCGCCGTCCAGGACATAGCCGCTCGCGCCGATCGTCGGGGCGAGGGACGCGATGATCGAGGCGACCGTCGGCTTGCAGATCTCGCAGCCGTCGCCACCCCGGGCGTCCTCACGGCCGTAGCGGTCCAGCAGATCCTGGTAGGTGTTGATGCGCAGCGCGAGGGCGATCTCGTACAGCTCCTCGCGGGTCTGCGCGAAGCAGCCGCACAGGCCCTTGTCGACCTCGACGCCGTTCGCCTCCAGCTCGGCGGTGACCAGCTGGCCGAGCACCTTGACGCAACTCCCGCACCCGGTACCGGCCTTGGTGCACTTCTTCACCTCGGGCACGCTCGTGCAGGAGTGTTCGGTGACCGCCCCGCGGATCGTGCCCTTGGTGACGTTGTGGCAGGAGCAGATCACCGCCTCGTCGGGCAGCGCCGAGGGGCCGAGCTGGACGGCGCCTCCGGAACCGGCCGGCAGTACCAACTGCTCGGGGGAGACGGGCGGTACGGATCCCGTGAACGCGCGCAGCGTGCCGTAGGCCTCCGCGTCGCCGACCAGGATGCCGCCCAGCAGCTCGCCGCCCCGGCCGATCACCAGCTTCTTGTACGTCCCGGCCCGCGCGTCGGAGTAGACCACGTCGAGGCAGTCCGCGGTGGCGCCGTGCGCGTCGCCGAAGGACGCCACGTCCACGCCGAGCAGCTTCAGCTTGGTCGACAAGTCGGCCCCGGTGAACGCCGATTCGTCCCGCGCGATGGTCGCCGCGACCGTCTCCGCCTGCTCGTAGCCGGGCGCCACCAGGCCGTACACCCGGCCGTCCGCCGCCAGCGCGCACTCGCCGATCGCGAACACGTGCGGGTCGGTGACCGTACGGCACTGCTCGTCGACCGTGATGCCGCCGCGCTCGCCGACCGACAGGCCGCAGGAACGGGCGAGTTGGTCGCGGGGGCGGACCCCGGCGCTGAACACCACCATGTCCGTGGCGAGTTCGGAGCCGTCCGACAGCTTCATGCCGACGACGGCCCCGTCCGCGTCCGCCACGATCTCCTGCGTACCGGTCCCCGTGTGGACCGTGAGACCCATGTCCTCGATGGTGCGCAGCAGGGCCGCGCCACCGCCCTCGTCGACCTGCACCGGCATCAGCCGGGGCGCGAACTCCACGATGTGCGTGGCCAGTCCGAGCCCCTTGAGCGCACCGGCGGCCTCAAGGCCGAGCAGCCCGCCGCCGACCACGGCACCCGTGGTCGCCCGCGACTTCGCGTACGCCTCGATCGCGAGGAGGTCCTCGATCGTGCGGTAGACGAAGCAGCCTTCGGAGTCCTTGCCGGGCACCGGCGGTACGAACGGGTACGAGCCGGTGGCGAGGACGAGGGCGTCGTAGTCAACTGTCAGGCCGGAGCGGGCCGTTACTGTCTTCGCCGCCCGGTCGATCGTCTCGGCCGGGTCGCCGACGTACAGCTCGATGCCGTGGTCCTTGATGAACTCCGCGTCCGTGAGCGACAGTTCCTCGGGGGTGCGGCCCGAGAAGTACGAGGTGAGCTGGACGCGGTCGTAGGCCGGACGCGGCTCCTCGCACAGCACGACCACGCGGTGCGTGGCGGTCAGGCCGCGCTCGGCGAGCGCTTCGAGGAAGCGCTGACCGACCATGCCGTGGCCGACGAGCACGATGGTGGGCACCACACGCGGATTCGAGGTCATGCCAGGAGCCTGCGACTTCGGTGTTACCCGACCGCATCACAGCTGTTTCCCGTGGGGAACGCTGCCCTCAGCGGGAGCGCGCGGGGGGTGTGAGGGTTCCGGGTGCGCGCCGGGGGCGGAGTGTGAGGACAGGCCGGTCCGCGCCGGTTCGGTTAACCGAACCCCGCACTTCCGTGCAGGCACCATCGTGTACGGCGGGCGGCGGCGGAACGCTGGAGACATCGGTTTTCGGCAGTTCACGGCCAGGAGGAAGCACCATGGGCAGTGTCCGACATGTGCAGGTTCGCGACACCGGGGCAGTGCGGATGTGGCGGATCGCCCGCGAGCCCTTCACCGCCACCACCTGGCGCCGCACCGCCTACGCGGTACTCGCGCTCCCCGTGGGCCTGGCGTGCGTCCCGCTCTCCCTGCTCGGCGCCCCCACGGCCCGCTGGCAGCGGGGACTGGTCCGCCGTTTCCTTGACGTGGACATCTCGGGCACCGCGTGGGGCGGCGGCCTGCCCCACGCCCTCCTCGCCACCCCCCTCAACCTCCTCACCACCTTCATCACGGTCTACGGCTGGGCGATCGTCCCCATGAACCTCGGCTGGCCGCTGCGCGCCGGCTCCGACTACTCCGGCGCGTGGGGCGGCCCGACCTTCGCCGGGGCCTGGGCCTTCCACGCGATCCTGGGCGGCATCGGCTTCCTGCTGCTGATGCCGTGGGTGGTGCGCGGCCTCACCGCCGTACAGGTCCGTGTCGCCAGGTCGCTCCTCTCCTAGGTTGATCCCATGCCGAGCCTCCGCTCCCGCCTCAGTACGCTCGCCGTCGCCACCTTCGGCCGTCGCGCGCTGGCCGCCGTCCTCTACGGCGTGATCGCCCTCCCGCTCGCCCTGGCCGGCTTCTTCCTCACCCTCGTCGGGCTGGCGTTCGGCGGGGCGCTGTCGGTGACCACGCTCGGACTGTGGCTGCTGGCCGTCACCGTGCGGGGCGCGCTGGCGCTCGGCGCGCTCCAGCGGGGGCTCGCGCGGCGACTGCTCGGAGTGGAGATCGAGCAGCCGGGCGTACCCGGTGGCAGCGGGCTCCTCGGCTGGCGCCGGGGCGTACTGCTGGACCGGGCGGGCTGGCGGGCCGCCGGCTGCGCGCTGCTGACACCGTTCACGGCCGTCTTCGCGTACGCGGCCGTCGTCATCGGATACGTCTACGGCGTCCTGCTCACCCTGCATCCGCTGCTGAAGCGCTGGAACTACAACACGGTGCACAGCGGCACCGACGGCTCCACGCACCGCGTGTCACTGGAGTTCTTCGGCTTCCAACTCGACTCCTGGCCACGGTGGTTGATCCCGTTCGCGGCCGGACTGCTGCTGCTGGCCGTCGCACCCGTCCTCCTCCGCTACGCCCTCGGCCCGCACCGCGCCCTGCTGACCGTGCTGCTCGGCCCCGACGCCGCGACCCGCCGTATCCGCACCCTGGAGGAGACCCGCGCCCGGGCCGTCGACGACGCCGCCGCCACCCTCCGCCGTATCGAACGCGATCTGCACGACGGCACCCAGGCCCGGCTGGTCTCCCTCGCCATGCAGCTCACCATGATCCGCGAACTGGTCACCACCGAGGCCGCACCCGACCGCGTGCTGGCCGTGGTCGACACCGCCCGGGGCAACGCCACCCAGGCCATCACCGACCTGCGCCACCTGGTCAAGGGCATCCATCCGCCCGTACTCGACGAAGGCCTGCACGCCGCGCTCACCACTCTCGCCGCCGACAGCGCCCTCCCCGTCACCCTCACCACCGACATCGGCACCCGCCCCACACCGGCCGTCGAGACCATCGCCTACTTCTGCGCCGCCGAGCTGCTCGCCAACGCGACGAAACACGCCCGGGCCACGGCCGCCGCCGTCGACGTCACCGCCCGCGACGGAGTCCTGCGGCTGCGCGTCACCGACGACGGGCAGGGCGGCGCGACCCTCGGCGCCGGGTCCGGACTCACCGGCCTGCTGGCCCGGGTCCGTACCGTCGACGGCACACTGACCTGCGACAGCCCGCGCGGAGGCCCTACCGTGGTCACGGTCGAGCTGCCCCACACGTGAACGGAGCCGTGCCGTATGCGCGTCGTCATCGCCGAGGACTCGGCCCTCCTGCGCGACGGCCTGGTCCAACTGCTCCAGCTGCGGGACGTGGAGGTGGCCGCCGCGGTCGGCGACGCGGAGTCCCTGCTGACCGCGGTCGCGGCCCACGCCCCGGACGTCGCCGTCGTCGACATCCGCCTCCCGCCCACCCAGACCGACGAGGGCGTACGGGCGGCCGTACGACTGCGGCAGCAACACCCCGCGATGGGCGTGCTGTTGTTCTCGCAGTACGTCGAGACGACCCACGCGGCCCAACTCCTCGGCAACCCGGCCGGGTTCGGGTATCTCCTCAAGGAACGGGTCGTCGACATCGGCGAGTTCGTCGGCGCCCTGGAACGCGTCGCGGCCGGCGGCACCGCGCTCGACCCCGAGGTCGTCGCCCAACTCTTCGGCGCCGCCCGCCGATCCACCGCCCTCGACACCCTCACCCCACGCGAACGCGAGGTCCTCGCCCTGATGGCGGAGGGCCGCACGAACCACGCGATCGCCACCGCGTTCACCGTCTCCGAGCGCGCGGTCGAGAAGCACGTCGCCAACATCTTCACGAAGCTCGACCTGCCGCCGTCGGAGACGGGAAACCGGCGGGTGCTGGCGGTACTCCGTTACCTGGAGAACGGCCGCTGAGGCTCAGAGCGCGATGGTGATCTCGCCGAGGCCCTTCACGCCGATCGGATCGGCCTGTGGGTCCTCGGTGTCGATGAAGGCGGCGTCGAGGTCGGGGACGTCCGCGTTCACCGGCACGAGATAGTCGGCGAGGCTCGACCCCGACCGAACCTGCTGCCGAACACCCCGTGATCCAGATCACGCAGTACGGGTGCATCGCAGAAGGCCGCCCACGGCCTTTTACCCGGTGTAGGCAACCAGTGGGAGCAGAGACAGTGCGCATCGAGCAGGGTCAGGCGGGTGAGTTCGAGGAGTTCGTGGCGGCCCGCTGGTCGGTACTCCTCCATCTCGCGCGTCTGCTCGTCGGCGGTGACCGGCATCGGGCCGAGGATCTGGCGCAGGAGTCCTTGGTCAAGCTCTGGTTCGTCTGGCCGAAGGTCTCCCAGGACGCGCCGGAGGCATACGTCCGCAAGGTGATGGTCCGCGCGGCGGCGCGCTCGGGCCGGCGGCGCTGGTGGGGTGAACGCCCGGTCGAGCGGCTGCCCGAGGGGGCGATCACCGGGGACGTCTCCGCCGACGTGGCGGAGCGGTCCCGGCTGGAGGCCGCGCTCGCCCAGCTGTCGCCGAACCAGCGCGCGGCCGTGGTGCTGCGCTACTACCAGGACCTGCCCGAGGGCCAGGTCGCGGAGGCGCTCGGGTGTCCGGTGGGCACCGCGCGCTCCCACGCCTCCCGTGGTGTGGCGCGGCTGCGACAGATCCTGACCGACGCCATCGAGCCGACGCGGTGAAGGAGGACCCCATGGATCAAATGGATCCGTTCGAACGGCAGTTGGCGCGGCTGATGCGCGACACGCACGAGCCCGTCCCCTTCGAGCCGCGCCACCGCGAACGTCTCCATGAGGGAGTACGTGTCCGTCGCCGGACCAGGATGGTGCGCAGGACCGTCGGCTCCGCCCTGGCCGTCGTCGGCGTCGGCATCGGGCTGCTCCTGCTGCCCGCCGGTCCCACCCGGGTCCAGCCCGCCGAGCCCCACCCGAGGCCGGCGACGAGCCCGACGTCCACCGACTCGGCCCCGACACCGGGGGAGACCCCGACGGCTCCGCCCACCTCGTCCGCCACGACATCCCTGGCCAATCCCGGCGCCACGACCTCGGACACCCCCACGGCGCCCGCCACGACCGGGAGTTCGGCCACGGCCACGTCAACCACCGGCGGGAACACGGGCGTTACGACGCCTCCCGCCACCTCCTCCACGCCTTCGGACACGACGACCGCGGAGAACCTTAGCCAGAGCACGCCGTCGTCCATCACGTCGTCGCTCACCGTCTCGCCCGGCTCCGGTTCCTGAACCCACCCCCGCCACTGGTGCCTTCGGCATGCCCGAAACCAGTGCACAGAAAGGGCAAACCATGATGAATAGCAAGTCGCTCAAGCCGGCGGACGTGATCAGCCGGCTACCGCGACGCACACCGGTGCCGACCCATCACCCCGGCCCCGTCCTGGACGTGGTGGTCCCGGTGTTCAACGAGGAGACGGACCTGGAGCCGAACGTGCGCCGCCTCCACGCCCACCTGACCGAGTCGTTCCCGTACCCGTTCCGGATCACCGTCGCGGACAACGCCAGCACGGACCGCACCCCGCGGATCGCCGCCCGCCTGGCCGCCGAACTGCCCGGAACCGAGTGGCTACGGCTGCCCGAGAAGGGGCGCGGCCGGGCACTGCGCGCCGCCTGGTCGCAGTCACCGGCACCGGTGCTCGCGTACGTGGACGTCGACCTGTCCACCGAACTGGCCGCGCTGCTGCCCCTGGTCGCCCCGCTGATCTCCGGCCACTCCGACCTGGCCATCGGCACCCGCCTGGCCCCCGCCTCCCGGGTGGTGCGCGGCCCCAAACGGGAGGTCACCTCCCGCTGCTACAACGCCCTGCTCCGCTCCACCCTCGCCGTCGGTTTCTCCGACGCGCAGTGCGGATTCAAGGCCGTACGGCGTGATGTCGCCGAAGTCCTGCTGCCCCTGGTCGAGGACACCGGGTGGTTCTTCGACACCGAACTACTGGTGATCGCCGAGCGGGCCGGACTGCGCATCCACGAGGTGCCGGTCGACTGGGTCGACGACCCGGACAGCCGCGTCGACGTCCTCGCCACCGCGCTGGCCGATCTGCGAGGCATCGCCAGGATCGCCGGAGCACTGGCCCGCGGCACCCTGTCACCGGCCGCACTGACACGCGACCCGGACCTAGCCGCCCCCGACCCCGGCACGCCGACTGAACCGGCCGCCCAGCCCACGCACGCGCAGGCCGGATCGGCCGCCCAGCCCACGCATGCGCAGGCCGGATCGGGCGTACAGCTCACGCGGGCGCAGGCCGGATCGGGCGTACAGCTCACGCATGCGCAGGCCGGATCGGGCGTACAGCTCACGCGGGCGCAGGCCGGATCGGGCGTACAGCTCACGCGGGCGCAGGCCGGATCGGGCGTACAGCTCACGTGGGCGCAGGCGGAACAGGTCGCCCAGCTCACGCACGCGCAGCCCGGACCAGGCGTACAGCCCACGCACGCGCAGGTCGGACAGGCCGCCCAGCTCACGCGGGTGCCCGCCGGCCCCGCCGCCCAACTCGCCCGCTTCGCCGCCATCGGC
>Ga0307511_10000992_pt1 | contig 30166 bp, 22 predicted proteins | sample 13_EM_MG_FD_200266 | JGI IMG/M metagenome (GOLD analysis project Ga0307511, IMG submission 200266) | Populus trichocarpa ectomycorrhiza microbial communities from riparian zone in the Pacific Northwest, United States - 13_EM | ecosystem: Host-associated > Plants > Roots > Unclassified | place... | reverse complement strand
GTTGAATACGCGAAGTGCAGAAGAGGTGTTGTCACCAGTAGTCACGGTGACACTTGGGATGCCGCTTCCGTAGGTGATCGACGACGATTGACCGTTTGCGGAGCCGGCAAGCAGCGTGGTCAACGTTAATGCCATGTAAATCGCACGTAGTTGTCGCATAGTCGTCTCCTTCCTTATGGCTTCGTCGGCGGGGCGGCGCTTAGATCCGGCAGATCATCGCAATCGCTGAGGCGCACCGCCGTGTAGACTTGCTGGACGTCGCCGCTGGCGGTCTTGATCGTAACGGTTCCGTTAAAGTGATCGCTGGAGTAGGTGAAGCGCGAGATGGAGGTGACATTCCGCTTCGCACAGCGCATGGTGTACGCGGTCTCGTTGGCCGCTGCGGCGTCAAGTGCCACCTGGCAGTCGTCATGTGCTTTCGACTTGGGCGGCTCCGGCTTCGCGACCTGAGTTTTGTCGATGCAGACGGTGTGGCTGACCGGCGCGGCCACGATGGGAGAACGTGTCTGCACGGTGATCTCCCAAATACCGGGTGTTATCACATCGGTTTTGGCGGTTTGGGCCTGGGCACTATCCGCGTTGATTGCGGCGAACATAATTGAAATGACAAGAAGCGAACGAAGAAGCATTTGGACCTTCCTTTCGTTTGGACACACCATCTCCAGCGTGGCCTCCGCTGCCTTTCCGCGGTGGTCACTGGACCTGCAACTAACTCGAACCGTCGCGAAACTTGAACCGGACGTCAAAAGGTAGGAGTGACGCGGAAGAGAAAAAGAAACCTACCTTCTAGAAACTTTCTGGATGTTGTGATTTGAGACATATACGGACCAGCTATCCAGATCGTCACGCGACCTTACGCGATCTTTCCAGAATTACCGGGTAACACATCGACTAACGAACGCTTCGTCGCTACGCTGCCAAGCACACGTAATTTGTTGGGCAGTGGACCTTACACTGCGATCTCAATGGTAGGAGTGTCGCGAAAACGAAAAGCCCTACCTCGATGCCGCGATTATTTTTCAGAGTCCGTAAAAAAGGCAGTTACGGGCTGTCAATTGTTTGTGCTTCGGCGGCGGACAAAATCACGCCGAGCTCAGCGGCGGGCATAGGCGCGTTGATGAGGTAGCCCTGCATCTGGTCGCAGTTGTGCCGTTTGAGGAAGGTGGCCTGGTCGGTGAACTCGACGCCTTCCGCAATTACTTTCAGGCGGAGGCTGTGGCCCATGGCGATGATTGCGGTCACGATGGCGGCGGTGTCGGGATCGCGGGTGATGTCGCGGACGAAGGATTGGTCGATTTTGAGCGTGTCGATGGGGAAGCGCTTTAGATAGGCGAGTGATGAGTGGCCGGTTCCAAAATCGTCCAGTGAGATTCGAATACCGAGTTTCTTTAAGTCATAGAGCGTACGGATGCTGGCCTCGGGGCTCTGCATGGCTGTCGATTCGGTGATTTCCAGCTCGAGCAGTCGCGCAGGCAAGCCGGTTTCGGCGAGGATCTCGCGGACGAGATTTACGAGATCGGGCTGCTGGAGTTGGCAGACGGAGAGGTTGACGGCCAGTGACAGGGTATTGAAGCCGGCTTCGTGCCATTCCTTGGCCTGGGCGCAGGCGACGCGTAAGGCCCATGTGCCGATGGGGATCATGACGCCGATTGCTTCGGCGAGAGGGATGAAGGTCGCGGGCGGAATCGGTCCCATTTCGGGATGCGTCCAGCGCAGCAGCGCTTCCATTCCTGTAATCCGTCCGGTGCGGAAATCGAAAATGGGCTGGTAATGCACGGCCAGTTCGTGATGCGTGAGCGAGCGGCGCAGGCCGTGTTCTAACGCGATGCGTTGCAGTGCTTTCGCGTTTACGACGGCATTGAAGAGCTGGTAATTGTCTCGGCCCTGTTCTTTGGCCTGATACATGGCGGTGTCGGCGCTCTTGATGAGCGTCTCGGCGTCGATGCCGTCATCGGGGAAGACGCTGATCCCGATCGAAGTGGTGATGTAGAACTCGCGCCCTTCGATGTGGAAGGGATAGCGGACGGCTTCGAGGATTTTCTGCGCTACGAGGGCGGCATCCTCAGCATGCGCGAGCTCGGGCAGGAGCAGCGTGAACTCGTCGCCGCCGAGGCGGGCTACCGTGTCGCTGTCGCGAACGCACGACTGCACGCGCGCGGCGACGGCCTGTAGGAGCTGATCCCCGATGTTGTGGCCGAGGGAGTCGTTGATGACCTTGAAGCGATCGAGGTCGAGAAAGAGAACGGCCACGCGCGACTCGTGACGTTGCGCATGCGAGATGGCCACCGTGACGCGATCCTTGAACAGCAGTCGGTTCGGCAGCGTCGTCAGGGCGTCGTGGTAGGCGAGGTGCTTGATCTGTTCCTCGGCGTACGTTCGCTCGGTGATGTCGCGAACGACGCAGACCATGCCGCCGCCATCGATCGTCGATAGCGAGATCTCCTGCGGAAAGAGGGAGCCGTCGAGGCGCAGGCCGGTGGCTTCGCCGCGCCAGCGCCCTCGCTGCTGTACGAGGGGAACGACGGTGGTGATGAAGCGCACCTGCTCGGGCGGCTCGTAAAGCTCGCAGATGGAGTGGCCGATGATGTCGCCAGGACTCGAGTAGCCGAACAGTTTGGCCAGACCGTCGTTGACGTAGGTGAAGTCGAGCCGGCCGTCAAGGATGCCGATTCCGTCCATCGACGCGGTCATGGCGGCCGACTGCTGCCGCAGCGTTTCCTCGGCGTGTTTGCGCTCGGTGACGTCGGTGCCGACGTGGAGGAATCCGGTCAGGTTGCCGTGCTCGTCGCGAAGTGCGGTGACGGACAGCAGGACGATGACCGGCTCGCCGTCGTTGCGGATGTAGGTCCATTCGCGCTCTTCGAGCCCTTCGCGCGCGGCGCGGCGGACGAGGACGTCGAAGCCGTTCAACTTTTCGCCGAGCTCGAATGCGAGGCGTCGCGCGTGCTGCACGAGCTCGGTATCGAGATGAATCTCGGTGACGTTGCGGACGCCGATGACGTCGTTGGCGGCGTAGCCGAGCATCCGTTCCGCGCCGGAGTTGAAGACGGTGACGACTCCGTAGGCATCGGTGGCGATGATGGAGACGCGCGTGGCGGCATCGAGCACGGCCTTGCGCTGTGCGTTCGCGGCGGCGACCTGCTGATCGGCCAGCTTCCGTTCGGTGATGTCGAAGACGAATCCTTCGAAGACCTCGGCGCCCTGATGGCGATCGATGGCGTGAGCGTTGAGCTGGACCCAGATCGGCGAGCCGTCTTTCTTGCGCCACAGCAGCTCTTCTTCGATGGCGAAGTCGTTGTCGGCGAAGCTCTGCAGGGCAATTTCGCGCTCGCGCGGGCTGACGTAGACGTCGGCGGCGAGGTTGCGCGATTGCAGCTCCTCGGTGGAGTCGTAGCCGAGGATGCGGGCCAGCGTCGGGTTGGCCATGACGATCGTGCCGTCGGGCGTGGAGCGGTAGATGCCCACCGAGGCGTAGTCGACGATGTTGCGGTACTTCTGTTCGGAGAGCAGCAGCGCCTGTTCGGCGCGCTTGCGCTCGGTGATGTCGTGAATGATCGAGTAGAGCAGCGTGCGGCCGCCGGAGACGATCGGTCCGGAGTGGACTTCGACGTCGCGGATGTCGCCGCTGGCCAGGCGATGCCGGAAGACGAAGTAGCTGCGCCGCTGCTGGGTGGCGCTCGACATCTCGGTGCGGATGGCACCTTCGTCGAGCATGTTGATCTGCCAGATGTACATCGTGCGCAGGACTTCGATGCTCCATCCGTAGAACTCGGCGGCGGCCACGTTGGCGTCGACGATGTGTCCGTTGTCGGGATCGAGCAGAAGTTGCACGGCGCGGTTGTTCTCGAACATCTGCCGGTAGCGGCGCTCGCTGTCGCGCAGCGCGTCTTCCTGCCGCTTCTGTTCGATAGCCGAGGCAACATGCTGCGCGACGAAGACGAGGAGATCGCGATCGCGCGCCGTGTAGCGCACCCCTTCGTCGTACGTCTGCACGCCTAACACGCCCCAGGTGCGGTCGCCGGTCGACAGCGGCACGCCGAGCCAATCGACCGAAGGAGCGCCGATCGATTCGACTTCGCCGCTCTTCTTCAGATCGTCGAATTCCTCGGGCGTGGCCAGCAGCGGCTTGCCGGTTCGCAGGACGTAGGCGGTGAGTCCGCGCCCGGGCGGCCGGCCTTCCGGGGCGATGTCGTATTTGTCGACGAAGTAGGGGAAGGTGAGGATGTCGCGCGCGGCGTCGTATTCGGCGATGTAGAAGTAGGTCGCCTCCATCAGTCCTTTGATGATGGTGTGTACGGCGCCGTAGAACTCGTTGAGGTTACGTGCTTCGCGGCTGAGGGTGGCGATGTGGAAGAGGGCCGACTGCATGGCTTCGTTGCGAACGCTGTCGGTGACGTCGCGGAAGTACCAGGCGCGCCCGCGAATGCGCTTGCCGCTGACGATGGGGACGGAGGCGCGGGAGAGGACGCGGCCGTCTTTGAGCACGACGGTGTCGTTGCTGCGGACGACGTCGGGATGCGTGTAGAGCTGGTTGACCAGCTCGATGAATTCGTCCCAGTCCTGCACTTTTTCCGAGGCGAAGCCGAGCAGTTCGTTGTCGTCGGCGTTCTTGGCGGTCTCCTCGGGGATTCCCCACATCTCCAGGAAACGGCGGTTGTAGGAGAGAACGGAGCCGCGATCGTCGACGACGAGAATTCCGTCGAGGGTTGCTTCCTGCTGCGCGCGCAGGATGGCCACGGTGGTGCGCAGCGATTCGTGCGACGCGCGCGTGCGCCCGCCACGGAGCCAGCGGGCAAGCGCGCTTCGGGCGTTGGCGAGATGCGGGGGAGGTTGAACTTCCATGCGGGTCAGCGGGGCTATTTTAGGTGAGTTTCCGTCTCGCTGTCGTCAGTCGGTCCGGTTGTGCGATCGAAAGAACTCCCACTGCTGCCAGCTCGACCATTCGAACCAGGCCACGAGAATGGCCAGGAAGATTTCCTTGCGCACGAGCAGGTAGACAAAGATGCCGGCGCCGACGACCAGCGAGATCCAGATGGAGATGATGAAGGCCAGCCGATCCTTGAGAAAGAGGCGGAAGAAGTTTCGCAGGATGCCGTTGCCGTCGAGCGGTCCGATCGGCAGGAGATTCAGCACGCCCCAGAAGAGGTTCATGTAAGCGAGCAGAGGAAGAAGGGCGACGAAGAACGGATCGCGTGAGGCGCCCGGAACGTTGGTGATGATCAGTTTGATGATCCAGGCCAGCAGGAAGTTCGAGGCCGGTCCGGCGGCGCTGATGAGGAGGTCCTGCCACGGCCTGGCTCGGCGCTCGTTGTAGGTGGCGCCTCCCATGCCCTGAAGAATGATCGCGCTCGATCCAAGGCCGAGGCCGCCGATCATCGAGGCATGGGCCAGCTCGTGAAAGAGGACGCTGATCAACAGCACGGGCGCCCAGAGCAGCGCGTAGGGCATCCCGGACTGCGAATTCATCATCACGAAGAAAATGATGAGGATGATGAAGCTGAAGTCGAGGGTGATGGTCGTGCCGAGAATGGTCCCGAGGTGGAGGCGGCCCATGAAGATAGTGAGTATACGTCGGGCGACTTCAGCATCCGCGGGAGTAGTTGAAGACGAGCGGATCCCAGTTGGCGTCGTACGCAGGAACCCATCCGACGGCGATTGTCTTCGGATGACCGGAACACACGCTTTCATCGAGCAGCCGGACCTTGAACCAGAGCATTTTCCTGAATGTTCTGCTGTCGAGCACTTCGACGGAGCGATCCGTTTCGCCTTTGGGCTTCCATCGCTTGCCGCCCGGAGCTCGGAAGAGAACGCCGTTCCAGCCATTCGTAAGCTGGCTGATCCCGTAGGCCATGTGTTCATAGGGATGGACCTCCGAGCCGCGTTCCTTCCTGATCCATCCGCTGCCGGCGTCCAGAACGATCTGCACCCATCTCCCTTTTTCAGCGAGGGCGATGAATCCGCGCTCTTCGTATCCGTATTCGCCGTAGGGCACCTCGAGACGCGGACAGTGCGCGACGGAGTTGTTCGCAACGACATGCACCGCCGGCCTGCATCCTTCATTCTTGGTGCGCCGCAGTTGGGCGATCCTTCGGTCGCTGGCCGGCTCTGCGAATACGTCGATGGTGGTGTCACTTGCGCAGGGCTGGTGCGTGAAGAACGAAGGGTAAGACAGAATCCCGATGTAACCGCGATAGGCATTTCGCTGCTCGAAGTCGACGGTCTGCAGCGGTGGACAGTCCGGGATGGCGGTCGCCAGAAGGAAGAGTGAAAGTAGAGTTGTCCCCATGCCTGTCATCACCATCCTGACCATGATACGAGCGAGCCCCGAAAGATGCTTCGACGCCTCACGCGATCTCGATCTTCACGTGGAGTCGATGGGGCACACGGGCGAGCGGGCGGTGGGCGGGCGGACGTCCGGCCTGATCGAGCTGGGCGAGCAGGTGACGTGGGAGGGACGGCATTTCGGGATCCGGCAGCGATTCACCTCGGCGATCACTGCTTACGACCGGCCGCGTCATTTTCAGGATTCGATGGTCAAGGGGGCGTTCCTGTCGTTCGTCCACGATCACTATTTCGAAGCGTGTCCCGAGGGGACGCTGATGAAGGATGTGCTGACGTTTCAGTCGCCGTTCGGAGTGATCGGAGCAATCGTCGATCGCCTGGTGATGACGAGGTACATGCGACGCCTCCTCATGCAACGAAACGAGATCGTGAAGGCGGCGCTGGAGCGCTAGGTTCAGGGATATCCCATCTCCTGCATCTTCTTCCGAAGGCTCAGCGGGCGCATGTCGGTCCAGATCTCTTCGATGTAGGCCAAGACCTCTTTCCTGGTCCCCGTTTTGCCCACGTCGTTCCATCCCAGCGGATTCTCGCGGTCCGCAGGCCAGATCGAGTATTGCTCTTCGGAATTGATGATGACTTTGTAGATGGTGGTGTCATCGTCGTACATGAGGACCTCCCGCGAACGATGATGCCACAGGATGGTTGACGATGCGGAGGCTTCGGCGGCTTATCGCGCTCCCAACGTATCCATCTTGTCGAACACGTTCTCAAACGAAACGACTTTCCACTCGCCATCAACCTTGCGCAATCGGACGACTTGATTCATCCGCAGATACATCGACGGCCGCGTCGATTCAACGCCCACTGGATTGAAGAGCGCCGTCTGTACAGCTTTCAAAGTCACCGTGCCCTCGCCATCCGATTCCTTCGATTCGACATTGAATCGTGAGGGATACAGCGTTTGGAACATGGCCGGACCGGGACCAGCCTTCTCCTGCGTCCCCAATCGCGTCAGATCGGCCACAGTCAAGCCGGCCGTCATCGCAGCCGCCTTGTCATACTGACGACGAAGCATCGCCTCGGCGAATTGTTCGTAAGAGCGTACCGGAGCATTGGTGGCATAGTACCGATATGCAGCGATTGCGCCGAGGATAAGGACGACTGCTGTAACTCGCTTCATCTGGCTTCTCTGCGTTGCCTGATGTTCCGGGCACTACTTGGATTCGGCCACCCATCCTTGGATGAAGTCAATGTACTCGGGAATCGGCATCATATTGAGGTCTTCATCGGTGAAATCATCGGATATTCGTGCGTCGTAGAAATCCGATGCGAAGCCTGTAAACCGATACCAAATCTTCGTCGCACTGTGAACGCGACGCAACCCTACTGTTTCAACGAACCAGTCACGAACTGATCGGACAATGTCTGCGGGCTCATTATCGTGACGCTTGATGTCGATTCCGGACAAGTCGGAGATTGCTTTACGAAAGTCATGCTGATTTTTCTCGAGGACGAGACACCTCTTGTCGCGAAATGCCGACGAGCCGAATAAGCGGCAACCGTATTCGATGCCTAACTCAAACGGCATATTCATGCGCGAGAATTCGCCGGCTTCAGAGGCTCGGAGACGCGACAAATCGTGGATGCTGTAGCGGCACTCTCGAATAAGAGCACAAATCTTGTCGATGCGCGTTTTGCCAGAATCCGACCGTTCTGACGCGATTCGAGGTATGAATCCGAGGTAAATGATCGTGAAGAGCAGTGGGCGCAGGAGCGGCAGGTAGTCGAGATCGAAGGGGCAGTTGACGAATACGCTTCGAGAGAATTTGTCTCTGCCCTTGGCCACTTTGGTTACTTCTTGTGGTCACTCGCGAGACGAGGACCATTGCTGTAAGAATTCTTCTGGGCAATCGTGCCGTCGCGATGGTGGATCACGAGTGCAGACCTGTCCTTGATGCTTTGGCTACGCCCCCAGGATTCGGCTGCGTCTTTCGTCCGAAAGCGCTTGGAAGCTCGATCAGCGCCCTCTTTGATGACGCTCCATCCTCCGTCAAGCGCCGGTACGACGTGATGAGATCTACCTGACTTTGCCATCACGCATCATGATAGCACCTCATTCGCAAGGGTCGATGCCCGCGCGTTTTGCTATTTCTTCGGCACCGCAACAACCAGATCGCTGAGTTTCACCAGCTCCGAGTGCGCGAGGAAAACCGTCCCGTCGCTCGTGACCGCTGGATTTCGCGCGCCGAGGTGTGTCGGGACGGTGGCCACGATCGTCAGCTTGCCGGTCGCGTCGACACTGGCCACAGTGAGCGTTCCTGCTTTGGCTGCGCCGATGTACAGCAGATGTGTCTTTGCGTCGTAATCGATATCGTCGACACCGTCGCCGGTATCGATGGACGAGAGCACCGCGCCGTCGTGCTGCGTATCCATCACCAGTACGCGCGCGCTGCACGCCACGAAAAGGTGGCCGGCTTTCGCGTCGACGCGCAGTCCATGTGGACCCTCATCGCCGCAGCCCGGCTTCCACGTGTTGGCGATCTTGTGCGTTTTCACATCGATGGCCAGTGTGCGGTCCTGGTCCTCCATGTTGGTATAGATGCGGCCGCGCGTTACATCGAGAGCAAATCCCTCGGGGTTGCCCTGGAAGATGACTTTGTTTCTTTGCTCCAGCGTCGTCGAATCGAGAATGCGGATCGACTTGTCGCGCGGCGCGGTGACCCACAACTCTTTGGTCGCCGCCACATAGGCCATGGCGTCGGGCATCGAATCGAGGGCGCGGCAAAGGCCGCGCTCGAGCGTCTTCGGATTTACTTTGCAGATGGTGAAATCGCCGCGATTGGCGATGTACATCGACCCATCGCCAGTTGCCACGGAGCTCGGTCCGACTACGCGCTTGTGCTCGCCGTTGCCGATCTCCGAGGTTGGGAAGCCGGTGATCTGGCGAACCGTGCCGGTGGCTGGATCGACGACGTCGACAGCGCCGGTGTTCCCGGCCGGCACCCAGACGGACTTCGTGGCGGGATCGAAGAGGATGTAGTCGATGGAGATGCCGTCGGCGCTGGCGCCCGGCAACGGCTGCATGTGGATGGTGTAAGCGGGGTCAGCAGCGCCCGCGCTCGCGGCAAGGAGTGCGCAGGCGAGCAGTATGAGGGTGGTGCGAATCGAAGTGTGCATGGTTGTCCTTTATGATCGTGAGGAAGCTAACGCAATGAACGCGCATCGTATGACGGGGAACGAAACATTCTGGTTCTCGACGCGTCCAACACCCATGACCAAACTCGCCCGCGCCGTCCTCTGCGCTTCCCTCGCGCTCTTCGCTGCCCTCCACGTATACGCGCAGAGGGGGCCGAATGGTCCGGGCACCGGAAAGCCTGACGATCATCTCGTCCCCTGGAAGTTTGTCGGGAAGGGCGCTGCGGTCGAGAAGGGAGCGCTCACTCTTTACTGGCTTCCGGCATCGGAGAAGGAGATCGAGCAGTCGCCGCTGCTCACCTCACGCCCGCTGCTCGAGGCTACCCTTCGGTGCGTGGCCGCGCGCATCGTCCTCCCGGAGAATACAGCCACGATCGAATCACTCGGCGCGACGGGGACTCTTCCGACGGCGCTGCTGGTCAATGATCAGGGCACAGTCATTCGCCGGATCGTGGATCGGCGTCCCGTTCTTCCGTCGGCGTCCGTTGAGTGGATGGTCAAAGAGGAGCTGGCCGCACGCGACGAGGCGATGTACAAGGAGATGAGCGAGGCCCGGAAACTTGCGGGCACGAATAAGGATCGCGCCATCGATCTGTACAAGAAGGTGTGGAACGATCGCTGCTTTTTCCCGATGGCCGGCACCGAGGCGCAACGCGCACTGAAGGCCCTCGGCGTGGTAGTCGTCGATGTGCCGGCGCCATCGGCGGTGGATCCGCAGCTCAAACCGCCGGCGCTGAAACCGAAGAGCAATTAGCTACTTCCCGAGCAACTCCGCCAGATACGATCCCCACACCGCGGGCAAGGTGTGCGTGCCGTGGCCGCGGGTCTGATCGCTGATCGGCAGCAGCACGTAGCGGCCGTGCTTTACGCGCTTCATGGCCGTTTCCATCATTCCCAGCTCCGGCGGATTGACGAAATCGTCCGCGGAATTGATGGCCATCAGAGGCGCCTCGATCTTTTCCAGGTTCGGCGACGGATCGTAATTGCGCGACGACTCGAGCGCGTAGAGAAGATCGTTGGCGTCGTTCGTGGCCAGGCGCGTCTTCATCTGACCTTCCAGCCAGTGATCGGCATCGTCGCGCGTCGGTGACGTCTTCTGCCAGAACAACGGCGCGCTGCCGACGATCAGGAGTAACTGCACGGCGCTGGTGAGGCTTCGCGGCTGTTGCTTGTACTCGCCGTTCTGCCATTCGGGATCGCTGCGGATGTTGTCGATGGCCATCTTCCGCCAGACGCGATTGCGGCCCGCGATCTGCGCCGGCTGGCTGGCCAGCGGCATCAGCGCATCCATCATCTTTGGCCAGCGCTCGCCCCACATCCAGGTCTGCATCCCGCCCATCGACGTCCCCATGACAAGGCGGAGATGATCGACGCCGAGGCCGTCGGCGAGGAGGCGATGTTGCAGATCGACCATGTCGTCGTAGTCGTAGTGTGGGAAGCGCGCGTGCAGCCCATCGCTCGGCTTCGACGAGGCGCCGTGACCGATGTTGTCGGGGATGACGATGAAGTACTTGCTGGCATCGAGCAGACCTCCGGGCGCGAAGAGGATGCCGGCGAATGTGGGGCTCAGGAACTGTTTCGATGATCCGCCGGTGCCGTGCAGAACTAGGACCGTGTTTCGCGCGCCCTTCGTCCCGATGGTGACGTAGTGAATCCTGACTTCGGGGAGCGTCTCGCCGGATGCAAATCGATAATCCTTGACGACGAAATCGTGCGCAACCGGCGGCGGGTAGTCAGCGGCATGAAGTGAAGGGGCGGCAAGAAGCAGTAGCGCGAGGAGCGTCGATCGCATCCGGTTAGGATACGTCGTTGGGTCGAGGCGCATTCTCGAGCCCGTGCAGGCGATCGAGGATGTCGAGAACGCGCTCCCGCTCTTCGCTCGGCGGCAGCCGCTCCGAGGTTCTGGCCACGCTGTTGCGAATCGTGTTTCGCTCGTCGGGATAGGCATGCCGGAACTTCGTGGCGATGACGTAGGAGATGATCGAAACCTTTGCGTCGGGGAGCGCGACGAGCTCGTGGAGATCCCGAAGCAGCCGCTCCGTCGGCCGGCTCTCCAAATCTTTGACGAACGCCTGCAATTCGGTGAACGTTTTGGCGTCGATGGCCTTCATGACAACCGAGGAGGTCGGGACCCTGTCGTTCCTGTTCTGAGTCATGAGCGCTGCTTTCTCCTGCTGTTCCATACACAAGGAATGCATTCCGTCTGCCCGGTGGATTTATCGTACATGATCGACGGCAAGCAAGAGGTCTGCCGGACTGAGGAGTCACATGTTCGTTGCCGGGGCTCTGCGGCTTGGATTCGCCACGCGGCCTGCTATGCCTCGCCGTTTGCCAGTCGATCAACTTCTTCGACCGTCAGCACTGGCGCGCCGGGCCGTTGCGGAAATACGGGGACGCCACGATCAAAGCGAATGTTGGCTTCCGCAACGCGACGAAGCAAGGCTTCGACAAAACTATCGACCGGCTGTCCTGTTCGTCTTGCCATGTCAGCGAGGTAAGCCTTTAGGTTCGCGTCAATGGTGATCGTATCGGTCGGCATGGCTCGATCCCCCGCGGCTTCTCCATTCTTGCGCAGAATCTATTCACCAAACGTCATCCGAGCCAATAGCTCCTTCAATCGTTTCTGTTCGCTTGCGCTCGATGATTGCGCCAACTGCTCGGCGAGCTCGAAGAACTCGCGTTTGTTTTGCCCGCCCGAAATTTCTGGGACAGCCCCCACCCTCACCACCTCCCGATAAAACTTCGCACTCTCCTTCAGCGTCCGTTTCAGCGTCGCGAAGTCGACGTGAATGATGCCGAAGCGCTTCGTGTAGCCGAGGGACCATTCGAGGTTGTCGAGGAGGGACCAGACGAAATAGCCGCGGACATCGGCGCCCTGTTCGATCGCTTTCGCAACCGCGCTGAGGTGTTGGCGGAGGTAGTGGACTCGGAGCGGGTCGTTGATCGTATCGTCGATCGCAGTTGGAGGATCGTAGAACGCGGCGCCGTTTTCAGTGACGTAGATTGGCGTCGCGCCGTAGCGATCGCGGAACCATAAGAGGACATCGGTGAGGGCGGGGGCGTGGACCTCCCAGCCGGTTTCTGTGTAGATCGACTGCGGCTGGCGGACGCGGGCTGCGCGCTCGATGACCTGTGCCGGATCGTTCTTCGTCACGGCGCGCAGGTAATAGTTGATGCCGACGAAATCGATTGGCTGTTTGATGAGATCGAAGTCGGCGGCGGGGAAGTCCGGCCACGCTTCGCCAAACAGATCCGGCATCTCCGCGGGGTATGCGCCGCGAAATACCGGATCGAGATATTGCCGGTTCATGTAAGCGTCGGCGCGGCGCGTGGCGGCCAGATCCTCTTCACTTTCTGAGTGCGGATACTTCGGCTCGATATTCACCACGATGCCGATGGTGTGTTTGCCGTTGGCAGCGCGATAGGCCTGGACCGCGCGGCCGTGCGCGCGCAGCAGATTGTGCGAAGCGATCGGCGTTTCGAAGAGATTGCGATGTCCGGGCGCCAGCGCGCCGTGGAGGTAGCCGCCGTCGGTCACGACCCACGGCTCGTTGAGCGTGGCCCACCATTCGACCGTGTCGTCGAGCGTTTGATAGGCAATCGTTGCGTAATCGGCGAACCAATCGGCAACATCGCGATTCAGCCAGCCGCCGCGGTCGTCGAGTGCAGCCGGCAGATCCCAGTGATAGAGCGTGGCCATCGGACGGATGCCAGCGTCTCGCAGCGCATCGACGAGGCGCCGATAGAAATCGAGGCCTTTTTGATTCACGCGGCCGGTGCCCTCGGGGAGGATGCGGCTCCAGGAAATGCTGAATCGATAGGCCTGCAGGCCGAGGTCGCGCATGATGGCGACATCCTCGGCGTAGCGATGGTAGTGATCGCAGGCCACGTCGCCGGTGTCGCCATTCGTCATGCGGCCGGGCGTGTGGCTGAAGCGATGCCAGATGCTCGGACCGGCGCCGTCCGCGAGCGGCGATCCTTCGATCTGGTAGGCGGCGGTTGCGGCGCCCCAGACAAAACCGTCGGGGAAGCGGACATCGGTCATCGGTTCATCTCCTCATTGACAGGCACGCCAATTGTGAGTAGCGTACCGCAAAATGTAAACGGTTACATTCGAGGACCGCGAAAGCAAGATGCCGAGCCGACCGGATGTCCGAAATGCCCGACGCCCCAACCAGGCGGCCGTGGTGACGATTCACGACGTCGCCGCCCGAGCGGGCGTCTCTGTGGCTACCGTTTCCCGAGTTCTCAATGGCAAGGAGCTCGTGCGGGAGGAGACGTCGCGTCAGGTCCGGGCGGCGGCGAAACTGCTTCGCTACGTTCCCAACGTTGCCGCGCGATCGCTCAGCATCCGGCGCAGCCAGACCATCGGCATCGTTCTTCCCGACGTGCATGGCGAGTTTTTCTCCGAGGTCATTCGAGGGATCGACCTGGCAGCGAGGGCGGAGGGCTACCACATTCTCGTCTCCGGCTCGCATAGCGATCCCGGGCAGATGATGGAAGTCGTCGACACGATGCGCGGCCGCGTCGATGGCCTCGTGGTCATGGCGCCTGACGTCACCGTTGCGCCGCTCGAGGAGTTGCGTGCGCGGAACATGCCGGTCGTCCTGCTCAATTCGTCCGGGCCGAACGGTGATGCCATCACGATCGACAACTACGGCGGAGCGCGGTCGATGATGCAATACCTGCTCGGGCTTGGGCACGCGCGCGTGGCCTTCGTCTGCGGTCCACAGCACAACGCCGATGCCCGCGAGCGGCTGCGCGGATACCGCCAGGCAATGCGCGGACTTGCCGCGAAGTCGCTGCGGGCGCTGGAGTTCGGCGGCGATTTCACCGAGGAGTCGGGCTTTGTCGCGGGGAAGAAGATCGCAGCGTCGCCATCACGGCCGACCGCGATCTTTGCCGCGAACGACTCGATGGCAGTCGGCGTTCTGGCATCGCTGGCGGCGGGCGGGATCAAAGTGCCGGACGAGATGAGCGTCGTCGGATTCGACGACATCCCCATCGCGCGCTACGTGGCCCCGCCGCTGACGACGATGCGCGTCGACATCGCCGAGCTGGGGCGGCAGGCTTTCGCCCTCCTGTGCGATGCCATCGCCGACCCGCGCGCGCACCGCGCACGGCATGACCGCGTGGCCACGACACTCGTCGTGCGCGGTTCGTGCATGGCGCCTCAACAACCTGGAATCAAAGTGAGCACGCAACCGCATCGGGCGGCGCGTGGCCAAAGAAGCGGCCCACCAAACAAAGGAGAGGTTTCATGAGACGAACGTTTGTAGTTTTTGGAGTGGTATTGCTGATCGCCGTGACTGCCTTTGCGCAGACGTCGACGACGGCAACGCTTCGCGGTAAGGTCACGAATGACGCTGGGAGTCCGGTCGCGAACGCGGAGATCAATGCCGTCAATACCGCGAACGGTTTCGTGAAGACGGTGATCACGGCGGCTGACGGCGCGTACACGCTGGCCGGCCTGGCGCCGGGGACGTACAACATCGTCGTCGCCGCGCCCGGCTTCGAGCCGAAGAGTCAGGACATCACGGTCCTGGTCGGCCAGTCGCTGCAGTTGGATCTCCGCGTGTCGACGACCGCCGTCCTCAAGGAATCGATCACCGTCGTCGGCAACCAGGCGGTGGAGACGCGCACCAGCGAGATCGCCACGAACGTGACGACATACCAGATCGAGAACCTGCCGCAGGATGACCGCAACTTCCTCAACTTCGCCGCGCTGGCGCCGGGAATCCGGATGTCGAAGGACCCGCAGCGGAAGACGTTTGCCGGAGATGCCCAGGATCCCGAGCAGACGAACATCTTCATCGACGGCGTCAGCACGAAGAACGATGTTCTGCAGGGCGGTACGAGCGGACAGGACTCCAGCCGCGGTAATCCGTTCCCACAGAGTGCAGTGCAGGAGTTTCGGGTTATTACCCAGAACTACAGCGCGCAATACGACCACGCCTCGAGCGCGATCATCACCGCGGTGACGAAATCGGGCACCAATGACTTCAAGGGCACGGTGTTCGGGTACTACCAGCCGAAGCAGTGGGTTGCCGCGACGAAGAAGAACTTCCAGTTCTCGACGCTGACGGGAAACACGTCGTATCACCGCATCCAGCCTGGTTTCAGTCTGGGCGGGCCGCTCGTCAAGGATCATCTCAATTTCTTCTTTGCGTACGAGGGCGACGACGAGCAGGCCTCCAATGCGGTGGCGGTGACGATTCCCAAGTACGCCTCGCAGTTCAGCAGCTTCACGGGGAGCTTCAGCAGTCCGTTCAAGTCGAATCTCGCCTTCGGAAAACTGAGCTGGCAGGCGTCGCCGAATCAGACGCTTGATTTCAGCGGGAACTATCGCCGCGAGCACGAGACGAGAGATTTCGGTGGTACGACGAGCTTCGAGTCGGCCACGGATTACCGCAACTGGGTCTATGGAGCGACGGTGCGCGATCAGTGGATCCACGGGAATTCACTGAATGAGTTCAGCGCCAGCCTTCAGACCTACGGCTGGAATCCGACGCCTGCCAATGAGGGTCTCGTCGGCAAGCTCTATTTTGCGCCTGGCTTCGCCACGATCATCCGCACCGGCGGCAACAGTACGCTGCAGAAATTCGACCAGCGCCGGCTGGAGTTTCGCGACAACTACAACTTCGGGCCGATGGAGATGCATGGAACGCATAGTTTCCAGGTTGGCGGGAACGTCGATTTCATGCACTACAACGTCAACAAGAGCCTCAACGGCATTCCTTTGTACAAATACATCGACGATCCAGCGAACGGAAATACGTTTGCGCAGCCGTTTGAAGTGGACTACGGCATCGGTAATCCGATTCTCAAGATCAGCAATAACGAGTACGGCATTTACGGGCAGGATAGTTGGGCTGTCAATCCAAAGCTCACTCTGAACCTCGGGATTCGCTGGGATTATGAGTCGCACATGCTGGACGAAAACTATGTCACTCCAGCGAATATCGTGAGCGCGCTCAAGGGGAAGACGTTTCAGTTTGATGGACGGACGATCAGCATTCCGGACGAATACTTTTCCACCGGCAACGAACGCAAGCCGTACAAGAACGAGTACCAGCCGCGGCTTGGCTTCGCCTACGACATCAACGCGGACGGCAAGTCGGTTGTTTTTGGCGGCTGGGGCAAGTACTACGATCGCCTTTTCCTGAATTCGACGCTGGACGAACGATTCCGCCTTCAGTTCCCGGTTTATCGTTTCGAGTTTTCCAGTGATGGACATCCCGGAACGATCAAGTGGAACGATTCGTATCTGACGCCGGCAGGTCTTCAGGGGTTGATCGCGCAAGGCGCTACGCATCCCGAAATCTACCTGCTCAGCAACGACACCAAGCCGCCGTATTCAACGCAATACAATCTCGGATACCGCCACGCGATGGGCTCGTGGCTGGCCTCGGTTAGCTACAACGCCGTGCGCGCCAAGCGCGGCATCACCTATGTCGCGGCCTCGGGAACCTGCTGCGGCGCATTCGCACCCGGATACAACGCCGTCATCATCAACGATCCGGTCGGCAAGAGTTTCTGGTACGACGGAGAGAGCCTCACACTCGACCGGCCGTTTACGCAGCAGACCGGTTGGGGCGCGCGTTTCACCTATACACATGCCAAGGCGGAGCAGAACGGAAATGATCTGTTCAGCCTCGATTTGCCGTCTGCCGCGGCCTATGCGCGCCATCCGGTTCCCGGCTCGGAGCCGAACCATTTCAACGCAACGGGTATTTTCGGTGTGCCCTGGGACATGCGCTTCAGCACGAGCGTGACGCTTGGCACCGGCGGCGCGACGCCGATTACCGATTTCTCCAAGGGCTTCAGCCTGGCCGGCCGGCTGCAGACGGGCGTCAAGAAGGGAGCCGTTTATCCTCCCAAGAGCGGCGGCTTCGGATATCGGAATGTGGATTTCAGGTTGACCAAGGACTTCAATACGTTTGGCGCAACGACGATCGGAGTCATCGCCGAAGTCTTCAACGCCTTCAATTTCACGAACTATGGTTGCCTGAATGACTTTGTTGGCGACAACAATGACCGCAGCACGCTCGGCAATCCGAATTGTGTCGTTTCCCTCGGCCGGCGCGAGCAGGTCGGTCTGCGTGTGAGTTTCTAAGTCTTTTCATCGGGGCGGGCGCGAGCCCGCCCCAATTCGCCATGCGAAACGCTACGGCGCTTCTCTGTCTGTTGCTCGTCGCCTGCGCGAACGCGCCTGCGCGACATCGCGCCGTTGTGGCTAATCCCTCGGACGCCGCACTCCTTGATGACGTCGAGCGTCGCAGTTTTCATTTCTTCTGGGACCTTGCCGATCCGAACACGCTGCTGATTCCCGATCGCTGGCCGACGCCGTCGTTCTCCAGCATTGCCGCGGTCGGATTCGGACTGACGGCTTATGGCATCGGCGCCGAGCGCGGGTATGTGACTCGCGAAGCGGCCGCGGAGCGTACCCGTGCCACGCTGAAATCATTGTTGGCAATGAAGCAAGGTCCGGAGCCCCACGGCGTTTCCGGCCATCACGGTTTCTACTATCACTTCCTCGATATGAAAACCGGGGAGCGTTTCGAGACCGTCGAACTGTCGACGATCGATACGACGTTGCTCGTGGCAGGCGCTCTCTTCGCACAGTCATATTTCGATCGCGATAATCCCGCCGAGGTTGATATCCGGCGCGATGCGGAAACGTTGTACGAGCGCATTGAATGGACCTGGGAAGAAGTGCGGCCTCACCTGGTCAGCATGGGATGGACGCCGGAGAGCGGTTTTCACACATACGACTGGCGCGGCTACAACGAGGCCATGATCCTGGTGATTCTGGCCCTCGGATCACCGACGCATCCTGTTGAACCTGAGGCTTGGCTGGCGTTTCACTCGACTGATACTTCCGGGACCTTGTATGGCCAGAAGTTCGTCCAGTTTGCGCCGCTGTTCGGACATCAATATTCGGAAGTGTGGATCGACTTTCGCGGAATCAGTGAGCCAGTGATTGCCACATACGGAATTGACTGGTTCGAAAACTCCCGCCGCGCCTCGCTCGCGCAGCACGCCTATGCGGTCGCAAACCCGGGCGCGTGGCGCGACTACGGCGACAAGATCTGGGGCCTCTCCGCCTGCGATGGTCCGATGGATGCGACGGTGACGATCGACGGGCGCCCGCGTGAGTTTCACTCGTACATAGCGCGTGGCGTTGCAGAGCACGATATCCGCGACGACGGAACCATTGCGCCGACCGCCGCAGCATCGTCAATCGTCTTCACTCCCGAACTGTCAATTCCAGCGATCCGCGAAATGTCGACGCGCTATGGCACCAACCTCTACGCCCAGTATGGCTTTCTCGATGCCTTCAACCCGACATTGCGTACCACCGAGCAGCTCAAACACGGTCGCGTCGATCCCGGGCAGGGTTGGTTCGACATCGACTACCTCGGCATCGATCAAGGACCGATTGTAGCGATGATCGAGAATTATCGGAGCGAGCTGGTTTGGAAGACGATGCGACGAAATGCGCATGTCATTCGCGGACTGAAACGCGCGGGATTCAGCGGCGGATGGCTTGAAGGTAAGTGAAAGCAAATGTTGAATGTTGAATGTTCAATGTTGAATGTTGAACGTGGCTGCGCTCGGCCGGCGGTCCGCATTCAACATTCAACATTGAACGTTCAACATTTAACATTTGCTTTTCTCTTTCTGATCCTCGGTTGCACGGCGCGTCCAAACGACAAGAGGGAACACCTCGAATTCTGGGCTCTCGGCAGCGAAGGCGAGCTTGTAGCCAACCTCATCCCCGAATTCGAGCGGCGCAATCCCAATATTCACGTCGTCATCCAGCAGATTCCCTGGAATGCGGCGCATGAAAAGCTGCTCACTGCCTTCGTCGGTGAGGCAACGCCCGATCTCGCGCAGATGGGAAACACATGGATGCCGGAATTTGCCGCGATCAATGCGCTCGATGACCTCGGGCCATTCGTTGCAACGTCGAGTGTCGTGAAACAGGCTGATTACTTTCCAGGCAACTGGGCGACAAACGTCGTTGGATCGACGCTCTATGGCATTCCCTGGTATGTCGACACGCGCGTTCTTTTTTATCGCAGCGACATCCTGGCGTCGGTCGGATATCCGCATGGGCCGCGGACTTGGGCGGAATGGGCCGACGCAATGCGGAAGATCAAAGCCGAGGGGAAGAGTCGGTGGGGCATTCTGATACCGACAAACGAATACGAGCCGTTGACTGCGATTGCGTTTTCCGCACATTCGACGCTCCTTACGCCTGACGGTACCCGAGGAGCGTTTTCGCAACCGCAATTCGCCGATGGCTTCAATTTCTACGTCAACATTTTCCAGCAGGGTTGGGCTCCTCGGGTGAGCAGCAGCCAGGTCGCCAATCTCTATCAACAATTCGCGCAGGGCGACTTCGCTATGTACATCACCGGACCGTGGAACGTGGGCGAATTCAAGCGCCGCCTTCCGCCGGAAATGCAGGACAAATGGGCCACTGCGCCGATGCCCGCGCGTGACGCGCGCGACGCCACAGGAATCTCGATGGCCGGCGGAGGGAGCCTTGTTGTTTTTCGCGCGTCAAAGCATAAAGTCGCGGCGCGCAAGCTGATCGAGTTCCTCTCCGAGCCGAAACAGCAGATTCGTTTCTTCGAATTGACCGGCGATCTTCCTGCGCGACGCAGTGCCTGGCTCTCCCCGGTACTGGCGAAAGAGACCCATTTCCCCGCATTTCGCATCCAGCTCGAGCGTGTCCAGCCATTGCCGAAGGTGCCGGAGTGGGAACAGATTGCGACGGCGATGTACGACCGAGGGGAAGCGGCTGCGCGGGGTGCAGTGCCGCCGAATGTCGCGCTGCGGCAGCTCGATGTGCGGGCGGATGAGTTGCTTGAGAAACGCCGCTGGATGCTGAGTCGCAGGGATGAGGGACGAGGGAAATCGTCTCGAACTCCGCTCGTCCCTGGTGCACCATGAAAAATACCGAATCCCGCGCTGCGCTTCTTTTTCTGGCACCGGCCATAGTGATTCTGTCGGTGTTCTTTTTTGCGCCGGTCATTGCGGGATTCGCGCTCAGCGTTACGGATTTTGACCTCTACACACTCGGCGATATGCACAACCTGCGTTTTGTTGCATTACGCAACTACCGCGACCTGCTCGGCAATCCGGTTTTCTGGACAGCGTTCGGCAACACGCTCTACTTTGCCCTCGTCGGCGGGCCGCTCACAGTGGCTGTGTCGTTATTTGCCGCGCTGCTCGTCAATGCGAGATTGACGCGCTGGAAAGCGCTCTTCCGCACCATCTACTTCGCGCCGGTCGTAACCACGCTCGTGGCCGTCTCGCTCGTCTTCAAATACCTCTACCATCCGCGATTCGGCCTCATCAACCTGGCCCTCGGCGCATTGCATCTGCCGCAGCCGGACTGGCTGGGCGATCCGCATTTCGCCATGCCGGCCATCATCCTGCTCGGCGTCTGGAAGGGATTCGGCTACACGATGATCATCTTCATCGCCGGCCTGCAGAACATCCCCGAGGAATTGTATGAGGCGGCGAAATTGGATGGGGCGGGCATGTGGGGACAATTCCGGCATGTAACGCTGCCGATGTTGGGGCCGACCTTCTTGTTTGTTGGGATCGTCGTGGCCATCGGACAACTGCAGATTTTCGCTGAGCCTTACGTCATGACCCAGGGCGGGCCGCTCAACAAGACGCTCACCATCGTCATGATGATGTACCAGCAGGGCTTCAAATTCTGGCGGATGGGGTACGCCGCGGCGGTGGCCTTCGTTCTTTTTCTGATCATCGGCGTGGCCACACTGCTGCAGATGCGCTTGCAGGAGAAGCGATGAGCAGGCGCGCGGAGTCGCTCGTCCTTCACACGGCGCTCATCGCCGGCGGACTGCTGACGCTTTTCCCGCTCCTGTGGATGCTCTCCGCGTCGTTCATGTCCAACGGCGAATCGACCACCTTCCCGCCGCACCTCGTGCCGCATGCGGCGACGCTGGCGCAATACCGAGCGCTCTTTCTCCGCCTGAACATCGGCAGAGCCTTTCTCAGCAGCACCATCGTGGCCGTCACCGTCACCGTCTCCTCCGTCCTCTTCGGATCGATGGCCGGATATGCATTCGCTAGATTGCGCTTCCGCGGGCGGGATCGGAGCTTCGGTTTCCTCCTCACCGCCATCATCGTCCCGCCGCAGGTGGGGATGCTGCCGCTCTTCCTGCTGATGAAAACTCTGCACCTGGTCAACACCTACTGGGGCGTGATCATCCCCTCCATGGTTACCGTCTTCGGCATCTTCCTGATCCGCCAGTTCATGCTCGCCGTTCCGCAAGAGTTGCTCGAGGCGGCCCGTATCGATGGGGCGGGGGAGTTTCGCATCTACTGGTCGGTGGTCATGCCGCTGGCCCGGCCGATCCTGGCCACGCTGGCCACCTTCATGTTCATGACCACATGGAATGACTTCATGTGGCCGCTGATCATCCTCTCCAACCAGGCCCACCACACGCTGCCGGTGGCGCTGGCCAACCTTCTCGGCGAGCACGTTCTGGACGTCGAACTGATGATGGCCGGCTCGGTGGTGACCGTCCTTCCGGTCCTTCTCATCTTCCTCATTCTCCAGCGCTACTACATCGCCGGACTGATGATGGGAAGCGTAAAGGGATGAACTAAATCCGGACAGCCAGCCTGACCCGTACTTAGTCTGGCCGTGTTACTCTCGGCACATCAAATAAACAACCATTCGCACGCGGCTTGTCCACCGCGCAGGGAGCGCTAATGTCGATGATCGATCGCCGTCAACTACGTACGATCCTTGCCTCATCCGGTGTCACGATTCCTGCCCTTGCCATGCTCCTGATGCTGGTCGTGTCCGGCGATGGCAGGGCGCAGAGCTGCACGGACTACAGCGTCAATGCTCCCGGGACACCAGTCACCGCGAACTGGACAGATACGAGCGGATTCTGGAGCCCCTCCAACGGCAGCTATCCGGGACGGGATACATCCTGCGACACCGCCGTCGACAACACCACCACCGCCACGACGATCGTTGTCGACAGTGCAATCCCAAATCCGATCAGCGATCTCGGTCTCGTCTGCAGCGTCCCGGGTTGTGTGATCGATATTCAGGCCGGCGGGCATCTCACTCTGATCAACTCCGCCGCGATCGGCAGCGGTTCGAAACTGAGGGTCAGCGGCGGCACGCTCACGATCGCTTCAGGCGCGCTCACGTTCCAGAGCGGCGCCCAATTCGAGTTCACCGGCGGCTCCGTCGACATTCAGAACGGTGCCACGATGGACTTTATCTTGGGCAGCAACGGCGTGACGAGCGGCGGCGTCCTCTCCGGAGACGGCACACTTTCGATCTCCGGCGGAACGCTCAACATCGGCGGCGTGACCTCGCCCGGAACCTTTGCTCTCAGTGCCGGCACGCTCGACGGCGTCGGTTTTCTCTCCATTCAGAAGTACTTCTTCTGGGATGGCGGAACGATGACCGGCAGCGGCGGCGCCGAGCTGGCCGGCACCGGCCAGGGGACGATCTCCGGCGCCGGCCCGATGACCCTCGACACGCGCACCTTCAACAACTACGGCACGATCGGCTATCCGGCCACGACCAACCTGCTGCACCTCAACAACGGCGCCGCATTCAACACCTACGGCACCTTCAACTTCGAGGACGACGGCGACATCATCGCCGACGGTCCCTCCTCGGTCGGCGTGTTCCCGAACGGTCTGATGCAGAAGCACGCCGGTAGCGGCGTCTCGACGATCTATCCGTCGTCGACGAACGACGCCACGGTCTTCGTCACGCACGGCGCCATTGAGTTCGCGGGCAACGGCACGCACGGCGGCAGCTTCGTTACCGACGTCGACATGGGCGCGGGGACGACGGGGAAGGTCATCTTCAGCGCTCCCAGCACCACCATCAACGGTGCGATCTATGGTGCCGGCAACGTCTCCTTCCCCTCCGGCTATACCGATTACGACGGCTTCTTCTATTCGGTCGGCGGAATGACGTCGATCACCGGCGGAACGCTCGCCCTCGACGGCTCGGTATCGACGGAGGACTTTGCCTTCGATTCCGGCGAGCTCGATCTGTTCGCCGATTTCGACATGTTCGGCCTCGGCACCTGGTCTGGCGGCACGATGGCCTACGACGACGGTACGTTCTATGTCGACTCAGGAGCCACGCTGACCATCGACTCCGCCAACAGCGTGACGAAGCTCGACGGCGCGGTCATGGACAACGACGGCGGCACGATCCTCTACACCGCAGGCAGCGGGGGCCCTGGCCCGGTCAATGCGCGAAAGAAAGTGCGGCCGTTGCTTTCTTCCGGTTACTACCTCGAGTTGCATGACGGCTCGACGATCGTCAACGATGGCACGTTCGACATCCAGACCGATACGCAGATCGCCAGCACTGGCGGCTTCGTCGGCCTGGTCAGGACGGGTCAGGTGGGGCGGACGCGCGCCGTCACCATGACTCCTCGCGGACGTGCGGTCACGCACCGCGCGCGAACGTTCGGCAAACATCCCGTCGCCCTCTGCGGATGTCCCAACGACTTCGAGAACTTCGACACGCTCAAGAAATCGGCGGGCATCGGCTCGACGGATTTCGGTCCCGTGCTCGACAACAGTGGCTACGTCAAAGCCGAGAGCGGGAAGCTCAACTTCCTCGATGACTTCACGCAGAGCAGCGGCTCCACCACACTCGGTCCCGGCAACATCGGCGTCGCCTCTCCGCTCGATCTCGAAGGCGGCGTTCTCAAGGGCAGCGGCACCATCTTCGGCAGTCTCGACAACTACGGCGAGGTCAAGCCGGGAACGAGCTCGACGACCGGCGTCATCAACATCACCGGCGACTACACCGGAGGCGCCAGCGGCAGCGGCGGAACGCTGACCATCAAGATCGCCGGTCCCTCGGCCGGTCAGTTCGATCAGCTCAACGTCACCGGCACGGCCACGCTCGATGGCACTTTCAACGGCAGCTTCATCAACGGCTACTCACCGGCCACCGGCAGCACCACCTGGTCCGTCCTGACCTACGCCAGCGAGACCGGCACGTTCACCACGGTCAATCCTCCGGTCTACTCCGGCGGCACGGTGACCTCCGCCTACAACCCGACGTCCTTCGATCTGACCGCGGTCACGCCGGCGACCGCCGACCTCAAGATCCTCATGAATGAGCCGGCTACCGTCGGCGCGGGTGCGCCGCTCAGCTACACGATCGACGTCTCGAACCTCGGGCCCGACACCGCTAGCTCGGTCTCGGTCGTCGACACGCTTCCCGCCGGCACGACGTTTGTCAGCGCGTCGGGGACTGGCTGGAGCTGCAACAACGTCTCGGGCACCGTCACCTGCACGCTTCCATCGCTGGCCATCGGCAGCGCGCCGACGGTGACCATCAACCTGGTTGCGCCGATCGCCAGCGGTGACATCACAAACAGCGCCACGGTTTCGAGCTCCGTCGTCGATCCGGTCGCTTCGAACAACACCGCCAGCGTCACCACGAACGTCGGGCCGCAGGCCAGCCTGTCGATCACGAAGACCAATGCCGGCGCGACTCCGGTCAACCCGGGCCAGACCTTCTCCTACACGATCGTCGTCACGAACGCTGGTCCGTCGCCCGCTACCGGCACGGTCGTCAGCGATCCCACTCCGGTCGGAATCGCCTTCGTCGCCAACAGCGGCGGATGCACGACGCCGTTCCCCTGCAACCTCGGCACGCTCAGCGCCGGCCAGAGCGTGACCATCACCTCGACCTACAGCATTCCGCCTTCGTATTCGGGAGGAGCGATCTCGAACACGGCCACGGTCTCCGCCATCGAGAACGATCCGAACGTCGCCGACAACAGCGCCACGGCCGTGACGCCGGTCGGCGCGGCCGCCGACGTCGGCATCAGCAAGACCACCAGTCAGTCCTCGGTCAGCCTCGGCCAGAACATCACCTACACGATCACTGTCTCGAACTTCGGCCCCTCCGGCGCCACTGGCGTCGTGGTCAACGATCCCACCCCGGCCGGCACCACCTTCGTCTCTGCCACGGGAGGCGGATGCTCCTCGTTCCCATGCACCATCGGAACGCTGGCCGTCGGTCCGCCGGTGACGATCACCGCAGTGTTCAACGTGCCAGCCAACTACGCCGGTACCTCGGTCACGAATACGGCTACCGTCTCGTCCGCGAGCGATCCCAACTCCGCGAACGACTCCTCCAGCGTGACGACCCCGATCTCCGCGCAGGCCGATCTCTCCATCACCAAGACGGGCCCGCCCTCCGTCACCACCGGCTCGAACATCACCTACACGATCACCGTGACGAACTCCGGCCAGTTGTCCGCCGCGAACACATTCGTCAGCGATCCGACGCCGTCGGGCCTCACCTTCGTTAGCAACGGCGGCGGCTGCAGCGGTCCGTTCCCCTGCTCGCTCGGCACGCTGGCCACCGGCCAGTCTGTGGTGATCACCTCGACCTTCAACATCCCGCCCGGATATGTCGGCGCGACGGTCACAAACACCGCCAGCGTCAGCACGTCATCGCCGGAAAGCAACACCGCTAACAACAGCTCTACCGCCACGACGCCGATCTCAGCGACAGGTCTTGCTGACCTCAGCATTACCAAGTCTGGTCCGGGCGAGGCCAACCCCACGAATCTGGTCGACTTCACCCTCATCATCACGAACAACGGACCGGGGACCGCGACGAACACCGTGGTCAACGATCCGACGCCGACCGGCCTGACCTTCGTCGGCAACGGCGGCGCGTGCGGCACGCCGTTCCCCTGTCTCCTCGGCACGATGACTCCGGGCAAGGTCCTGGCCATCACCAGCCGCTACCAGGTCTCGACGCAGTTGGGCACCGTTACCAACACCGCTACCGTCAGCAGCTCTGCCACCGATCCGACGCCGTCGAACAACACCGCCTCCGCATCGATGATTGTTACGCCCGGAATCGCCTGCCCGCAGCCGCCGCAACTCTCGTCGCCGGCTCCCGGCGCAACGGTTTCCTCGCCGCTGACGCTCACCTGGCGCGCATCGTCAGGAGCACCGAGTTACATCGTCACCGTCAACGGCGCCGGCTCGCAGACGTTCTCGACCTCGACGACGTCCGTCTCTCTATCGCTGCCAAACGGCTCGTACTCCTGGAACGTGCAGGCCATCGGGCCGGGCGGCTGCACGCCAGCCATCTCCGCCAACTCCACCTTCACCGTTTGCAACGCCCCGATCGTTCCGGTTCCCAGCGTCGTCGGTACTCTCACCACTGGCCAGACCTACTTGGTCCAGTGGACGCCTGGCGAAGCGCCGGTCTCGTACGAGCTGCAGGAAGCGACCGAGCCGTCGTTCTCGTCGCCCACGTCGACGACCACCGGCGCCACCTCGCAGTCGTTCACCAAGAATATTCAGATCCCGACTGTCTTCTACTATCGCGTCCGCGCCATCGGCGGCTGCACGCAGTCCTCCAGCACCTTCTCCGCTACGGCTTCAATCGTCGTCGTGCCGCTCCCGGCCCTGAGCTCGACCAGTCCGAACGTCGTCGTCGAGAACGGCAGCACGCAGCCGGTCACCTTCCCGCTGCACGTCAACGGACTGCCGAATCTGACCACGTCATTCATCGCCACGGCCGACAAACCATGGCTTGCTGTCACGCCCAGCAGTGGAATCATGCCGCCCGAGGGAGTGAATTTTACGATTTCTGCAGACCCGAGCTCCTTGCAGAACGGAACGTGGACCGGCACCGTCATCATCATCTTCGGAACCGCCGGCATCAGCGGCAAGCAGGCCCTCGACGCCACGCCGAAGACCTCGATCCCCGTCTCGATCAGCCTGGCCACTCCCGTCAGTCCCGGCACGCTTGCCGGACCGGCCGCCACAGCCATCGTCATCCCGTCGGTGGGACACATCGCCGGCCTCAGCTCCGACTGGCAGAGCGACATCCGCATCGCCAACATCGCGGCCCTGTCGAAGAAAGTTCAGCTCACCTTCAGCACCGGCAGCGCCACCTCGCAGGCCGTCAAAACCACCACGCTCTCCATCGATCCGGGCGCCACCACCGCGCTCGACGACATCGTCCGCAACTGGTACGGCGTCGGTCCGATGGGCGACTCGACGAACGGCGTCCTCACCGTGCAGGCCCTCGACGCCGCCGGCAAGCCGGACCTCAGCGTCAACAAGGTGACGGTCGTTTCCAGCAGGACCTACAACGCCGCCGCCGTCGGCACGCTCGGCCAGTTCATCCCGGCCGTGCCGCTGGCCAGCTTCATCAGCAAGGCGCCCGGCGCCAACTCCATCCTTGCCCTGCAGCAGATTGCGCAGAACGACGTCTACCGCACGAACCTCGGCATGGTCGAAGCCACCGGCAAGCCGGCCTCCGTCCTCGTCAACGTCTTCAACGGAGCCGGCAGCAACATCCTCAGCCTGCCGTTCACGCTTGCCGGCGGCGAGCAGCGCCAGCTCAACTCCTTCCTCGCCGACAAAGGCGTCACCCTCACCAACGGCCACATCGAAGTGCAGGCCGTGAGCGGCGAGGGGAAGGTGACCGCGTACGCCTCGGTGGTCGACAGCCGCAGCACCGATCCGCTCCTCGTCTCCGGCACGCCCCTCGGCGGCGCCGGTGCGACGCGCTTCGTCCTTCCCGGCGTCGCCAGCCTTGACACCGGCGCCACCTGGCGCAGCGACGTCCGCGTCTTCAACACCAGCAACGCCCCGCAAACGGCCACACTGACGCTCTATCCGACCGGCAATCCATCAGCCAGCGTGACGAAGAGCGTCAGCATCCAGCCCGGCGAAGTCAAAGCGCTCGACGACATCGTCCACGCCACCTTCAACCTCACCAACGCCGGCGGCGCCCTGCACGTAACGACCGCCGTCGCCACGCCGCTCGTCGTCACCGCCCGCACCTACGACGACACCCCGGGCGGCACCCTCGGCCAGTTCGTCCAGGCCGTGACTCCTGCCGATGCCGTCGGAACCGGCGAACGCTCGCTCCAACTCCTCCAGATGGAAGACTCGTCCCGCTACCGCACCAACCTCGGCCTCGCCGAAGTCACCGGCAAGAACGCCGTCGTCGAAGTGCAGGTCATTCTTCCGGACTCCAAAGTCGCCCCCAAGGTCCAGATTCCCCTGGCGGCCTTCGAATACCGCCAGTTCCCGATCATCAGCAGCCTCGGATTAGGCAACACCTACAACGCAAGAATCAGCGTGAAGGTCATCGACGGCCAGGGCAAGATCACGGCGTACGGATCGGTGATTGATCAGAAGACGCAGGATCCGACATTCGTACCAGCGCAGTAGATTCCACGTTTACGCTGAGCTAATCGCTCAGCGTAAACTTCTCTCCGTCTCCGCGTCGAACAGATGCATCGCCTCGGTATCGACCGTCATCGCGATCGTTTCGCCTGCGCGCGGCGTGACGGTCGGCTCGAAGATGGCGACGAGGCGCGCGTCGCCGACGCTGGCGTAGACGATCGTTTCGTGTCCGATTGGTTCGACGACGTCGACATTCGCGTTGATCGGTCCGTTCGCGGCGTGATGGAGATGCTCGGGGCGGATGCCAATCAGCACGCGCTGACCCTCGGCCACGCGGAACTTGGCGGACAGCGGCAGCGTGAAGGACGAGGTGCGCAAGCTGTTGCCGGAGACCGTCGCTGGGATCAGGTTCATAGGCGGCGTGCCGATGAACTGCGCGACGAAGGCGTTCGCCGGCGACTCGTAGACTTGGCGTGGCGTGCCGACCTGCTGGATTTTTCCATCGCGCATGACGGTGATGCGATGGCCCATCGTCATCGCTTCGACCTGATCGTGCGTTACGTACACCGAGGTCGTGCCGAGGGTGGCTTGCAGCTTCGTGATCTCGGCGCGGGTTTGGACGCGGAGCTTGGCGTCGAGATTCGAGAGCGGCTCATCGAATAGAAAGACGGCCGGCTGGCGGACGATGGCGCGGCCGACCGCGACGCGTTGGCGCTGTCCGCCGGAGAGATCCTTCGGCTTTCGATCGAGCAGGTGAGACATGCCGAGGATCTCGGCGGCGCCGGCCACGCGTCGTGCGCGCTCGGCCGCGGGGACCTTGCGCATGCGCAGTCCGAACTCGAGATTCTCGCGGACCGACATGTGTGGGTAGAGCGCGTAACTCTGAAAGACCATGGCGATGTCTCGATCCTTCGGCGCAAGGTCATTCACCACGCGCCCGCCGATCGAGATCGTCCCCGCGCTCACGTCCTCAAGCCCCGCGATCATCCGCAGAGCGGTCGATTTGCCGCATCCCGACGGGCCGACCAGAACCATCAATTCGTGATCGTTGACGTCGAGGTTCAGGTTCTCGATGACGGAGACGTCGCCATACCGCTTGGCTACTTCGTTGAAGGTCACACCGGACATGTTGAAAGAGTAGCACTGCGGCTTCGCCGCGTTGTCTGTTGCCGGTTATCGGTTGGAGTATGGCTGAGTGAGGTGTGCGCTTCAGTTCGCTACTCCTGACATCGGAGAACCGATCACCGACAACCGACAACGCGCGAAGCGCCGATATGGCAGGTACCTCGCAATGGAACTGCCCATGCTTCCTTCCCGCAAGCCGCTGCTAATTGTTCCGATCCGCGACCGGCGGCAGCATCGCCGGATTCTGACGATCAGGAACTGCGCCATCTCCATGCTCTCGGTCGCGGTCGTTTTCGCATCGATCTCGATCTACAGCGAGGCGCGGCGCGGACCG
>Ga0307511_10000991_pt1 | contig 30196 bp, 9 predicted proteins | sample 13_EM_MG_FD_200266 | JGI IMG/M metagenome (GOLD analysis project Ga0307511, IMG submission 200266) | Populus trichocarpa ectomycorrhiza microbial communities from riparian zone in the Pacific Northwest, United States - 13_EM | ecosystem: Host-associated > Plants > Roots > Unclassified | place... | reverse complement strand
GGCCTGGCCAATCTGGTGTTCGACGGCCCGCTGGGCAGCGGCCGCCGGACGGTGGCCCGGCTGTTCGCTCGCTCGCTGGCCGAGCTCGGGCTGCTGACCTCGGGCGTGCTCACCGAGCTGTCGCTGTCGGAGCTGCCGTGCAAGTTCGACGGCCAGGCCGAGGTCCGGGTGCGGGCCGCGGTCGAGGCCGCCGCGGGCGGGGCGCTGCTGGTCGACATCGACGCGCAGTTCCTTCGGCGGACCGACACGGAAAAGGGCCGCGTGGTCGGTGCGGTGCGTGAGGTTCTCGCCGCCGCGCCGGCGGACACCGTGCTGATGCTCAGCGGGCAGCAGCAACTCATCGGCGCACTGCTCGGCCGGACCGAACTGGCCGGTCGCTTTGCCGAGCACCTGCGCTTCACCGACTACTCGCCGGCCGAGATGGCCGAACTCGTCCTCCGCTGGTGGACGGAGAACGGTTGGCAGGCGGGGGAAGGCGTCGTCGCGGCGCTGGCGGCCGGATTGTCGGCCGGCGGCGTGCGCGAGGCGCGGCAGTTCGCCGCGGTGGTCGCGGCGGGCTCGACCTCAAGGACGGTCACCACGGCCGACCTCGACGGCGTGCAGCCGTCGGAGCAGGAGCGAAAGGCGGTGCCCGTGCCGGCGTGAAACCGGGCGGACACCGAAGGAAACCGACGTGGTGACCTAGTGCACCACCAGCTGTGAGGAGCTAACTCGATGGCGATTTCCAAGGTCGAACTCTCCGGTCTTGTCCAGACCGCGCAGGGCCAGGAGCAGGCGATCGACAGTGTCCAGTCGGACCTGCAGCGGGTCGTGTCCGAGTGCGACACGCTGGCTTCGGCCTGGCAGGGCGAGGCGGCCACGCTGTTCCAGGACGCCATGAACAACTTCCAGGAGGGCGCCAACCAGGTGCTGGCCTCGCTGCGTGAGATGCACGAGAAGATGCTCAGCACCCACGGCCTGTTCAGCAGCACGCACGACAACATCGGCACGGTGGCGCGCGGCACGGGCAGCAACATGTCCGGCCTGCAGGGTCTGTGACCCCTCCCTTCCCCCTTCACGCCTGAGAAAAGAGAGAAGAGCACGATGACCTACTCCATGCAGCTGGACACCACGCCGGAGATCGCGTCCAACCTCCAGAACGTCGTCAACGAGCTGACCGAGGTCGGCGAGGGCCTGATCAACGTGATCAACACCCACACCGCCAACTTCGACGGCGCCACCAAGGACCAGTTCGCCCAGGTGCAGCTGCGCTACAACCAGGCGCACGAGCAGATGATCCAGCACCTGAACAAGGCCCAGTCCGACCTGATGCAGATCCACGAGATCATCGTCGAGGGCGAGCGTCGGGGCACCCAGACCTGGCAGATGTGACCGGAGGTCGGCCATGACTTACGGAACCCTTGACGGAACGCTCCCGCCCGACGATCCGCCGCCGCCACCGGATCTGGTGACGTGGAACCACGACCACCCGTGGACGTGGACCCCGCCGGCCGACACCGGCGCGTCCAACCCGAGCGGCTCGCCGGCGATCACCCCGCCGGACGTGCCGGGCGGCAAGGGCGACGGCGGCAGCGGCAAGACCACGGTCAACACGCCGTCGATGAAGATCTTCGCGGAGAACATCAACCTGCTGCTCGACCCGCTGCACGAGTCGCTCAAGCTGCTGCAGGCGCTGCCTCCGGTGGCGGGCGGCGACTTCCACACCAGCAAGGTCATGAAGACCCTGATCACTGGTGACAGCGGCGAGGGCATGCTGCAGGGCGGCTTCGAGACGGTGCTCAAGAAGTGCATCAAGACGGTCACCGACACGCACGAGGCCGTGACCAAGCTGGCGCGGGACTACGAGAACATCGACGACCTGAACAAGCTGACCGGTCAGCAGCTCAGCCGGGCGATGGGCGACGTGGGCAGCGACATCAACGCGGTCGGCTCCGCCGGCTCGAAGTTCGGCGACGGGTCGACCCAGAACTAGGGTGCTCGGCCGCCGGTCGTCCGTCCGGAGTGGACGGACGGCCGGCGCCCCGGTTGTGATCAAGGAGTGGAGAGGTTATGGCGGACCCGAGCGAGACCAACAACAACCCTGGCGAAGGGTCGCCCGACGACTTCAATTCCTGGGACTGGCACCGGATCATGACCGCGATCGTCGGCTACTACGGCAACAACGCCGACTCGGGGCTGTCCAATCCGCAGTCGATCTACACGGCGGCCAACACGCTGGAGTACGTGAAGAACACGCTCCAGATGGTCTCCCAGTCCATCCAGGACCAGGCCGACGCGCTGTCCTACGGCGACGACGCGCCGTGGAAGGGCGAGGCCGCCACCGCGTTCAACCAGATGATGTACTCGCTGAGCCGCAACATCCACGCCAACGCGCAGGTGTTGGGCGGGGATGTGCCCGAGGACGACATCCCCAACCAGATCTACCACAACGGCCAGCACCTCGAGTACGCGCAGCAGACCCTCCACGACATCGACCACTGGTACGCCGACCAGGCGGTCAAGCGCGGCGCGCAGGTGATCGACAACGTGGTCATGGTGCACGAGGACCAGCAGGTCGTGGACGCCATGAACAAGGACATGCGCTCGGTGATCACCAGCCTGTCCAACCACTACACGGTCACCAACGACGGCTTCACGCCGCCCGACACCTCCGACCACGGCGGCCCCAACGGCACCGGCGGCAACCAGCCGCCACCGCCGCCGCCGGTCGACCCGTACAACCCCAACGGCGGCCCGAACCCGTACAACAATCCCAACGATCCGTTCGGGAACAACGGTCCCAACGGCCCCAGCAACCCGTTCAACGACAACTTCAACGCCCAGAACGGCCCCAACGGGCCTGGCGGCAGCAACTTCAACCCCCCGCCGGTCAAGAACTTCGACGTGCCCAACGACCCCAACGGCACCGGTGGCGGTCCCGGCGGTGGTGGCGGCAGTGCCTTCAACCCGCCCCCGGTCAGCAACTTCCCCGGCGGCGGCCCCGCCGACCTGAGCAACTTCCCCGGTGGCAGCAATCCCAACAACCTCAGCAACTTCCCCGGCGGCAGCGACCCGAACAACCTGAGCAGCTTCAACCCGCCCCCGGTGTCCAACTTCCCGGGCGGCGGCGACCCAACCAACGGCGGCGCCAACGGCGGCAGCAACCTCGGCGGCCAGGACTTCGTGCCGCCGCCGGTGTCCAACTTCCCGGGGCTGGGCAACAACCTGGGCGGCAGCAACGGTTTGGACGGCAGCAAGGGCCTCAACAACAGCGGGCTGAACCTCAGCGACCCGTTCAAGGACTCGGGCGGCCTGGACACCAGCGGGCTGGGCAACAACATCAAGGCGCCGCTCACCAACTTCCCGGGCGACACCGGCGGTGTCGGCGGGGGAGCCAGCGGGCTGGGCAGCGACGGCCTGGGCGGCCTTGGCAGCAACCTGGAGTCGAGCGCCCCGCCGCCGCTGAGCGAGTTCCCCGGCCTCAACACCGACACGTCCAATTTGGACGGATCGAACAACGCCGGCGCGGGCCAGCAGCCGGGTGGCTCCCCGATGATGCCGCCCGGCGGCATGGGGGGCATGGGCGGCGCGGGCAACCAGGGCAAGGACCCCGGCAAGTCCGACGCCAGCGGCCTGCTCAACCCGATCAAGTTCCCCGGCGACCTCACCGGCGGCTTCGACTCGTCCAACCTGCTGCACGGCGGCGGCGGCGCGTCGTCCGGCGGCGGTGGCGGACTGTCCGGGCTGAGCGGATTCGACGGCCTCAAGGGCCTGGAGGGCACGTCCGGCGGCGGTTCGTCGGACCTGTTGCCGTTGTCCGGCTTCCCCGGCAGCACCGACGTCAGCGACCCGTCGCTGGCCAATCTCGGCGGCGAGAACGGTCTCAACGGGTTCGGCAGCGACCCCACCGGTCTGACCACCCAGGGGCTCGCCGGCGGCGGCGCCCCGGGTGCGCCCGGCGCGGGCTCGCCGATGATGCCGCCCGGCGGCATGGGGGGCATGGGCGGGGCGGGGCAGCAGGGCAAGGAGCCTGGCAAGTCCGACGCCAGCGGCCTGCTCAACCCGACGATGTTCCCGGGCGGCGCGGTGGACAATGCCGGCGACCCGTCGGTGCTGATCACCGGCGGTGCCGGGGCGTCCGGCGGCTCTGGCGGGCTGTCCGGCCTGAGCATCCCGCCGGTTCCCGAGGCTGCGCCCGTGGGTCAGCCGGATGAGGGCATCTCGGTGGAGACGCCCGTGCTGCCGGTGCAGGAGACGGGGCAGCCGCAGCAGATGCTCCCGGGCGGGCCGATGATGACGGCCCCGCCGGCCGATCCGACGCAGCAGTCCGGAACGACGCGGTCCGAGGCCTCGAACCTGTTGGCCCCCAACCAGGCTGCCTTCAGTGACAACGGCTTCGCCGAGCCCGGGCCGCACCACGGCCACCCGGGTGGCACCGAGCACCACGCGGTCGAGAATGAACCGCCGGCGTCCCCGGACCGTGTGGCCATGGTGCACGAACCGGACGGCGTCGAGGACTTCGCGGCCTGGGACGCGGGCGGCGCGGCGTCGGCCGCCGTGCTGCCGTGGCTGTTCGGCCGCCGTGGCAAGGACGGCGGCGACGGCGACCTGCGGACCGACGCGCCGGCCGAGGACAACGACAAGTGGGCGCAGGGCGACCTGAGCGGCGTGCCGGCGCCGGCCGAGCAGCAGCACCTGGCGACGTGGCGGCCGGAGAAGGTCGTGCCCGGGTCGGGGCCGGCCGAGGAGGTCGTGTACCGCAGCTCGGGGGAGATGCCCCCGCCGCGGCCCGAGCCGGAGCCCGAGCCGGCGGCGGACGCCGGCGCCGCCACCGACTCCGAGGAGACCGAGGAGGAGCCCGAGCGCACCTCCGCCGACCTGCTCGACCGCCGGTCCGAACAGTGGGACACCCGCGGCTCGGACCTGCCCGGGGTGCTCGGATGACCGTCCCGACGAGTGCGAGGAGCTGACCATGACGTCGCCGTACGACGAGGCCGTCGAGCAGTTGATGGCCGACTACCACCGGCAGCTTGACCAGCTCGCCGAGCACCAGCGCAAGATGTCGGAGATCACCGCGACCGCGACCTCCCCGCGCAAGCAGGTGTCGGTGACGCTGGGCGCGCAGGGACAGATGCTCGAGCTGAAGTTCCCCAACGACGCCTACCGGGACATGGCGCCCATGGAGCTGGCCAACCTGATCACCGAGACGTTCAACGCGGCCCGGGTTCAGGTCATGAAGCAGCAGCGCGAGCTGATGATGGCCAACGCCCCGACCGGCGTGGACCTGTCCAAGATGTTCGGCGAGAACTCCGATCTGGGCAAGGTGCTGCCGCGCGACCCGATCATGACCGACCAGGTGCGGGAGTACGTGGACAACGGCCGCGTGCCCGGCATGGAAGACTGAGGAGGGTTCCCGTGTCGGACAACAACTTCTCGGTCAACGCCGACGCCATGACGCCGGCCGTGGACGGGCTGGCGCAGCTGGGCGACCGGCTGGGGCAGATCACCCAGAATCTGGAGTCCACTCTGGACGGACTCGGCACGCCGTGGGGCGAGGACAAGAACGGGCACAACTTCTTCCAGCAGTACGGGAAGAGCCGGGACCAGACGCTGTCCGGCATGTCCTCCATGGTCGACGCCGTGCACGGCGTGTCCAAGGGCATCAACACGATGATCAAGGGCTACAACAACATCAACGACCAGGCCAAGGAGCGGGCGCGGAACCTGCAGACCACCGGCGGCGACTCCAGCGGTGGTGGCGGCGGTGGCGATTCCAGCGGTGGTGGCGGTGGCGACCAGTCGCAGTTGCAGCCCACGCAGCGCTTCATGGCGGCGCGGATGCCCGCCGAGCCGCTCCAGCGCGCGAGTCTGCGCAAGGGCGAGCTGTTGCCGGAGGAGAGCTTCCGGGAGCGGGACGGCGAGCCGCTCTCGCCCACCCTGATGTCCCGCGACGCCGAGGAGCCGGCTTCGCCGTTGCTGGCCAGGGAAGGCGAGCCGGTCCAGCCGGCGGACCGGGGCGTGCTGCCAGAAGGATTCATGCCGGCGGAGCAGGGCACGCTGGCCGAGCCCTTGTCGCCGCTGCTGCCCAGGGAACGGGGGCAGCTCATGCCGGCCGAGGAGAACGTTCCCGCGGGGCAGTTCGTGCGGGACGACGCGCCTTCGACCGAGGGCACGGTGACGACCCCGTTGCAGCCGCGGGAGTACGCCGCGCTCCAGCCGGCGACCCAGGGCGAATTCGTTCGGAAGGAAGCGTTGCAACCGGCCGAGCCGTTGATGCCGGCGGAGCGGGTGCGGATGGATGCGTTGCGGCCCACCGAAGGCACGCCGATGCAGCCGTTCCACGAGGCCCGTATGGAGCCGTTGATGCCGGCGGAGCGGGTGCGCATGGACGCGGTACAGCCCGCGCAGCCGTTGATGGCGGCCGAGCATGTTCGGATGGCAGACGCGCCGGTGACGCCGTTGCAGCCGGCCCACTACATGAGCGTTCGGCCGGCGATCCCGGCCGAACAGCCGGTGGCCTTCGATCGGGTGGAGGCGTCGGTTCCGGCGGAGCAGCCGCTGGCGTTCGATCGGGTGGAGGCCTCGGTTCCCGCCGAGCAGCCGCTCGCGTTCGAGCGGCTGCAGGACTCGGTTCCGGGCGAGCCGGCCGGGTTCGCCGAGCTGGAGCCGGAGCGCTACCTCGCCCAGCGGGAGCCCGAGGTGCCCAAGCAGTGACCACGGGCCCGGTCCGCCACCAGCGGACCGGGCCTCGCCGCGTGAACGCCGTAGAACCGCGAAGGACAGGCCATGAGTCTGGAGATGCCCTCCGAGCTTGACTGGTTGTTCAAGCTCCTTGCCGGCCAGGAATGGCCCAAGGGCGACGAGGACAAGCTGCGCGCGCTGGGCCGCGCGTGGACCGAGTTCTCCACGTCCGTGCAGGAGATCTCCGGCGAGTTCGAGCCGCTGTTCAGCACCGTCACCAGCAACCTGAGCGGGCAGCCGGCCGAGGCGTTCAAGCAGTTCGTCACGCAGATGCACCAGCAGCTGCCGGCCATGGTCGACGCCGGCAAGCAGATCGCCAAGCTGTCCTCGTCGACCGCGCAGCAGGTCGAGTACTCCAAGTACATGATCATCGGTCAGCTGGTGCTGCTGGCCGCCGAGCTGGCCTGGGCCGCGGCCAACGCGTTCTGGACCTTCGGCGCCAGCGAGGCCATGACCCCGGCCTTCATCGCCGCCACCCGCCTGACCGTGTCGATGATCCTGCGCCGGCTGGCGATGGCCATCCTCACCGGCGTGGTCTCCCAGGTGGCGCTGGACGTCGCCATCCAGACCATCCAGGCGATCAAGGCCAAGATCAACGGCGACGACTTCTCGTGGAACTGGGGCAACACCGCCAGCGCCGCCGAGATGGGCGCGATCGGCGGCGCCCTCGGCGGCGGCATCGGCATGGGCCTGAACAAGTTCAAGACCACCGGCTTCGGCGACACGTTCGGCGGGCAGCTGCTCACCGGCGGCCTCAGCGGTCTCGGCATGACCGAGATCAGCAACCTGATGAACCACGACGACTCCAGCCTGATCGACGGCCTCACCTCGGGCCTGGCCGGCTCGCTCGGCGGCGGTGGCCGGCGCGGGCATGGCGGCGACACCCCGCACATGGGCGACATCCACGTCGGCGACGTCAACAACGTCAAGTTCGACCCGGGCTCCAACAAGTTCGGCTCGGGCAACGACTTCGTGCCGCCGCCCGAGGAGAACTTCGGCAACGGCAACGGAAACCACTCCGGACTCGACGGCCTGGAGAACCCGCCCACCGGCGTCGGCGGCAACAATTTCACCTCCAACGGCAGTCGTGGCGGTGGCGACAACTTCGACACCAGCGGCGGCAACAACGGCAGTCACGTGCCGGTCGAGTCCGAGGCCCCGCCGCCGCAGAGCGGCAACCAGAACACCGGTGGTCAGAACTTCAACAACGGCAACCAGAACGAGAACACCGGCGGCCAGAACAACCACAGCGGCAACCAGAATCCGCCCGTGCAGCACGAGGACAACCCGTCCTCGCAGCAGAACGTGCCGCCGCCGGTCGAGACGCCGCCCGCGCAGCAGCCGCCCCGCCAGGACCAGGGCTCCCAGCAGTCGCCGCCGCCGTCGCGGTCCAACACGCCTCCGCCGCAGCAGTCGGCCCCGCCGCGTGGGCAGGGCCAGAACCCGCCCGGCACGCACCAGGCGCCGCCGCCGGCCACGCAGCACAACGCCCCGCCTGTGCAACACGAGGCCCCGCCGGTGGAGCACAACGCGCCTCCGGTGCAGCACCAGACCGAGACCCCTCCGCCGGCGCAGGTCCACACGCCGCCTCCGGTGTCCGAGCACGGCCAGACCCCGCCTCCGGTCGAGCAGCACCCAGGTGGGCAGCAGAGCTCACCGCCTCCGGTGCAGCACAACGCGCCACCGGTCGAGCACAACGCCCCGCCGGTGGAACACAACGCACCCCCGGTGCGGCACGAGGCTCCGCCCGTGCAGCACCAGGCCTCGCCGCCTCCGGTGGAGCACAATGCGCCGCCGGTGCAGCGCAACCAGCCGCCGGTGGAGCACAACGCCCCGCCGGTCCAGCAGGCTCCGCCGACCCAGCACGAAGCTCCGCCCGTGCAACACGAGGCCCCGCCGGTCCAGCACGAGGCTCCGCCGGTGCAGCATGAAGCGCCGCCGGTGCAACACAATGAGCCGCCGGTCGGGCAGGAGGCTCCGCCGGTGGAGCACAACGCTCCGCCCGTGCAGCATGAGGCTCCGCCGGTCGAGCACAACGCGCCTCCGGTGCAGCACCAGGACGACACGCCGCAGGGGCAACACGAGCAGTCGCCGGACAACACGGCCGACCACAACCTGGGTGGTCCCGTGCGGACCGCTTCCACGACCACCGGTGGCGGGGCCGACCACAGCGGTCCGACCCGCAGCCCGCAGTCGCAGCCGCACACGCCGGAAGAGGCGGCCCCGCCGCCGATGGTCGGCGGCCAGAACCACGACGACGCGCCGGCCAACAACAACCGCAACTCCGGCGACTACCGGCAGACCACCCCGCCGCCGTCCCGGTCGGTGACGCCCGGTCCGGACCCGAAGGCCACGGCCCGCCCGAACGACACGAACACCCCGAAGCCGAGCGAGCCGGCCCCGCCGAAGCGGGTGGACACGTCCACCGGCGGCCCGGCGAAGCCGAAGACCGAGGCCGACAAGACCCCGGTCACCGAGCACGACGCGCCGGAAAGCCCGAAGACGGCCCAGAACGAGCCGCCGAAGCAGCAGGCCACGCCCGAGCCGCCGAAGGAGCAGGCGCCGCCGCAGCACCACGACGACTCCCCGTTGAACCGTGGTGAGGAGGGACGGCCGGCGCCGTGGTGGGACCGGGCGGCGAGTGCGTTGTCTGCGCTGGCGGGCCCGTCGACGGTCACGCTGGATCTGGGGCACCACCAGGTCGAGGCGCACGACGTGGGCGGCATGTACAAGTTCAAGGACCAGGACGTCTACATCAGTCACGAATTCCTGAAGGAGGGCGCGGACTTCCGTGACCAGCAGGAGGTTCTCGACCAGATCGACAAGTTCCTGGGCGACGGCCTGACCCTGCACCGCGGGGTCGCGTCCCACCACCCGAGGTGGAACGACCTCAACGGCGGCGAGATTCCGCCGCTGGGCCGGGGCGACCGGCCCGACTTCAGCACCAGGGACACCCGGTTCGTGCCGTTCACGGCCAGTTTCGACATCGCCAAGGGCGTCGCGATCGCCCACACCAACATGGGGCCGGGCGACGACCGCCGGTTCATCCACGGCTACGACCCGAACGACCCGAACCAGCCGGTCGGCCGGGTGATGAGCAAGACCTTCTCGGCGGCCAACGGGGACTCGATCGCGTTCCTGGTGCCCGGCGAGACGCAGATCGGCGGCCCGATCCGGGACTTCACCAGCACGGACTACCGGATGAACACCCCGCTGCACGAGGTGTTCGGCCCGGGCAGCGGGGACGAGCCGTTGGGCTCGATCATGCCGAAGCAGCCGTCGCCGGACGAGGTGGCGAACTACGTCGACAAGTACAACGCGCTGCGGCACGATCCCTCTACGCCGCAGGTGCTTCCGCAGGGACGCCCCGCGCCGCAGTTCGACCACGGCGGTGAGGGCGGCCCCACCCCGCACACCGATGGCCAGCCGCACACCGAGACACCGCCACCCTCCACGCGTTCCGGTCCCAAGGGTCCGGACCACATGTCCCAGGACGAGTGGAACCAGCACTACAACGACGGTCGTGATCGCGCTCCACATCGGACGGTCAATATCGACGACCCAGATGTCATCCGGAAGGTGCCGCGCACGCATGACGACGGCCGTCCGGCCGAGTTGAGCCGGGTTGACGGTAAGATCCACTATGACCTGCGGCGGATGGAGGTGGAGCCGGGCCGCTGGGTGCGGGAGCACACGGTCAAGTTCCATCTGGACCCGGGCGCCGGCGTGAGCAAGTCTCATGTGGAGGATGTGAAGCAGCGGATCTCCAGTGGTGTCGACAAGGCGTTCAACAACCAGCACAAGTTGCCCAACTCGGGTGATGAACTGCATGTGCGGGTGGAGTTCCACGACGATCCGGCGGCGGCGCACGAGACGATCCGGGTGGACAAGAGCGGTCCGGTGAATCAGCACCGGTTCCCGCTCGACGGGACCGATCGGGAGTTCGCCCACGAGGTGGGTCACTACGCGGGTCTTCCGGATCGTGGCAATGACGCCGCGACGAGGGAGGAGCCGCATCGTCAGGCCGGCCAGGACGACAACGTCCGGGTTTTCAACAGCGATGACGGTCGGCGGGCCAAGGGGCTGGACGGCGGCAATCACGATCTGCGCAACCGGATCGACGACGGCAGCAGCCCGATGGGCGATGGCCTGAAGGACCCGAACTCCCGTTACCAGCCGGTGGACATCAAGGGCATCGAGGATGTCGCGGACCACCACGCGGCCGTCCCGAATACCTCGCATGACATGTTCCGCGGCAAGCAGCCGGTGCCGGAAGGCCTGCACGCCAAGGAAAACCCGCCGCCGCAGTCCAGGCCGGACGACGCGGAGCCGGTGCCGCACAGCCCGGCCCCGGGTTCCGGCGTCGGCCGGTCCTTCGCCAGCCACGTGAACGACCACCTCGGCACGCAGCACCAGAGCAAGGACGTCTGGAAGCAGGTCGCCGACGAGGTGCGCGGCAACCCGGACCGCTACCTGCCAGGTATGGACCCGAAGTCCCGCAACGACTTCGCCAACCAGATCGAGTCCGGCAGCCGCTGGAGCCCGCACCACACCGACGTTGCCAACCAGGCGGTCCCGCACGCTTTTCATACCGACAACTTCGACGGACACCCGGTCGGCCGGCAGGACCAGGGCCACGACCACGGCCCGGCCACTCGCGAGGACCGGCCCGGGTTCTTCGACAAGATCAAGAACGCCTTCACGCCGCCAGAGCCGGTCCACCTCGGCGACGATCTCAGCCTCAACTCGCATCGCGAGGGCGGCTTCCACAAGCTGGACGACCACAACGTCTTCATCAGCTCACACCTGATCGACGGCAAGGACCCGGCCGACGCGGCGATCGTCTACGACCAGGTCAAGCAGTACCTGGGCGACGGATTGACCCTGCACCGCGGCATTTCCGCGTGGCACCCGACCTGGAGCTCGGTCGAGGGCGGCCACATCCCGCCGCTGGGGTCGCGGCCGCACCCGGACTTCAGCACCCGGGACACGAAGTACGTGCCGTTCAGTGCGGACCGGGACGTGGCGCTCGGCGCCGCGATGGGCCACACCGGCATGGGCAGCGGCGACGACCGCCGGTTCGTGCACGGCTACGACCCGAACGACCCGGCCCACCCGGTCGGCATGGTGGTGACAAAAACCGTCTCGGCCGCCCACGGGGACGAGATCGCGTTCATCAACTCCGGTGAAACCCAGCTCGGCGGCCCGATCGAGGACTTCGGGGCCAAGGCGTACCACATGGGCGATCCCGTGTCGGCCGTGTTCGGCGGCCCGGACGACGGCCGCACGCTGGGCTCGGCGATGCCGCCCAAGCCGGACGCGAACGAGATCCGGGAGTACACCAACGATCACGGCGGCCTGCGCCGCGACCCGTCGGCGCAGCCGTTCACGTCCCGCCCCGCGCCGGTCTTCGACCGCGGCGGCGACAATGCCGGCAACCACCAGGCCGGCCCCGCGGGGGCGCGGCCCCCGCGGGGCGTCGAGCACGACAACCCGATGCCGCGCATTCCGGGCTCCTTCGAGCCCGAGCCGTCGGACCTGCACCATGTCGACGAGCCCGAGCACCCGCCGCTCCAGTCGCACGGGCCGAACCTGGACAACATCGGGCTGGTCGAGTCGGTGCTGCGCAGCTCGGCGTTCCAGCACGTGCCGGTCGAGCACGCGGGGCCGTTCGTCGGCCATGGCGACGTGAAGTCCACTGTGGACTCCGTGATCTCGAAGGTGGCCCAGGACCCGCACCGGTTCAACTTCGAGGGCCTGAACTCGCAGGGGCTCTCGCACTGGGCCGCGGAGCACATCGACCGAAGCACCCTGGAGAAGTCCGCGCCCGACCTGGAGCCGCACCAGCAGGGGCTCAGCGACGACGCCAAGACGCGGGCGTGGCGCGACGCGCTCGCGAACGACCTCGCGATGCCGTCGGCGCGGCGTTGGCAGGTCGTGCGCGCGACGCTCGGCGACCACGCGACCCCGGGCGACCACGAGGTCGTCGACCACGTCACGAAGTCCGTGACGGAGAAGGGGATCCTGCCGACACCGGCCGAGCTGGTCACCAAGGGCCTGCAAACCCCGTCGTGGAACGACTCGCACGTCGGCAAGCACCTGCCCGACACCGTGGCGCACGCGCTGGATCTGCACGTCGTCGTCGACCACAACGGCGAGCAGACCCACCACGGCCCGGCCGACGGCTCGCACGTGGAGATCCAGTCGCACGACGGGCACTACTCCGCGCTGGGCCAGCCGAACCGCCAGCAGCTGCACGACGGCATGCGGGCCTGGCTCAGCGGCCGGTCCACCGAGCAGATCGGCCACAACGTCGTCGACCTCATGCGCGGCCGCCAGGACGAGGGGCTGTTCCACCTCGCGCAGGACATGCAGCGGCTCAAGCGCGTGGCCAATCACCCGGACGGTCCGCAGGGGTTCATGAACGATCTGCTGAACCGGGCCGACAATCTCACGGGTCGGATCGAGAAGGCCGAGTCGCAGGCCAGCTGGAAGCCCAAGGCGCTGCAGAGCCCCGGCGAGCGTGCGGCCGAGGCCGAGCGCAAGGCGCAGGTCAAGCAGCTCGACGATCTCCTCAAGGACACCAACCGGCAGATCACGCACCTGAAGGCCAATCAGGACAAGGTCGGCGTGCTGCACGCCCTCGACAAGTTCGTGGCCGGGCCCAACGCCGACGGGCTGAAGAAGCTGGGCCCCAATGTGCTCCGTCAGCTCGACGAGCATCTGACGAAGCAGATCTCGGCCGCCGAGAAGGCCGGGTTCGACCCGTCGGACCTGCGCAAGCTGCACGAGCGGGTGCAGAACGAGCCGGCGGCCCGGCAGGCCTGGCGCACGGTTCTCGCGAAGGGCGTCGACGGGCTGAAGGATCCGCTGGACAAGGCGAAGGAGGCGGTCGAGAACTACCGGCAGGGCTTCGCGGAGCGCTCGACCGTCAGCCACCGCCTGACCCACCTGTTCGAGCCCGCCGAGGACCTCGCCCCGCACCGCGCGGCCATGGCCGAGGCCGAGGATGTGGTGAAGCAGCTCGAACACCTGGTGTCGCTGAGCGAGCATGACGACTACCGCAACCGCTTCGACGAGGCCGCGGGAATCCAGGCCAAGCTCCAGCGGCTCGATCGCCTCAGCGAGAACCTGGAGGCGGGCCGGCTGCGTCGCGAAGCGTTGGAGGCCAAGATCCAGGAGGCCGCGGATCGCCGGCTGGCCGAGGAGCGGGCGCTCCAGGAGACCCAGGAGCACGACGACGGCTCCAGTGTCCACTCTTCGCACGACGAGCCCGTGGAGCTCACCCCGCAGGAGGAGCACACGGCGTTCAAGGCCTCGCTGCACGGCATGAGCGCGGACGAGCTGCGCGAGCAGGCCGAGTCGTGGCGCGGCAATCCGGATCGGGAGTACGAGATCGACCGGATGCGCGGTTATCAGCGCGTCCTGGGCAAGGAAGGTGGTCTCGACCAGCACCTGAGCGACCTCAGGCGTGAGATCGACGAGACGCACAAGCAGGTCGGTGACCTGAAGCGGGCCGCCGACGTGCTGCCGGACGCGTTCAAGACCGACGCGATGCGCCGCGACCAGGCGCAGCGCCGGGAGGAGCAGGAGCAGCTCGTCCGGCACCAGCGCGAGCTCGCCAACGAGCTGAGCCAGCTGGAGTTCGACCGCGCCGACGCGCTCACCGCGCACGCGATGCACCTGCCGGACGACCCGAAGGCGCCCGGCTGGCGCAAGCTGTCGCACGACGACCTGGTGTCCATTGAGGACCATGTCAACGACCTGATGCACGACGCGCGCCGGGGCGGATACCCGACCGATCGCCTGTACGGGCTGTACAACAAGGTTCGGGACCTGCGGATCGGCGATCCGGTCCCCGAGCACACGACGGTCGACAGCCCGGTCCACGAGCCGGCGCACGACCAGACCGGGCACGACCAGACCGGGCACGACGAGACGGCGCACAACGAGACTGGCCACAACGAAACTGGGCACGAGCCGGAGCCGCGGCCGTTCATGCGGACGGAACCGTCGCCGCACACCGGAACCCCGGGTGTGGACCACCTCATGCCCGGCAGCATCGGCGCGGTCCACGAGGAGCGGTCGCTGCGGGCGTTCGAGGCGTCGCTGTACGGCCTGGACCACAACTCGCTGAGCGATCTGCGGCAGACCCACGCCGGCGATCCGGAGCGGTCGGCCGCGATCCAGCGGATGATCGACCTCGACCGGCATGCCGGTCGGCCCGACGTCTTCGACAACCAGCTGCGGACCATCGAGAAGGGGCTCGCCGACGCGCAGGCCCGCCGCGACGGGCAGGCGAACCCCACGCCGACGGCCAACCGCTGGGTGCGGCAGCACGAGGAGCGCCTCGCCGAGGTCGGCGACGATCGCGCCACGGCGCTCACCATGCAGGCGCTGCGGCATCCGGACGACCCGACCGCGCCCGCCTGGCGGCAGCTGGGCGACGACGATCTCAAGACCGTGCACGACCATGCCCAGCAACAGATCGAGCACGCGCGGCAGGGCGGCCACCCGACCGAGCACCTGCAGAAGTTCGTGGACTTCACCGGGCGGATGCGCAGCGACCGGGGCTATGACGACCAGCACCCGGTGCACGAGCCGGAGCCCACGCCCGAGCCGAAGCCGCAGCCGTTCATGCGGCCGGGACCGTCGACGCGGTCCGATGGCGTGGACATGGACATGGTGGTGCCTGGTGGTTTTGGTCCGGTGCATGAGGGGACGCCGCTGCGTTCGTTCGAGGCGTCGCTGTACGGGCTGGACCACAATTCGTTGCACGACATGCAGCAGTCGCACGCCCACGACCCGGAGCGGTCGGCCGCGATCCAGAAGATGGTGGACGTCTCGCGGATCGCGGGGGCGCCCGACCTGTTCGACCGCCGGATCCGAGCCGCCGAGGAGGGTCTCGCCGACGCGAAGGCCCGCCGCGACCAGCGGCCGGCGTCGGAGCGGGAGGCCCGTCAGGAGGCGGACGAGCGCCAGGTGCAGTTCCTGGACAACCGTCTGGCGCAGCTCCGTGGCAACCGCGACGCGGCGATCACCCTCCATGCCCTGCGCCAGGAGGACGATCCGGCCGGGCACGGCTGGCGGCGCTACGGCGACGGCGATCTCGCGACCGTGCATGACCATGTCCAGCAGCAGATCGAGCACGCGCGGCAGGGCGGGCACCCGACCGAGCACCTGCAGAGGTTCGTGGACTTCACCGAGCAGGTGGGGCGCGACCGGGGCATCGACGACCTGAGTGCCGTGCACGACCAGACCAGTCACCACGAGCCGGTTGTTCACGAACCGGCGCCCGTGCCGCGGGCCGAGCCGAAGCCGCAGCCGTTCATGCGGCCGGAGCAGCCGCCGCGGTCCGCCGCGCCGGACCTGGACATGGTGGTGCCCGGTGGTTTCGGTCCGGTGCACGAGGGGACGCCGCTGCGGTCGTTCGAGGCGTCGCTGTACGGCCTGGACCACAACTCGTTGCGGAACATGCAGCAGACGCATTCCCGTGACCCGGAGCGGTCGGCGGCGATCCAGAAGATGATGGACGCCTCGGGGCACGCGGGGCCGCCGCACATCGTCGACCAACGGATCAAGCTGGTCGAGAACCGGCTGGCCGAGGCCAAGTCCCGCCGCGACCGGTGGACATCGTCGGATCTGGTGCCCGACAACTTCAAGACCGAGTCGATGCGCGAGGAGCAGGCGACCCGCCGGGCGACGGACGACCGCGACGTGCGCTATCTCGAGGACCGCCTGACCCAGTTGCGCGACGAGCGCGACACGGCGATCACCGTCAATGCCTTGCGGCAGGAGGATGACCCGAACGCGCGCGGCTGGCGGAGCTACGGCGACGCCGATCTCGCGACCGTGCATGACCATGTGCGGCAACAGATCGAGCACGCACGGGAGGCCGGGCACCCGACCGAGCACCTGCAGAAGTTCGTGGACTTCGCCCAGCAGCTGCGGGACGACCGGCAGGCCGAGGGCCGGCCGGCGCCGGTGTTCGACCACGCCACCGAGGTCCCGGCCCCGCACGCCACGCATTCCGGTCCCAAGGGGCCGAAACACATGTCCCGGGACGAGTGGTACCAGCACTACAACGAGGGTCGTGATCGCGCTCCACATCGGACGGTCAATATCGACGACCCGGATGTCATCCGGAAGGTGCCGCGCACGCACGCGGATGGCCGGCCGGCGGAGTTGAGCCGGATCGACGGCAAGATCCACTACGACCTGCGGCGGATGGAGGTGGAGCCGGGCCGATGGGTGCAGGAGCACACGGCCAAGTTCCACCTGGACCCGGGCGCTGGTGTGGACAAGTCTCATGTGGAGGCGATGAAGCAGCGGATCGCCAGTGGCGTGGACAAGGCGTTCAACAACCAGCACAGGTTGCCCGGTTCGGGTGATGAGCTGCATGTTCGAGTGGAGTTCCACGACGATCCGGCGGCGGCGCACGAGACGATCCGGATCGAGAAGGACGGGGTGGTGAACCAACACCGGTTCACCCTCGACGCGACCGATCGGGAGTTCGCCCACGAGGTGGGTCACTATGTGGGCCTTCCGGATCGTGGCAACGATGCCGCCACCGCGAAGGACCAGCATCGTCAGGCCGGCCAGGACGACAACGTCCGGGTTTTCAACAGCGATGACGGTCGGCGGGCCAAGGGTCTGGACGGCGGCTTCCATGATCTGCGCAACCGGATCGACGACGGCAGCAGCCCGATGGGCGATGGGCTGGCCAACCCCAATTCTCGTTACCAGCCGGTGGATATCAGGGGTATCGAGGATGTCGCGCACAGCCACGCGGCTGTCCCGAAGACCTCGCATGACATGTTCCGCGGCAAGCAGCCGGTGCCGGAAGGCCTGCACGCCAAGCCTTCCACCCCCGACGAGCCCATCGCGCGCACCCGACCCACCGGCACCGGCGTCGGTCGGTCCTTCGCCAGCCGGGTCAACCAGCACCTGGGCGAGGCGCACGAGAGCAAGGACATCTGGAAGAAGCTGGCCGACGAGGTCCGCGGCAACCCGGAGCGTCATCTGCCGGGCCTGGACGCGAGGTCCCGCGACGACTTCGCCAACCGGATCGAGTCGGGCAACCACTGGGACGCCCGCCACGTGGAGGTGGCCAACCAGGCGGTTCCGCACGCCTTCCACACCGACAACTTCGACGGACACCCGGTCAGCCGGCAGGACCAGGGCCACGACCACGGCCCGGCCACTCGCGAGGACCGGCCCGGGTTCTTCGACAAGATCAAGAACGCCTTCACGCCGCCGGAGCCGATCCACCTCGGCGAGGACATCACGGTCAACTCGCATCGCGAGGGCGGCTTCCACAAGCTGGACGACCACAACGTCTTCATCAGCTCACACCTGATCGACGGCAAGGACCCGGCCGACGCCGCCCTCGTATACGAGCAGGTGCGGCAGTACCTGGGCAACGGGATCACCCTGCACCGCGGCATCTCCGCGTGGCACCCGACCTGGAAGCACGTGGAATCCGGCGAGATCCCGCCGCTGGGCACGCGGCCGCACCCGGACTTCAGCACCTGGGACACCAAGTACGTGCCGTTCACCGCGGACCGCAACATCGCGCTCGGCGCGGCGATGGCGCACACCGGCATGCACAGCGGCGCCGACGACCGCCGGTTCGTGCACGGCTACGACCCGAGCAACCCGGCGCAGCCGGTGGGCATGGTGCTGAGCAAGCGGGTCTCGGCTGCCGACGGTCACGAGATCGCCTTCATCAACTCCGGTGAAACCCAGCTGGGCGGCCCGATCCACGACTTCGGCGCGTCCACACTGCACATGGGCACGCCGCTCTCGGCCGTGTTCGGCGGCGCCGACGACGGCCGCACCCTCGGCCACGCCATGCCGCCCCGGCCGGACCAGCAGGAGATCAACGGCTACGTGTCCCAGCACGGGGCGTTGCGGCACGACCCGAACGGCCCGGGCTGGCAGCGGCCGGCCCCGTCATGGATGGACAAGGCGCTCGGCGCGATCACCGGCCAGCAGCAGCACACCCCGCCGCCGCTGGTGGAGTCGCACCCGGGCGGCGCCGTCACGCTGCACCTGCCCGGCCACGACCTGCCGGCGCACGAGTCCGGCCTGTTCTACAAGTTCGACGAGCACGACGCCTACATCAGCAAGGCCGTGTTCCAGGACAACGCCGACCCGGTGGACCGGGCCGACCTGTTCCACCAGGTGGACCAGTACCTGACCACGGGCCTGCGGCTGCAGCGCGGCATCGCGTCCTGGCACCCGACCTGGCACGCGGTCGACGAGGGTGTGATCCCGCCGCTGGGCATGGAGGACCACCCGAACTTCGACACCCGCGAGACCCGGTTCGTGCCGTTCACCACGAACCGGCACATCTCCGCGGGCGCCGCGGTCAGCCGGACCGGCATGGACCGCTCGGACGACATCAGGTTCACGCCCGGCTACGACAAGGCCGACCCCAACTACCAGGTCGGCGCGATCCTGCACAAGACGGTGCTGGCCGAGAACGGGGACGGGGTCGCGTTCATCCTGCCCGGCGAGACCCAGATCGCCGGCCCGATCCGCAACTACGGCGCCGAGCCGCTGACCATGGCCACGCCGCTCTCGCATGTGTACGGCGAGCCGGCGATGACCGGCCGGCTCGGCGACATCATGCCGGAGAAGGCGTCGCAGCAGGAGATCGACCAGTACGTCCGGGACAACAACGGCCTGCGCAACGACCCGAACCCGGTGACGTCCCGGCCGGCGCCGCTGTTCAACCGCGACGGCTACGTCGGTGAGACCGAGGCCGGTCCGTCCAACCACCGCAACGCGCTGCGACTGGACGAGCCCGACACCCGCACCCACACCGCTCCGGTCACCCACACCACGCCGGACACGCACACCCCGCCGCCGCCCACGCGTCGGGCCCCGCGGCCGCCGGCCTTCGACCCGCTGGACACCATCCGCGAGGACGGCGAGCCGGAGCCGGTGAACCACGACCAGGTGCCGAGCTACGTGCGCGACGGCGACTCCCTTGGCCTGGGCCGGCTCCTGGACGGCGACCGCCTCGCCGACCGCGTGCGGCAAGGCGTGCAGGAGCAGCTCCCGCACACCACCGAGGAACGCGCCAACGCCCGCGGCCTGGACGACATCCACCACGTCGTGACCCAGGACTTCGACTCGCTGATGGGCGACGGTCGCAAGTTCGAGGTTCGCGTCGGCGACAAGGTGTACGAGGCGACGGTGAAGGCCCGCATGGACTTCACCGACGCGCAGCACACCACCGAGGAGCACCGGAGCCTGGAGCGCTCCGGCGGCACCGACCGCTCGACGTCGGAGAGCACGACCAAAACCAAGCAGCACGACCTGGCCACCGCGATCAGCGCCGGCAACGGCATCGGCGGCGGCTCCGTCTTCGCGTCGCTGCTGCACGCCAAGCCGACCGTCACTCTGGAGTCCGGCCACGGCGCCAGCCACTCCGTCTCCCTCGGCCACGAGGGCTCGGATGTCGTCAACGCCAAGGCAAGCCTGGAAATCACCGTCGTCGACAAGGACGGGGTCAACCACAACCCAGCCGGTGGCGTGCAGTTCGACCACGAGGCGACGATCGCGCTGCCGCACGACGCCGTGGGCACGCCGTCGCACGACACCACCCCGCGGCACGTCCAGCTGGGCGGCCTCGGCGCGTTCGGCGCGGAGTCGGTGCACGGCATCGGCGAGGCGTTCGACAGGGTGGCCAAGGACCTGCACCCGAAGATCACCGAGATCGGGTCGCCGGGTCGCAAGCTGTTGCAGCAGTTCGTCAGCGCCGGCAACGTCAGGGACAACCTGCCGGCGATGGCCAAGGACTGGATCTACTCGCCCGACCTGATCAGCTCGGACGGCAGCAAGATCGGCGCGGTCCGGATGCGCATCGAGCCGACCGACGCGGCGCTGGAGAGCGGCGCCGACGGCTACAAGATCGGCTCAACACTTGGCGGCTCCGGTGGACCCGGCCGGTCGAACACCTCGACCACCGGCGGCGAGCTGTGGCTGGGCGGCAGCGGCGCCGGCATCGCCGACCCGACGCACAGCATCGCCGCCGGCGCCAGCCTGACCGCCGCGTTCAGCAAGACCGACAGCGTCGGTACGAAGGTCGGTGACGCCGCGAAGTGGCAGTCGGTGCTGGAGTCCGAGGGCGTCAGCGGCCTGTACAAGATGGGCTTCCGGCTGCACATGCAGGTCATCGGGCACAACCCGGTGACCGTGCACGACGCCGGCGCGCACATCCGGATGTCCGGTGTCGAGGCGCACCACGCCGGCCTCGTCGTGCCACACGGCGCGCACGGCGAGTTCCGGCCGACCGCGCAACCGAAGCACGCGCCGAGCTACCTGTCGTCGGGCAAGTCCCTGGGCCTGGCCAAGGTGTTCCACATGACCGGCGGCGACGACGTGCGCCAGCGGGTCGACGAAACGTTGCGCGGCAACGAGAATCTCAAGAACCTGGCCCCGGACTTCGGTAGCGACGAGTTCAGGAACGCCTCTCGCGGCGACACCGCGCTGGCCGCGGCCAACCGGCGGGAGCTGGACACCAAGCTGTCCGACGAGAACCTCAAGGCCAACATGAACAGCATGTTGGGCGACGGCCTGAAGGTCAGGCTGAAGAAGCCGGGCCTGTTCTTCAACCGGTACGTCACCGTCACGGTCAAGGCCCGCCTGACCGGGATGGAGCACCTGGGCCAGGCCCCGGACCACACGGTCAGCGGATCCGGCGCCACGTCGACGAAACTGGGCATCACCGGCGCGTCCAAGAAGGGCGTGACCGTCTACGCGGACGGCCGCGTCACCACGCCGTTCACCACCCACCAGGTCAAGGGCGCGCCGACAGCCTCGATCGGCGCGCAGTACGGCTACCAGCGCACGCACGAGACCGACGCCGGCCCGTCGACCGGGCACAAGGTGTCCACCTCCGGCAGCGAGGATGTGCACGGCTTCAAGGCGAAGGTGCACTACGAGGTCACCGTCGAGGACCACGGCCGCACCCGGGCCTGGGTGCGGCGGCTGACTCCGGGCACGCCCGGCAACGACGTGCCGGAGACGCACCGCACCCCGCACGTGGCGCCGGAAGGCGGCTTCAGCCGCCCGGCGCGCGGCGAGGTCACGGTGCTGGTGCCGGAGAGCCTGACCAGCAACACCGCGCCGCACCAGCACGTCGACAACCACGTCACCACGCGTGCCGACAACCCGCCGTCGATCAACGACCTGCGCACGCAGGCCCGCGGCACGCGGCAGCCGGAGTTCCAGCGGGTGGAGGCGATCGTCGGCGCGGAGCACATCCAACGCGCGGCGGTCGAGGCGCTCGCCGAGGCGGGCGGCGGCGACCGTTCGCTGTCGCTGTCCGGCACGGTCAGCGCGGACGCGCTGCACCACGCCTTCAGCCCGGAGAACCTGGCTTCCGACCCGCAGGTCGTCAAGCATGGCGTGCAGGTGGACGGCCTGCAGCACAACCGCCGCGTCGCGGACCGGGTGGGCGCGGTCGGCATGCGCATGGAGCTCAGCGAGCCCAAGCTGGTGTCCATTTCGGAGGGCATCTCGCTGAAGCACGAGGACACCGGCGGCTACACGGCCTCGGGCGGCAAGCAGACGCAGCACTCCTTCGGTCTCAACTTCGGCACCTCTTCGTCCCGCAACGCGTTGACCCTCACGCCCAACGTGGAGCATGCGCACGGCCGGGCCGGCGTGTTCGCGACGGCGAGCCTGCGCAACTGGACGTGGACGTCGAAGCTGACGCGCTCGCTGGGCGGCGCCGCCGAGCACAGCGTGTCCTCGCCGCAGGGCCGGACCGTGCTGGTGCAGATGAACGCCCGGGTGCATGTGGTCGCCGAGTCGCGGCAGACGAGCATCGTGCACGACACCGACGTCCGCACCGCGGGCCGCACGGTGGACCTGCCGGACAGTGTGTTCGTGCGGGTCACCGAGCAAGAGGCCCGGGACATGGGCGTGCTGCCCGACCACAACCTGGCCGGCGACGCGCCGGTCGGCCCGCGGCCGGGCCTGCCCGTGCCGAGCACGCTGAACACCGAGCGGCCGTCGATCGGCTTCGGTCACGTCGAGCCGACCGGCGACCTGGCCGACCTGGTTCCGTCGCTGCGTGCGAACCTCGGCGATCTCGGCACGAAGCTGCTGCCACAGTCCGTTTTGGACGATGCGATGGGCAACATGCGCCGCCTGGAGGAACAGACCTCCCAGGACGGTGTCAGGTCCCTTGTGGACAGTGCGCTCAACGGCGGCGTCTCGCTGATCACGCCGAAGCCCAACGTGTTCAGCCACGACAGCTACGAGGTCGTGCTGCACGCGCGGCCGACCGAGGAGGGGCCGAGCTTCCTGGGCGTCACCAACGACGGCAGCACGATGTCGCACAACGCGACCGGCGCGATGTCCGAGGCGATGGGCAAGGGCAAGGAAGTGAGTTCCGGCATCGGCGGCCGGTTCGCCGGCACCGGCCTGCCCGAGATGAAGGACCCGGCCGCCAGCATGACGGTCAACAACGCCACCTCGGCCAGCCTGAGCCACACCACCAGCCACAAGATCACCGAGACGCACTCCACCGACCTGGCGCAGAACAGCTCGTCCGGCGGCGTGCAGGCCCGGTACAAGCTACCGGTCAACTTCCAGCTGGAGATCAGGCACAAGGGCGAGCAACTCGCGGTGTCCGACTCCGACCAGCACGACCTGGTCGTGCGCAAGCTGGCCGACGACATCAACACCGTCACCGACGTGCCGGTCGTCCACGAGGCCGAGGTCACGCCCTTCGAGCCGCGGCCCGGCGAGCACGAGACCTGGCAGGCCGACGGAGAGAAGCTGCCGGACGAGGTGCACGTCGACGACTTCACCGGCGACGTGGACCAGATCCGCCACGAGGCCAGGGAACTGGCCGGCGACCTGAGCACCGCCGCCGACCACGCCCTGACCACCACGCTCACCCCCGAGGTGATCAAGGCCAACATGCCGGCGATGACCAAGGGTGTGGTCGAGCTGCCGGGCCTGCGCGAGGCCGGCCTGTCGGCGTACGCCAAGCTGACCAACCCGCGCCTGGCGACGGTCAGCGACAGCGTCGACCTGGGCGGCGGCCGCACCGATTCGAGCAAGATCGACACCTCGGTGTCCCGGTCGGTGTCCGGCTCGGTGAACGCGATCGTCGGCGGCCTCGGCGGCAACGTCACCGATCCGCCGCACAGCGCGCACCACCGCGACGTCAACGCCGGCGGCGCCGGCCTGTATCTGGACCGCGGCGGCATGGAGCAGGCCCAGAGCTTCGGCAGCGGCGGCGCGGTGCACCCGGCGACCGGCGGCAGCACGTCCACTTCCGGACGGTCCAAGGTGGTCGTGCACGACACCGAGATCCGGCTGGTCAAGGACGACCGCGCCGTCACGCTGAAGTTCGACGGTGGCTCCCGCGTCCGGATGTACGACGACGGCACGCTGCCGCCGGCCGTCCGGGAGGCCCAGGACAAGGTCAAGGACGCCGAGAAGGCCTGGAAGGACGCGGAGAAGGACGTCGTCACCGCGCAGCACGCGATCGACGACGCCTGGCGGGCCGGGCGGGCAGAGGTCCAGCGGCTGGAGGAGCAGCAGCGCGAGCAGCTGGACGAGAACACCCGCCAGCAGACCGACCACGCCAACCAGGTCAACGAGCTGCGCCGCGAGCTGTGGGACGCGTACAACGGCGGCGACCGGGACCGGATCGACGACATCGAGCGGCGGCTGGGCGAGGCCCAGCGGCACACCGAGCAGCTGGCCGACGACCGCAACCGCCTGATGGAGCCGATCAACGAGGCCGACCGCGGCCGCCGCGAGGCGCACGACAAAGCCGTCGACGCCTACCAGAAGGCCCGCGAGGCCGAGGACGCCTGGTGGGCCGCCCGCCGTGAGCGGGACGCCGCCATCGCCGGCCACAACGCGCCCGAGGAGGGGCCGACGCCGGAGCACGTGGCGCTGAACCTGCCGACGCTGGACCTCGGCGCCGAGATCGACCACCACATGGCCCTGCTGGACCAGAACACCCGCGACGCCGCCGTGCACATGGCCAACGCCGGAGTCGCGCGGGAGCGGGGGATGCAGGCCCTGCGCGACGGTGATCTGCCGGCCTGGCAACAGAATCGCGCGCTGCTGGACCGGATGCACACCGAGGGTGAGCACCTGGCCGAGGACCGGCGGCGGATCGTCGAGGAGACCACGACCGCCTCCAGCGGGCATTCCGCCGCCGCGCCGCCGCGCTCCGACGGCCGCGCCGACAACCGGCACGACTGGTTCAGCGGCCGGGACGCCGCCGGCCGCGAGCACCGGTTCCCCATCGGCGACGTGACCCAGACCGAGCTGCGGGACAAGTCCGGCAGGGTGATCGGCACCTCGTTCTTCCACGAGCCGACCGACCAACGTCTCGCCGACGCGTGGGCCAAGGGCGGCGACAGCGACGATGCGGTCCTTGCCTTCCACGGCAACCCCGACACCGCCAAGCTGCACGTTCGCGGCCTCGGTGACGTGCAGGTCCGGCCGGAGACCCTGGCCAGCATCGCGGTGCGGTCCGAGGGCTTCGCGAAGGCCGTCGGCGACGGGCGGCGGACCACGTTCCTGTTGGCCTGCGAGGCCGGCGCGGTGCGGGGGCCTGGCGGTCTGGCCCACGACCTGCACCAGGCGCTCGCCCGGGAGGACGTCACCGACCGGGTGGTCGCCGCCAGCACGGTGGTGCGGTTCGGGCACCGTGACGGGGAGCGGCTCACCGAGCTGGAGAACGACGGCCAGCTCACCGTGTTCGAGCGGCCCGCGCCGGTGAGCGCGCACCTGCTGGAGCCGATCCCGGACCTCCCGCCGCACGGCGTCGTGGACGAGCAGTCGTTGACGGCCAAGCTGGGCGAGCACGGGGCGACCGAGGAGACGACCGGCATCGTGCTGGACTCGGCCAAGGACGCCGTCGAGGGCACCCGCACCCTGGAGGGCGAGGAGGCGGCCGACCGCCTGGCGTCGGCCATGCCGCAGGCGATGCGGCTGCTGGAGAAGGCCGGGGTGGTGGCCACGCTCCTGCGCCAGGCCGGTGATTCCGTGACCGCCGGGCTGACCCTGTCGCACGTGCTGGAGGGCGTGGCGCGGGCCTGGGCCCAGGGCGGCAACGCCGCGGCGGCCGCCGCGGTCGCCCAGGACATGAAACGGTTGGGGCTAGGCTTCGGCGAGGGTGCGATGGAGGGGACTGAGAGCAATGTCCGATGACCAGTGGGTGTTCCTGGTCGATCCGGCCTGGCAGCCGGCCGCAGTGGGTCAATCCGGGGACGGCCAGACCCCGCCGGCCGAGGCCGTCGTCGGCGGCTGGCTGGTGACCGACGGCGCGGTCGGCCGGTTCGAGCCGAATCCGGACTACGAGCCGCCCACACCCGAATCCGCCACCGACCCGGTGGACGCGGCCCTGCGCCTGATGGCCCGGGGCGAGGTCGACGCCGAGGCGCTGTTCTCGGTGGTGAAGGAGTCGGAGTTCGGGGTCGCCCTCGACGAGCACGAGCGGCCGGTGGTCGCCCCGGCGCCCGATGACGTGCCGTCGCTGCTGGTCACCACCGCGCCGGCGCACCGCAGCCGGGTGCGCTGCGAGGCGTGGCGAGTGGTGAACGCCGCCGAGCTGGCCGCGATGCTGGCCGAGTACGAGGTGGACGCCCTGATCAACCCGGGCGCCGCCACGTCGACCCGGCTGCTGGCCTCGACCATCGCGGACGCCGCCGGGTATCCGGCCCGGTGAGTTGTCGACGTCAACCGCCATGGACCAAGGTTTGTTCACCCGGCCGGGTGAAGCACTCGGGTGGGACCTGGCAGTATCGGGGGCGTGCGCGTGGCGTCCGGACCCGATGAGCAGCTGACCGCCCCACCCGAACGGGTGGGCGGCGGTCGGAGAGCTCGGGTCGGCGCGTCATGATCAACTGGTTGCGGTCGCGGCGGCCCAAGCCGCAACGCCCCGCGGCCGAGCCGCAGCCGCCCGTCGTGGAGTTCCAGACCCGGCAGGTCGGGGCGGCCCTGGTCGTCTCCGCGCCGCCCGGCCCCGGCTGGCACGCGATGGCGCTGGCCGGCTCCGTGCCGCAGGACCCGGGGCGCACCGTGGTCGTGGTCGACTTCCCGGCCGGCGGCGACGGCGGCTACTGGACGGCGCTCGTGCAGGCGCTGCGCGGTCGCGGCCCGGTGCGGCTGGCCGTGTCGGGCGCGGGCAGCGCCACCGGCGCCGGGCCGGCCCGCGCCATCGCCGCGCAGTGGCTCGCCGAGCAGCTCAAGGCCGAGGTCGTCGCCGCGGACGGCACCCTGGTGCCGGTGCCCGGCGGCTCCACGTTCGTCGCCAACGCGCACGCCACCGGCTCGTGGCGCAGCTTCCACCCGGACAAGCCCAGCGAGTCGCTCGGCGCGCGGTTCCCGTCCCCGGAGTGGGAGTCGTTCATGACGACGGCCCCGTGGCGGGCCGGGCCGGTGTCGGTGGCCGAACCCGTGCCGACCGGGCTGTGGCTGCACGCCACCCCCACCGCCGCCACCCGCCACCACTCCACGCTGGCGTTCGGCGTGCCGGTGCGGATGGACGTGCTCACGGTCGTCCTCGGCGGGCCGGAGGAGGCCCAGCTGCCGGCGGCCGACCTGCGGGCGCTGTGGGAGGCGCTGCCGGAGGAGATCCGCCGCCGGGTCCGGTTCGCCTCGTTCGGGGCCGACCTGGGGCAGTTCGCCGCCGACACCATCGGCCGTCCGGTGATCGCCTTCAACGGGCTGCCGGTGTCCACCGAACGTGGCATCGAGATCGGCGTCGTCGCCCCCGACGGCCGCCCCACCTGGCGGGCCTTCGCCTCCGAGTTGCGGTACCGGCCGGGCAAGACCCCTGAGGTGATCGCCGCGCGGCCGCCCGTGGCCGGGCTGAAGTCGCTGCGGCCGGGGCAGTGGGAGCTCACCGCCACTGTCGTCGTCGAGGCCGTCGCCGCCGGGCTGTGGGTGCGGGCCGCCGGGGCCACCCCCGCCGGGGCCGAGCTCGTGCGGGGCATGCCGGTCGACCCGGAGTGGGCGCGGATGACCGTCGGCGTGCCTGGCGAGCCCGTCGGCGACGAGGTCAGCGTCGCCGGAGCCAAGCTGTTCGCCGGCCTCGACGCCGAGACCCAGCGGGTGGTGCGGCTGGTGTTCGGCGAGGCGCCCAAGCCTGAACCGGTTCTGGTTGTTGAAGAGCCGGCTGTCGACGAACCTACCGCCGTCGTCGCCGAGGCCGTGCTGACCGCGGTGGACGCCGACATCAACTACGACATCGGCGACGACCTGCCGACCATGGTGCTGCTGCGCCGGCAGATGGCCCTGGGCCAGATCGACTTGGGGCAGCGGGCGCCGGCCGAACCGTGGCCCGTGGTGGAGCCGCCGCCGGTGCCGGCGCGGATCGAGCCGTTCCTGGTCGACCCCGGCATCGACGTCGACGCCCTGCTGGACACTCTGGTCGCCGCCGAGACCGCGCTGGACGAGCACCGCGGCTGGATGCTGCGGACCCTCGGCGACCAGTACGACTCGTACGCCAGCCGGGTGCTGCGGCTGCTCGTGCAGCACCCCGACCTGCGGGAGGGCGAGCTCCAGTCCGTGGTCACCGACCTGGTGGCCGTGCTGGTCTACCTGGCCGCCGGGGAACGCAAGGCCGACGAGGCCCTGCTGTCCGGCGACGTCGACGCCCTGCTGCCGTTCCTCAGCTGCGTCATCTCCGGCCTGCAACGGCTGCCCGTGTACGAGGGCGTCGCGTTCTGCGGCGGGGCGCTCGATCCCGGCACCCACCGCACCGGCGCCATTCTCACCGAGGTCAGCTTCCTCAACGCCGTCATCGCCGCCGACGCGGCCCTGCCCGGCGACGCCGAGTTCGTGATCTGGTCCGACAGCGCCCGCCGCACGGGTCTGCTGGAGCCGGAGCTGGACCCCATCGTGTTCCTGCCCGGCACCCGCTTCCAGGTGATGGGCGTGCACGACAACCGAGTGCTGCTCGGCGAGATCGGCGGCGGCGACCAGCTTGCCCGCCTGGAAGAGGCGGCCAAGCTCCGCGCCGCCACCGGCCCCGTCGCCGACCCCCTCCGCTTCGGCCGCTCCGTAGGCTCCCCTTCCTGACCCCGCGTTTTTCTGTCACATGTGGCCCACATGTGGCGCTGGGAGGCGACTATGGCGCACATGTGGCATTTGCGTTGGCGAATCGACGGGTGGGTTTGGGCTGATCGCGAGTTCACGTCGGATTTGTGATGATCGGTGGCATGACGATCGACGCGGTGGTGGATGTCGGCGAGGTGCCGCCGACGACACGGCCGTCCACGGCCGGGCCGTTGGACCGGCTGGCGGTGTGGCGGCCGACCGACAAGGTGCGCGGCTGGGTCGTCACGCTGGCCGTGACCCTGGTCGGCGGGCTGGTCCGGTTCTGGAACCTGGGCTGGCCCACCGACCGCGGCACGCCCGTCTTCGACGAGAAGTACTACGCCGTCGAGGCGTGGCAGATGCTGCGCAACGGCGGCTACGAGGACGACGTCGGCGCCAACTGGCCGTTCATCGTGCACCCGCCGGTCGGCAAGTACCTGATCGCCGTCGGGGAGTGGCTGTTCGGCTATGACGGCTGGGGTTGGCGATTCTCCTCGGCCGTCGCCGGCGCGGTGTGCGTCTTCCTGATCGTCCGCATCGGACGGCGGCTGACCCGCTCGACCATGCTCGGCGCGCTGGCCGGAGTGTTCCTCATCTGCGACGGCGTCAGCCATGTGCAGTCGCGGACCGCCCTGCTGGACATCTTCGTCGCCTTCTTCGTGCTGATCGCCTTCGGTTGTCTTCTGGTGGACCGGGATCTGGTGCGTGGGCGCTTGGCTGTCGCCGTCACCGAAGGCTGGGTCGAGGCATCGCCGTGGGGGCCAAGGCTGGGCTTCCGGTGGTGGCGGTTCGCCGCCGGCGTCTCCTTGGGGTTGGCGTGCGGCGTGAAGTGGAACGGGCTCTACTACGTCGCCGCATTCGGTCTGCTGTCGGTGATCTGGGACGCTCTGGCCCGGCGGGCCGCGGGCGTCGAGCGGCCGTGGGCGGGGACCGTGCTGCGGGACCTGCTGCCCGCGTTGTGGGGCCTCCTCGTGATTCCGGTGGCGGTGTACTTCGGGACGTGGTGGGCGTGGTTCGGCAGCGAGACCGGCAACTACCGGCACATCGCCGGCTCGGCCCTCCGGTCGCTGTTCGGCTACGAAGCCGCTGTGCTGAACTTCCACGAGAACCTGCTCAGCAGCAACCACACCCACTACTGGGAATCCAAGCCGTGGACGTGGCCGATGGGCCTGCGGCCGATGCTGTACTACATCGAGCAGCCGCCCAGCCCGCTGGCCGCCGGCTGCGGCGCCACCCAGTGCGTGCGGGCCGAGATGCTCGTCGGCACGCCGGCGATGTGGTGGCTGGCGTTCCCGATGATCGGCTGGTCGCTGTGGCGGGCCCTGGTCAAGTTCGACTGGCGGCACGCGGCCGTGATGGTCGGCTACATGGCCGGCCT
>Ga0307511_10000990_pt1 | contig 30199 bp, 31 predicted proteins | sample 13_EM_MG_FD_200266 | JGI IMG/M metagenome (GOLD analysis project Ga0307511, IMG submission 200266) | Populus trichocarpa ectomycorrhiza microbial communities from riparian zone in the Pacific Northwest, United States - 13_EM | ecosystem: Host-associated > Plants > Roots > Unclassified | place... | reverse complement strand
CTCTAAGAGAAGGACCTTCATCTCTGACATTGTCGCTACCCCGGGTTGGGCACGCTACCGGCTCGTGCGATCGATACAGCACTTCCATCTTGGGCGTTGTAGAGGCGGGTGCCGTGAACGGTGGTTATGCCCATAGCCTAGTTGGAGTAAATGCGCTTCCGATGTTGTGATCAAGAGTATCCTCGTACTGGTTGCACTCATTGCTAGCTTGATTGGCCAACAATTGATCATCCTCCGCAACGCCTGAATCTGCAAGGCCGCGCCGGCCTCTGAGAGATTGAGGAGCGACTAGCGGCGGGTCGAACGACCGCCGGGGGTCGAGGCCGCTCTCTCGGCGACCATCTACGAACTGCGCCCCTCTGCAACGCAGCAATTACAGACGCGCGAGGCTTCGGGTGCCACGACAGATCTCCAACAATCGCCCGTTGGCACGTGCGAACGCCGTGTTGTGCAGTGTTACACCTGAGACAAACTGGCGCACTATGCGGAGTTGACATCATGTGCAGCGCGATCGTCACTTGCCCACCGACCCGAGACCGCCTTCGCGACTGGCTCTCCGGCAAGTCTGGCCGCAATGAGCTCGTTCAGCAAACCTCTCTCCAAATGTCTTGGCGACACGAGTGCCCGCTGACGGGAGAATTTCAAATCAAATGCCAGTGTCCGGATATGGCCGGCTCCGCCCATGGCCGCCTGCTCCCAGTGTTTCAAAAAAGCTCAGCTCGGTACCTCGGCACCCAATTTCGCTTATTAGGGAGCACGGACAGTCGCCCTCACGCGGCTTCTATGCGGCGATATTTGCGCCGATGTCCATCTACGCCAATCCGCTGCGCGCTACGCCTGTTTTCGACCGGTTGATCCTCAAGACGTAACTGGTCTACGTCCTTTCCGAGATTGTCTTTGACGCCGCTACGGTAGAGCAGAGATCTTGCGCGCAACCGACGCTCAACGCTCGCTGCCACTCGGCTGACACATGATCCCCACCAACGTTTTGATCGGTCAGGTCCTGATCGTGTTTGCGGTCGTGATCGGGGGCTTTTGGTTCGCCACGCAATGGACCGCGGACGCCCTGGCATACCAACTTCGACTCGGTGCTCCCTGGCTGGTCGTTGCCGGCCTTCCGATCTATTACCCGTGGCGTCTGCTCGAATGGTGGTACGCCTATGACGCCTATGCGCCCGAGGTCTTCGAGACGGGTGGCGCAATCGCGGCGTCCAGCGGATTGTTGGCCGCCATCGCCGCCATCGCGGGCTCCATTTGGCGTGCCCGTCAATCACGTCTCGTCACGACTTACGGGTCTGCGAAATGGGCCACGGCTCGGCAAGCCACTGCGGCCGGCCTGACCCAACCCGCGGGCCCCTTCCTCGGCTGCCTGGAGACACCGACGGGGAACCGTTATCTGCGGCACGACGGTCCCGAGCACATCATGGCATTCGCGCCCACGAGATCCGGCAAGGGTGCGGGCCTGGTGGTGCCGACTCTTCTCACCTGGCCGGAATCCGCGCTCATCACTGACCAAGGGGACAACTGGAAGGTCACCGCGGGATTTCGGTCCAGGTTCTCCCACTGCCTCTACTTCAATCCAAACGATCCGAATTCCGCCGCCTACAACCCGCTGCTCGAGGTTCGGCGCGGGCAGTTTGAGGTGCGCGACGTCCAGAACGTCGCGGACATTCTCGTCGATCCAGAAGGGTCACTAGACAAGCGCAACCATTGGGAGAAGACGAGTCATTCGTTGCTCGTCGGGGCGATTCTTCACGTCCTTTACGCGGAAGCTGACAAGACGCTTCCCGGTGTCGCCACGTTTCTCGCAGATCCCAACAGGCCCATCGAGAAGACCCTGCGGGTGATGATGCGCACGGCGCATCTAGGCGACCGACCCCATCCAGTCGTGGCGAGCGCTGCGCGCGAGATCTTGAACAAGGCCGACAACGAGCGATCTGGCGTCCTCTCCACGGCGTTGAGCTTCCTCGGCCTGTATCGAGATCCCATCATCGCCAAGATCACCAGCCGGTGCGACTGGCGCATCCTCGACCTGGTCGAGGCGGATCACCCGGTATCGCTCTACCTCGTTGTGCCGCCCTCCGACATCTCACGCACAAAGCCGCTGATCCGTCTCATTCTGAATCAGATCGGCCGCCGCCTGACGGAATCGCTCAAGGGCGAGAGCCGTACCCGGAAGCTGCTGCTCATGCTCGATGAATTTCCCACCCTCGGGCGTCTGGACTTCTTCGAAGCGGAGTTGGCCTTTATCGCCGGCTACGGCATCCGCGCGTTTCTCATCGCCCAGTCGTTGAATCAGATTGAGCGCGCTTACGGTGCCAACAACGCCATCCTGGACAACTGTCACGTGCGCGTTGCCTTCAGCACGAACGACGAGCGTACCGCCAAGCGCATCTCGGATGCCCTGGGCACCGCCACCGAACTGCGCGCACAGCGCAATTATGCAGGGCATCGATTGTCTCCGTGGCTTGGGCATCTCATGGTTTCCCGTCAGGAGACTGCGCGGCAGCTCCTGACACCGGGCGAGATCATGCAGCTGCCTCCGGAGGACGAGATCGTCATGGTCTCCGGCCATCCGCCGGTCCGCGCGCGGAAGCTGCGCTATTTCTTGGATTCCAACTTTACCAGTCGCGTTTTGCCGCCGCCGTCGCCAGAGGCCAACGCCTTGGATCGTCCCTCCTGCCGATCCGACGATTGGAGCACGCTGCCCGCTCCCGCCGTGCTGCTCCGAGACCTCGATTCGATCCCGTCTTCACGATCGGACGAAAGCGACGGCGGCGGCCTTTCCCGCGAACCTGGGTTGGACAGCGGCCCCGATCAGCTCGCCGCCGATCCGGGCCCGGTTACCGCTGTTGCCGACAGCGAATGGGCCAATACGTCGGAGAGGGGCTCGGAAGACCCACTGCGCCGCGCAGCCCGACTGGCCGTCCTCGACCCAGACGACGGCCTTCCCCTATGAGCCATACACGACTCAACATCTATCTGCATCGCGAGCACGCCAAGCGACTCGCTGCGCTGGCGAAGATGCAGGGCGTTTCGAAGTCGAGTCTCGTGGCCACCGCATTGACGTGGTTCCTATCACCTGAAGGCGGGCAGGCGCGCGAGGCGACGACGGTACGCCGCCTCGATCGACTCGCCCACCAGTTCGAACGGCTCGAACGCGATCAGACCATTCAGATGGAAGCGCTTGCGCTGTTCATCCGCCATCAGTTATCCGTGACGGCGCCGATTCCCGAGGCGCACCAACAGGCCGCACGTGCACAGGGCCGAGTCCGCTTCGAGCAGTTCATCGACCAGCTCGCGCGTCACTTGCAGCGCGGTGGCAGCCTGGCGAGAGACGTCTGGCAAGAAATCGTACCGGACACAGCCGGAGAAGGGGCAGAACCCAGCAGTGGCGGAAATGGTTCCGCACCAGAGGAACTCCCGTCGTGACCGACTCAGCAACCGATAGATCTCTCGTGAGCTCACGGCTCGCGACGGTTCTCGATCGACAGACCCGGATGTTGCGCTCGGCGATGGGACCTGCCATCGCACACGCGTTGGAGGACCCGGAGATTGTCGAGATTCTGTGCAACCCGGATGGCTCATTGTGGTTCGACCGATTGGGCTCCGGCCGCGCGCCTTCGGGTCTGAAGCTCACTGCTCCCGACGCGGAGCGCATCATCCGCCTGGTTGCCTCTCACGTGCACCGCGAGGTGCACGCTGCTGCGCCCATCATCTCCGCCGAAGTACCCGAAACTGGCGAGCGATTCGAGGGGCTTTTGCCCCCGATTGTTCGGGCGCCCACCTTTGCTATCCGCAAGCGTGCGGTCGGCGTCATTCCCCTGGACCGATACGTCGCCGACCACATTCTGACCGCGGCGCAGGCCGACACGCTGCGTCTGGCCGTGGGCGAGCGCTGGAACATCCTCATCGCCGGTCCCACCAGCACCGGGAAAACGACACTTGCCAACGCGTTGTTGCAGGAAATCGCCCGTACTGGAGATCGCGTCATCATCCTGGAGGACACGATCGAACTGCAGTGTCTTTCGGATGATCACGTGCCGTTGAGAACGCATCCCGGTGTGGTCTCGATGACCGAGCTCGTCCGCTCGACTCTGCGGCTGCGGCCGGACCGCATTGTCGTGGGCGAGGTACGCGGCGCCGAGGCCTTGGACCTCTGCAAGGCTTGGGGAACAGGCCACCCGGGCGGCATTGCCACGGTGCACGCGGGCTCCGTCAGAGGCGCCCTGACGCGTCTCGAACAGCTCATTCAGGAAGTTGTGGTCACAGTGCCGCGGGCGCTCGTCGCGGAGGCCATCGACCTCGTCGTGTGCATCGAGGGCCGTGGGCACGCCCGGCGTGTGAAAGACATCGTCCGTGTGACGGGTCTCGAGGCCGGCGAGTACGTTCTTCAACCCATTTCTAACACCAGCGGAGAGACCCCATGAACTCGCATCTTGCTCGTAAAGCCTCACTTTCGACCACCACTCATTTCACGGCCCTCGTGGCGGCCATTCTGTCCGTGCTGTTGACTGTTCCGGCACACGCCGCCGGCTCCAACATGCCGTGGGAAGCCCCGCTCACACAGTTGCTGGACTCCATTCAAGGGCCCGTTGTGCGGATCTTCGCCGTCATCATCATCGCCGTTACGGGCCTGACGCTGGCCTTCGGGGATACCTCGGGTGGCTTCCGAAAGTTGATTCAAGTGGTATTCGGCATCTCCATCGCATTTGCCGCCACGTCCTTCTTTCTCACGTTCTTTGGATTTACCGGCGGCGCCACCGTGGCCTGATGCGGGAGCTGACAGCACATGACCCTCGCTTACGAAGCCCCCGTGCACCGATCGTTGACTGATCCGATCCTGTTGGCCGGCGCGCCCCGGTCGGTTGCGATCGTCAACGGCACGCTCGCCGCTGCCTTGAGCATCGGGCTGCATCTTTGGCTTTTAGGTCTCGTGGTCTGGCTGGTTGGCCACAGCCTCGCTGTGTGGGCGGCCAAGGCCGACCCGCAGTTCATGGAAGTCTTCGCCCGGCACCTGAAGCACAAGTCATTCTTGGACGTATAGCCGACCCGCGAGACGAATGGTCATGCTGAATCTCACCGAGTATCGCAAGCACAGGACGGCCCTCGCGGACTACTTGCCGTGGGCCGCCCTGGTTGCCCCCGGTGTGGTCCTGTCGAAGGATGGGTCCTTTTCTCGGACCGCCCGTTTTCGCGGCCCCGATCTCGACAGCTCCACCGAAGCCGAACTCACGATTGTCACGGCGCGCGTCAACAATGCGTTGAAGCGACTAGGCACGGGCTGGGCTCTCTTTGTGGAAGCTCGGCGCGATCCGGCCGCGGGATACCCCGCGTCGCGGTTTCCTGAAGCCTTGTCCTGGCTGATCGATGAGGAGCGACGCGCGGCGTTCCAACAGACAGACTCTCACTTCGAGAGCTCCTATCACTTGACCCTCGTGTTTCTTCCGCCGCCTGAGAGCCGATCGCGCGCGGGCCGCCTGCTGTTTGAAAGCGAGCAGTCCCAGAGTATTGACTGGCGCGAGCACCTCAACGCCTTCGTCAACGAGACGGATCGCTTCAGTGCGCTACTCGACAGCGTCATGCCCGAACTGCGCTGGCTATCGGATGCGGAGACCTTGACCTATCTTCACGGCAGCGTGTCCACCCAGCATCACGCCGTCAATGTCCCCGAGGTGCCCTGTTATCTCGATGCGTTGCTCGCCGACGAGCCGCTGACGGGCGGACTCGCGCCTGCGCTCGGCGAGACCCCGATCCGGGTGGTGTCCGTGCGTGGATTTCCGACCTCGACCTGGCCCGGGACACTCGATGAGCTCAATCGGCTGGGGTTTTCCTATCGCTGGATGACGCGCTTTGTATGTCTCGACAAGACCGAGGCCGAGCGCGAGCTCAACAAGAAGCGCCGGCAGTGGTGGTCGAAGCGAAAGGGCATCGTCACGCTGCTCCGTGAGGCCGTCTTTCAGCAAGAGAGTCCTCTTGTAGACACCGATGCCGCCAACAAGGCGGCCGATGCGGACCAGGCCTTGCAAGAGCTGGGCAGCGATTCCGTGGCCTACGGTTACATCACGTCAACGATTGTTGTGACGGGTCGCGATGTATCCGAGGCGGAGGACAAACGCAAGGCCATCGAGCGGGTCATCCAGGGCAAGGGGTTCGTCACCATTACCGAAACCCTGAACGCCGTCGAAGCCTGGTTGAGTTCACTTCCGGGTCAGTGCTACGCGAACGTCCGCAACTGGATGGTCTCCACCCTCAATCTGGCCCATTTGATGCCGCTGTCGGCGGTCTGGGCCGGGCCGGAGCGCAATACCCATTTGAATGGCCCACCGCTCATTGTGACCCGCACGGACGGCGCGACGCCCTTTCGCCTGGTCACTCATGTCGGCGATGTAGGTCACATGATGATTGTGGGGCCCACCGGCGCCGGCAAATCCGTGCTGACTTCGACCATTACTGTGCAGTTTCGGCGATATCCGGGCTCCCGAGTCTACGTCTTCGACAAAGGCCGCTCGGCGCGGGCCACGATCCTGGGGCTCGGCGGGGAGCACTATGACCTGGGCAGTGAAACCGGATTGGCGTTTCAGCCGCTCGCGCATATCGATCAGATGGCCGAGCGTGTCTGGGCAGCGGATTGGCTCGCGAGCCTACTCGCACACGAAGGAATTGAGATCACGCCGGATGTGCGTGATGCGTTGTGGTCGGCACTCGGCAGTCTTGCCTCCGCACCCCAAGCGGAGCGCACCCTCACGGGCATCTCGGTGCTGCTGCAATCCAATCGTCTCCGTCAGGCGCTGCAACCGTACACCTTGAGCGGCCCGCATGGCCGTCTACTCGATGCGGACAGCGATCGACTGGGCACCGCCGACGTGCAGTGCTTCGAAACCGAGGAGCTGATGCACGCGCGCAGCGCCGGCGTGCCCGTATTGACTTACCTGTTCCACAAGCTGGAGTCGCGCTTCGACGGTGCGCCCACCCTGCTGGTCCTCGCTGAAGCGTGGTCGTTTTTGGACGACCCGCTGTTCGCCGCACGGCTGCGGGAGTGGCTGAAGACATTGCGCAAGCGAAATGTCTCGGTCGTCATCGACACGCAAGCGCTGGCGGACATTCAACGCTCATCGATTGCCCCGGTTCTCATCGAGAGCTGTCCGAGCCGGATCTTCCTACCTTCACCGCAAGCGCTCGAGCCGCAGTTGCGCACAGTCTACGAATCCTTCGGTCTCAACGCGCGACAGATCGAGCTGATCGCCCACGCGACACCCAAACAGGACTATTACTATCAATCACCCCTCGGCCACCGGCTCTTTGACCTGGGGCTCGGTCCGGTCGCGCTCGCCTTCGTCGGCGCATCACGCCAAGAGGACCAACGAGCCATCGATCGACTCGTCGCGGATCCCGGCGCGGATGATTTCCTGTCCGCCTGGCTGAAGCATAAAGGCCTCGGGTGGGCGGCTGCGCTTGCCCGACAGTACGACTTCCACACCGGAGAACACCCATGAAGAAGTTGTCTTGCAGTTTCATCCTCGTCGCGCTCGCCGTCTGCGCGCTGCCCGCGCGTGCCCAATTCGCCGTGATCGATCCTGCCAATCTCGTGCAGAACACCTTCACCGCCGCTCGAACTCTCACGCAGATCGCCAACCAGGTTCGTCAACTCGAAAACGAAGCGCAGATGTTGCTCAACGAGGCGCGGAATCTCGAGCATCTTGATGTCAATACGCTCAATCGGCTGCTGCAGATCGTCGCCACGACGCAGAACCTTCTAAATCAGGCGCAGGGCATGACGTTCCGATTGGCTCAGGCCCAAGCGGCATTCCTGCGTTTGTATCCCAACGCATACCCGGATGGAGTCAGCAGCGCACAATTGAGCGCGGACAGTTTGGAACGCTGGTCGAATTCTCGTTTCGCACTCGACACTGCGATTCAAGTGCAGGCTCAGAGCTCGCAGAATTTTGCTGACGACCAAGCTGTACTTTCCGGTCTCATTGGCGCGAGCCAAAACGCAGATGGGGCTTTGCAGGCGGCTCAAGCGACGAATCAACTATTGGCGCTGCAGGCGCGTCAGTCGATTCAGAGTCAACAGCTCGAGATCGCCCAAAATCGCGCCGCCGCCCTGGAGCTGGCCCGCGCCGTTGCCGCAGAGGCTCGCTCGCGCACTTTACGAACCCAGTTCATGCAGGGAACCGCTTACACGCCGTCGCCGATCAATCTCTTTCACTAACTGGAATCGTTCGCACCCGCCGCACAGGACCCAACCGCCATGAATGACTTGGGTGTCATCGATCAGTTCACCGATGTCTTCTCCCGCTTCATTGACGGCGGCTTCGGACTATTGGGCGGCGAGGTGCACTTTCTCACCACAGCACTGATCGCCATCGACATGACGATGGCCGGCCTCTGGTGGGCGATGGGCGGCCGAGAGGTACTGCCTCAGCTGTTACGAAAGATCCTGTATGTGGGGGCCTTCGTGTTCATCATCAACAACTTCAACGCGCTGTCGAGCATCGTGTTTCGTTCGTTCGCAGGCCTGGGTCTCGTCGCCAGCGGGTCCCCTTTGGCCCAGGCGGATCTGTTCCGGCCCGGCCAGGTCGCCGCGGCGGGTGTCACGGCCGCCCAGCCGCTCTTGACTCAAATCGGAAGTCTGACGGGTTTTCCCGATGTGTTCCTGAATCTCGACACCATCGTCGTGCTCTTTCTGGCGTGGCTCGTCGTCATTGTCAGTTTTTTTATCCTGGCGGTGCAAATGTTTGTCACCTTGATCGAGTTCAAACTGACGACGCTCGCGGGTTTTGTGATTGTGCCGTTCAGCCTGTGGAATAAGAGCGCCTTTCTCGCCGAGCGCGTCCTGGGCAATGTCGTGTCATCGGGACTCAAAGCATTGGTGCTCGCCGTCATCATCGGCATCGGCACCGGCCTGTTTGGGCAGTTCGCCTCACCCGCCGGTAATACCCTCACTATCGAGAACGCCCTCGCGCTCATGCTCGCCTCGCTGGCGCTGTTGGGTCTCGGGATCTTCGGACCATCCGTCGCCACGGGGCTCGTCGCCGGTGCGCCGCAGCTCGGCGCTGGCGCAGCCGCCGGCACTGCACTCGCGGCAGGGGGGCTCGCGGTTGCGGCCGGCGCCGCGGTGGCCGGTTCGGTACGTCTGGTCGCAGCAGGCGCGAGTTTGGGCTCGCGCGGTTCCGGCGGTGGCACCAGGGGCGGCGGCAGTCCGGGCGGTCAGGGTAGCGGAGGACCTGGTTCCCCCTCGGGTGGCTCCCCTTCCACGCCCAGCCCCTCGACCGAAGAACCGGGGTGGGCCCAGCGGGCGCGAGAAGGCGCGATGGCCGCCGCTCACGTGACCCGCGCAAGCGACCGAGGTGGGTCCGGGGCGAGTCCATCCTTAACTGATAGCGAAGACGAGGGTGCCTGAGCATGCGTTGGAAACGATCGAGCGTCCGCTATTCGAATACCCCGGCTCCGGAAACGCCGTATCAGGCCGCACAGCAAGAGTGGGACGACAGGATCGGTTCCGCCCGCGTGCAGGCAGCTAACTGGCGTCTCATGGCGTTCGGTTGTCTGCTGTTCGCATTTTTGATGGCGGGCGCTGTCCTGTGGGAGTTCTCGCGCTCGAGCATCATTCCCTACGTTGTTGAGGTGAACAGCCAGGGAGAGGTCCGCAGCGTCGGCGCAGCCACACAGCCGTATCGCCCAACGGATGCGCAAATCGCCTATCAACTCTCGCGATTCATCCGCGATGTGCGCTCGCTGCCGACCGATCCCATCGTCCTACGCGATGACTGGCTGGAAGCCTACAACTACGTGACGGCGCGCGGCGCCATGATCTTGAACGAGTCCGCCCGCGCACGCGACCCGTTCGGTCGCGTCGGCCGCGAGAGCATTGCGGTCGAAACCACCAGCGTCGTGCGCGCTTCCGAAGCGTCCTTTCAGGTGCGCTGGGTGGAGCGCACCTATCTGAATGGTGCCCTCGCCTCGACTCAACACTGGACGGCGATTCTCTCGACGCTGCTCCGCGCCCCCAGCGACGAGGACACGATTCGCAAAAACCCACTCGGAATTTACATCGATAGCCTCGACTGGAGTCGCGAACTCGACGCCTCTTGAGAACTGGGAGACCTGACATGATCCGCCGCATTCTCGCACTCACGGGTTGCTACATCGTCTTTGGCTGCGCCCACCACCGTCCGCCGGACATCCCGCTCGATAAATTTGTGGTGGCGACGCCGGTCCCCGATCCATTACCGCCGATCGCCATCGTTGAAATTCCCAGGCCTATTCCCATGCCTGAACAGCTCAAGCCGCTGCCAGAACTGAGCCCCCCGCCGCCGGCACCCGCGGCCCCCGCAAAAAGCGTGAAGGACGCGAATGCCCAGGCGCGCATGGAGCCCACGCCGTCCGGTTGGATCAATGCCATGCAGGTCTGGCCGTTCTCACCCGCAGCGCTGTATCACGTCTACACGATGCCCGGCATGGTGACGGACATCACCCTTGAACCGGGAGAAGACATTTTCGACATCTCCGCCCCCGACACGATCCGATGGATCATCGGCGATACGAAGAGCGGCACCGGCCAGGACCAACGACGGCATGTCATCGTAAAACCCACACGTCCGGACCTTCATTCCAATCTCGCCATCTTCACATCCCGGCGTACCTACCACCTGGAGTTGCAGTCCACACCCGAAACATGGATCGCAGCCGTTTCCTGGGATTACCCGCAGGACACGTTGCGGGCACTGAAGGGTGTCAATGAAGAGCGAGTAGCGGCGCAACCGATCGCCGAAGGTCTCTCGCTCGCACACCTGGAGTTTCGCTACGCGATCACGGGAGATAAGCCGTCCTGGCGGCCCCTGCGGGCGTTCGATGACCACGAGCGCGTCTACATTCAATTCCCCACCGGGATTGCGCAAGGCGAAATGCCACCGCTCTTTGTCTTGGGCGCTGAGGGCGATGCGCAACTCGTCAATTACCGCGTGCGGACCCCGTACTACATTGTCGATCGACTGTTTGGGGCGGCCGAGTTGCGATTGGGCGGCAAGCAGGGGCAGACGGTGCGGATTGAGCGCACGGATGTACCCCGACGAGACGATGCACCAAAGACCTCGTCCCATGACGCAGCGGACACGTCGCCGTGACCGCCCCGACCAAGGAAGATCCCGCGCAACTGACGCTTCGCGCTCGACCGCGTCCGGTTACACGACTCAATCGGCGAACGCTGGCGGTGCTCGCGGGAATTCTCACCGTCATTCTGCTGTTCGCCCTCCTATGGGCATTTCGATCGCCCCGAAGCGGCGGGTTGCTCCCCTCACAATCCATGCAGACGGCCGAGCACGTCACCCGCGCGGAAGGCCTCGCACGGCTTCCGCGTGACTACGCGAGCATTCCGAAGCTTGGGCCGCCGCTCGGGGAACTCGGGCGCTCCGAACTCAACGCCGAGCAAGCCGCCGGCGTCGCCGCACTCCCTGACCGTTCGAATTTTCGCCCCAATCCCGAGGAAGAAGCGTTGCGCGCTGAGCAACTGCGACTGCAAGCGGAATCCGACAATGCCCGCAAAGCGCAGGTTTTTGCGCAATTGCGCGAGCAACCCGACCGTGCGACCGCCGCCGCGCCTTCCGAATCTGTCTCCAGCACTCCCGATCTGCGCCCCCAAAGTTCAATGGCGCCCGATCGCGATCCGAACAAGCAAGAGCACAAACAGGCTTTCGCCGACAGCCCGACCGACGCACGCATCTACGCTTCCGGCCGGATCGAGACGCCGCGCTCACCCTATCAGCTCATGTCTGGCACTATCATTGCAGCCGCGTTGTCTACCGCGATCAACTCCGATTTGCCGGGCCAGGTCATTGCCGAGGTGACCGAGAACCTCTATGACACGGTGACCGGCCGCTTTTTGCTCGTTCCGCAGGGCAGCCGCCTGCTGGGGCAATACGACAGTCAGGTCGCCTTCGGTCAACGGCGAGTGCTGCTCGTCTGGACTCGCATCGTGATGCCTGACGGATCCTCCATCCTTTTGGATCGCCTCCCGGCCGCCGACACGGAAGGTCAGGCGGGTTTAGAAGATCGTGTCAATTGGCATTGGGGCAAAGTCTTCGCGGGGGCCGCCGTCTCAACACTCATCGGGACGGCGGCAGAGCTCGCAAACTCCGACCGGGGAATCGGACAGGGAAACACGGTGGTCGTTGCATCTCGTCAAAGTCTGCAGGAGTCGGTGAACCAGGTCGGTCAAGAGATCACCCGGCGCAATCTGGACATTCAGCCCACGTTGCACATTCGACGCGGCTTCCGCGTGCGCGCAATCGTCAACAAGGATCTCATCCTGCATCCTTATGGGAACTGAGCAGACCTTGTTGCGGTATCACGGCTGCCAGTTTCGAAGGCTAAACCCATGAAAATTCGCCTCGGCCCACTTCCCAGGACTGACCCCGTTAAGCTCAGCATCGCGGTGTCCGTCGAGATCAAAGATCGCCTCGAGCAATACGTGCAGCTGCACGCGGCAACATGGAACGAACCTGTGGAGTTGACAACGCTGATTCCGTACATGCTCGAGCAGTTCATGACACGAGACAAAGCGTTCAGGGCGTATATCCGTCGCAACGTGCCGACGCGTGGCGCCCGAGCCAAAACCGACGAGTGACCCGCTGTCAAGCGGTCTTTGATATGTAGTTGGGGCGATTCGCCTGTGGAGTGCGCCCCATCCGTGCGGATACGCTATCCAGGCAACAGGGAGAGACTGACATGGAATTGCGTCACCTTCGCTATTTTGTAGCCGTCGCCGAAGAACTCCATTTTGGACGCGCCGCGTCTCGCATCGGCATTGAGCAGTCCCCGCTGTCTCGCGCCATACGCGAGTTAGAGGATGACTTAGGCGCTCGCCTGTTTCAACGCACAAGCCGAGGAACGACCCTCACTGCCGCCGGACAAATGCTACAGCAGGACGCGCCGCGCATCTTGACCGAGATTAGCCACGCCCGCGCGTGCGTTAAATCGGCCTCCGAGACCCGGCATCGCCGCCTGCGAGTCGGCTTCTCAGATTCTATTGCGCAAGGTCGCCTGTCGGAAGTGCTTCATCTGACGCGATTGCAGGAGCCCGAGTTGCTGTTACTATTGGCGGACTCAAAGCCGCCCCATATGCGAGATCTGCACGGCGACTGGCTTGACATCGTCCTCTCGCCGGCCCCTTCGAAAAGCGAGGACATCAGCAGTCATGTACTATGGTCTGACCCACTGGTTGCTATCGTGCCTCACCATCACCGGTACGCCGCCGGTGCCACCATCGCGGCGTCCGAGCTCACGCGACATTCAGGTTGGTCCTGCCATCCTGAACTGTTGCATGCCCACCCCGCTTTGGAATTGGCGCTCACCGTTCACAGCGTCGGAAGCCGATCGATACTCGTCGAGATGGTCGCATCCGGACTCGCGGTGGGGATTTTGTTGGCGGCCCAGGCAGAAACCCTTCGGCGGCCGGACATCCGCATTGTGCCGTTTGAAGATCGCGAATTCGCCGTGACTACCTATGCGCTGTGCCGAAGCGACCTCTTGTCCGAGCCCTGCGCTCGCTTCTTGGAACGGGCACGTAATCGCGGGCTGCCGCAATCTTTCGTGCCGCCAGCCGCCGTTTAGTCCGGAAGACCACCAGCCTCGCGCCGATCCGCCTAGCTCGGTGTGCCCGGCGCCACACTTGTAAGCGTCGGGTGTCGTCGGCCACTACCGGACACTCGCAAGAAGATTCTGCCGGCACGTTAGCGGGCATTCGTTAACGCCCCGAGTAGCGATTCCAGCGTATTCGTCACGCAACAGCGCTTTGCAACATGTGGAAGCTGTGGCCTTCCGTACGAATCGTTCCCGCATCGATTTCGCACGTAGTCCACACATTACAAAGACCTTGCCGAAGCACCACCGCGACCCTGATCTTTGTTCGCTCCGGTGACGCCCAAGTCACCTCCGAGGCAGGCGGATCGACACCTGCCCGCTCACTCTGCGCGCCCTACGTTGAAATGAACATGCGGCACCCGCGTCCTCCGGGCGCTCGATGACCAAGCTTGTGATCCGCAAAATTGGAGTCAGGCCCAGAGAAGGGGGCACGCGGCCGCCAGTGTGTACTCGTGATGGAGTCCTGCGAATAGTGGATCGGCGCGCACCACATAAGATTCTACGCGGCGATAGCGCGAAATCGGGTCTCGAATTCGAGGTGAGTGGGCGATCAGGAATCCCCCGACCTAACGCCATGTGGGGCGCCCGCGATTGTAATGCTGGGTCCAAGAGCGCAGAGTGCTCCGCGGGTGAGTTCCTCAATCTGCACACATAAACAGTCTATGAACTTGGATGCGACCGCACAATACATGACTTCATTTTTCCGATCGCATCTGCAGAGTTATAGGGAGATGATGCAAGAGGCTGGTCCGGCGAGTTATCCGTCAGCTTTCGCAGGGGAAGGCGACGTCATCCAGGCAATTCGCAACGTGGTACTCAACATTGAAGATAACTATGTCGATCTCTCGGTACCCGAGGCGTACCCCACTCCAAAGTTACTTCTTGACGCACTTGTTGGGCTGCGCGAATTGGCCGACCGACAACTCGGAGAACTGGAAACACTCAACGAACGCCTTGGGGCGCCTTGGTTCCATTCAATCCGCTACGCCCATAAAATAAACCTCGAAGTCCGCGAGGCAATCGATCATGCATTATCCTTATCAAAGGATGCTGGGGCTGCGCAAGCATCGCCAATAGAACGGCTTAGGCGGATAGCTGCTCGTCTTCCGTTGATAGCGCAGCAACTGCTAAATCGGCGTTCCAAAGCCGGCATACCGCGGCCGACGCTCACGATTGAAGACGAATACGATGTTCAGGACTTGCTACATGCAATTCTTAGGCTTGATTTTGACGACATTCGCCCGGAAGAGTGGTCCCCATCGTATGCGGGTTCATCGAAGCGAATGGATTTTCTGCTCAAAACTGAATCCATCGTCATCGAGGTCAAGAAGACTCGAGAAGGCCTTGGACAAAAGGAAATCGGTGAGCAGCTTACGATCGATATAGCCAACTACCGCAAGCACAAAGACTGCCGCCACCTCTTCTGTCTCGTTTGGGACAAAGACGGGATGATACAGAACCCCTTTGGATTGAGAGCGGATTTGGAAGAATCAAACTCCGGATTTGTCAGCGTTGCGATTGCCGTCTAGGGCTCGGCGCTGCTGCGTGACACGTTACAAGCGCTGACAGCTCAGAGTTGCAAGCGTTGCGGTGCGCCCGATGCCGGGTGGCCCTATCCTAACGGCACCGGACCGCGTATGACACTGACCTCAGTTCCACATTCCAAAAGTGGAAGGCCCGCAAAATTCATTGGCGAATAATCCGACTGGCTGCGCATGCGCTTAACCTGGAGAACCGCCTCAAAGCCACCTCCATCCGGGCTCCGCCGTCTTTGAGATTCGCTGATCGCCCGGCGTGCATCAGCCGCGAATCGGGCCGCCTGATCCTTCAGCAGTTCCTCTGGTCGAAAGAAAAAATCGGTGCAGATGGTCCCAAGCGAGTGCAGAGATTGTGCGGCAAACACCCATGGACGGGTCCGGCCGACAGCGGCCATCATGGTGCGCGAGGGTTGATTTATCTGAGCGACTACCACATGAACCCCATCATAAATGCATTGCTCGTCCGTTCTTTGATGAGGACGAATGACGGGCTCGTCCGCCAACTCGACGTTCCCGTTAGTGATCTTTTTTGATGGCCAAATTTCCCACCGAATGTTCTTCTCTAGCAACTGGGGTCCGCCGCCCTTCCACTGGCGACATTGTTGGCGCACTGATTCGAGCTTTTCGCAGGTGTCCAGGGCGAGCCAGTCCTCCTTTTCCGGCAGGTATGCGACTGTGTGATATTTTCGCGGCAAGTTCAGCAGGAACTGCTCCACAAATTTATTGGAGACGATGCCCCCCAGTGTTACCAAGAGCGGGCGATCCTCGGTACTGAGGTGCCTAGAAAACGAGAGCTTAATCCCGGCCTTGATGAACAGCTCCTCGACCCTTTCCCGCGTCGGGGTACCTCCCCTCCGCGGGAATGCTAACCTTGCAAGCTCCTGCACATTTCTCGCGACTGACCTTGCCAGTCCTGCACCCACAATTGGATGCACCGTTCTAAACAATGCGTGTAGTCCGGGCAGCGGAGAACTCTTGTCATATACCTGATCGTACGGGAGCTCGAGAAAGGGAGATTGGGGACGCGGACCGCCACCATCGACAATGCCGTAGTCCATAACGATTTTCTCGTCGATAATATCGCGCCAATATCGTCTTTGGCGCTCCCCGAATTCCTGTGCCTGGCGGTGGTACCACTGCCAGACATCGACAGCGGGACGCGCCAGTGCGTCAAGTCCCAGCCATGCCAATATCTGAGAATCGGCGATCTGATCGCCTATCCAAGAAACAAGCGTTGGGTCGATATCTGCGGCCACGGCCCCTATACACGCTCCGCTCAAGTCCATGGGACCGCTTTCAGCCTGGGTCATGGTGAGTGCTCCAATCAGGCCTCGGAAAATCGTTCAAAAATGAATAGTCCGGCACCAATGTTCAGCACAACATGGTACACAGGAATGCTCCTGGACCGGGAGATTGAACTTCGAAGCAATCCAAACAGCATACCGCTGTACGGCGTTTTCAGGGTTAAGGGATCTGCTCCAGGCTTCGATCTCTTCTCGCTGTGCAGGGTTGAGTGTCTCGCCCGCCGACAGTTTGGCTAGCAGGAAGCAAGGTCCCGACGTGTTGTCCGCAGAAAGCTGACCAGTCATCGCTGCGGCAAGCAGCACGAGGTCCGCGTGATCTTGCAGGCCTAGCGCCAGCAACTTAGAGAGGAGAACCTCGCGCTCGTTCCCACCCAGTGCGCCATAAGCCATGAGCAGAGGACATGAGATCTCGGAGCGGCTCTTGTACGCCGTCTCAAACAGCCTCGTGTCGGCTCGCCCACTCACTGACCTGACGCCGCAGGCCACTCCAACATGGAATGCCGCTCGACCATCCCCAAAACTCTACCACTCAGATTGTGCCCACGTGCTCCACCGAGGAGTCATGCAAAAGTTTCAACTCAGAGGCGTAGAACGGCAAGGTGTGAGTGCGTGACATTCCGCTCAGGATGACCGTCGGCGCTGCCGAACGAGTCGAATGAGATCAATCACATCTCTTGCCGACACGCCCTCTGGTGAGGCTACGACGCTAGCCCAGACTGCGAGTACTAAACCACATACGGCGAAGGCCAAAGCGTTCGCCTTGCCAAGGAACGCCAGCACGAACGCAGCGACGAAGCACAGTAGCGAGAGGAGAAGAATAACGCAACAAATCCAGAATGATCGCTGGGAAGTCGATCTGCTACACACAGGCCCATACCTTTCGCCACCATTATTCATGATGGCATAGTTAGGAGCCCTGATCCCGGGACCCGCGGGCGTGTGTGTTGGGCCGCTATTCTTCGATATCTTATGCCGGCCTGTCAATCATCCCGTACGTTGCCAGCGCCGTCCGCGCATCTCTCGCGAATACTGGCAGAGGAGTGTCCGCCGGATAGATAGCGTCACCCTTCTTGTTGCCATGCAGACCGCGGTCCCTCCGCAGCCCGACGGCTGCTTCGAGTAAGTTGCTGAATGGTGGAACAGCCTCGACATCTCAAAGCTTTAGCCGAATTCACCATACGCTGCGGAAACTGATCGAAAGCTCAGACTCTCTCGGAGAAACGCGCCAAATTTCCCGTACAGGCCCGAATCTCATCTGGTCGATTTTCGACGTGAGGTTGGGGAAGTGGCCTTCGGGCGACTCCGATTGCGTCGCCCTTTGGTTTGCGTATTTCCGAGCGAGAGATACGTCCCGACGTACACGGGCACTGTGGGCTCGCCTGGTTTCCGTGCCTCGGCAAGCCTGTAAAGAAACGTATCTTTCTCGTACAGGAATGCCCGGCCGGATTTTCGAACGTGACTCAACACGACGGGCAACTGACTGACTGGCACGTCGAAGTTATCCGCCAAGTATTGATACCAGCGCTCGTCCATTTTTTTTGCGCGAAGATTGTGATCGAGAGTCCTCAAAATGCCGACACAGGCTCGCATGTGATGGGCGCTTTGCGACGTTGAACCACGAGGGTGGACTATCTCAGGACCCCGAGGCACGTAGTTAGCTCCAACCCTGTTGAGGGATTTGGTCGCGAGAAAATACTTCATGGCTGACGGTAGCGTGAGACCTCTCCCAACAACGCGCACCAGCGCCTCAATCGACGGACCGCTGCCGCGCTCGGGGATGGGGCGGGGATCACCGTTGGGCTTGAGATAAGCTCGGTCTTGGTGCCAGTGTGTGAGGACGTGAGCTGCCAGATCAACAAAGTCGTTCGTGCCAGTGCCTCGAATTCCTCGTGGTTTCCGAAATCGAGAGGTGATGCGTTTGAAGCTCTGGCTAGACTCTTCGAGAGAGTAGCCGCTGTGCGCCAGAACAGATACAAAGCGATCAATGGCCTCTTGCGCCATAGCGTCCAATGGCCTGCCGCTTGAAGCCGGTGGCGCGCCTCCAGTCTTCACTTTCTTTGCCTCGTATCCTTACGTCGAATGGCTCTCGGCTGGGCCTCGATCAGGGGGATGAGTTCTGCGGGGAGCTCGAACATCTGTATCGCAAGTCCCAAGCGCGTCAATGGTTCGCCCGTTTTGGCCCGAAGCTCCGCCCTCAACATCTCGACGTCGCTTGCCTCGAGGAACGGCCTGACCCGACTTCCTATTGAGCGGTAGAGCGCGGGCAATTCGCGCGTTGGAATATGAGAATTCAGCACGGTCTGCTGCAATCGCTTGTCGGTACTCGTCAGATTCGCTCGAAGAGTCGCCACCAATCCCGCTATGGGAATCAACCCGCTTAGATAGGCAGCAATACCTGGGAAGACCACTTGACGCGCGGAACATTCGAACAGTTCTCCCCGATTCCTAACGATCCCACTCCGCAAAAGGGCCCGAACGATGGGTGCGGAAGGCTCGTCGGGGAAGACTCGCGCAATGAGGGCGTTCAGTGAGACTGCAGGTCCATCCAACGGCAGCAACTTCGGCCGACCGGTTGCATCCACATAAGTCCGATCGGCATGCCAATGAGCCACCACGTGCGCCAAATCGGCGACGTATGTCAGTTCCACCGAACTCCAGCCACGGTTAGCTTTAGTCAGCGTGTCGCAGGTACGACGGATTTCGCGTGAGACGTGACGTTCCAGTTTCAACAGGAACCTGACTGCGGCGCTGATTCCCTGGCGAGAACCGCTTGGATTTTTCGAGCCTCTCGCGCGTATCGTGGGGCGCGCGCTCCGGCGCGACTTGCTCGGAAATCTTGGTGCTACCATCCGTGTTATCGCTTCCTATTCCTCTTTCGCCTGCGACGGACCGCACCGGTTGTTTCATCCGAATCCGGTGGAGGTTGTGCGCTCTCGACACTGTGTACCAGGAAGAATCCCGCTCCGAGACGCTCGCCCCGCTTGCTCGGGTCGTGCAGCCCCAAAGTTGCGGCCGGGTCGTTGATCGCAGCGTCCAACGTTTCCATCGTCGAATCCGCTTGCAGGGCAGCAAAGCGAAGGAGCTTGCCTACCTCATCAGGATCGACGCGAACGTTAACGATATGCTTCGTAAAGTGCGCCAGTCCGGGGTGTAAGACGTTGTGGACTAGACATCGGACGTAGTCCTCGGCGTGCTCACCCAGCAACGAGATCGCCGCTGCGTCCAGACCAGCAGGGGCGTATGTTTCGCGAATTAACTCCCATCGCCCGTCACTGTGCCGCCGAATGGCTTTGACACGCTTGAGTTCCTCACGAATGGTCCGCACTCGCGGGTCACCAGCGTGACGCTTCACCAGGCTCGTGAACGACCTTTTCTCTCCCGCCATAGGCAACAGCGCCGGACGTCCTGTGCGCTCGTCACGGAACTCTGGGTCGTGTAGCCAACCGGAAATGACCCTCTCGGCCCGCGGACGTCCGTACAAGTTATTTTGGTCTCGGTCCTCTCCAGTCTCCAGAAGCCGCCCAACCATGGCTCGCGTCAGGCCTGTGCGCACAGCGATCGTCGTCACGCGACCTTTGTGGGACTTCGAAGGTGCATTCCTGGATGTGCTCGGGGGAGAGCGTATTGCAGCGTCCGCCGCGGTGACGAATAGCTTTTTGATCAGCGTCTCAACGTCCCCCACACCAACTCCAAGCTCCAGGAGCAGGGGGACGATGGGCGAGAGCACGCGGCCCGTGGCCTCCAATGCCACCAGACCCAAACGTTCAGATCTCATTCGAATACTCCAAGGTGAGCGGGCCTCCATTGCCCTCACAGCTTGCAAAGCTGTACCTCGAGAATCCGAGCGTACCTGCAATCGAAAAGACACGCAATGTGGACTGTATGGGAACGGCTACAGGACTTACTTCGCGTAATTCGCCACACTTTGGGCCATTCAACTCTTTCTTTCGTATTTGGACGTGCTATATAAAACACACGCGCAGCAGGGAGGATTGTCTGGTGCGTAATGGGGAAAAGTACCGCCAACACCAAAGAATGTGGGATCTCGCGTGGCGCATGTTGGCGCACGACGCGCGAACCGGGACCGTGAGCCAGTGGACCGGGCTATCTGAAAGACGCGTGCGGGCCCTGGTTCAGCGCTACGCATCGCCTTCGGACACCGACGTGAAGCGTCCTCGCGGAAAGTCGCCTTACAAAATCGACGCTCTACTGCGTCCGCCGTTGTTGCGTGCGGAAGCCGCGTTGTTTGCCCAGACGTGTGTCGGCGCCAACTATTTCAACCTGGAGGCGATTCCCGGGCGCAAGATGAATCTTCCGGACGTCGACCGGGGCGAGAAACTTTGTGCAGCCTATGAGGCCTACCAGGCGCAGTTTCCATCCACCTCACTGACGATCGAGCAAGCCGTTCTAGTGCTAACCGCGCTCGCAAGCGGAGATGAGCTGGCGCTGAGACTATGCCCGCAATGCTCCGCTCCAATGCTGCTCGACCGCCTCTCGACTCGACATCAGAGATGCCCTCGCTGCGCGAGCAAGCTCGCACCCACTGCGGAATTGCGCCGCTCCTGTACGACCGCATAGCCAATTAGCCATCGTGGGCATTTACTTGACCTGAAACACCATCCATCGGACGGCAAGTGACTTTGTTGGCATTTCTACCGAAAGCAGGTCGAAATACAGCATTCCTTTTCGACTGACCTCCACTATCGTGACGATTTAGGGAAGGAAGCCACCATGCTTGTGTTGACGAGGCGGATTGGAGAGACGCTCTTGATCGGCAAGGACGTCACGGTCACGGTTCTCGGCGTAAGCCGCCAGCAAGTCCGAATAGGAATCGAGGCAGATCGAAGCATCCCTGTACACCGCGAAGAGATCTACGCGAAGATAAGACACCCCCGCAGCCCCGCAGCCCCCCTCTCATGGACACCCGCCGCCGCCAGACCTGCGTCCCAAGAGTGAATGAGTTTCAACGTCCTCCATCAGGGCGGAGCCGACGAAATTGACCGACTAACACAGGAAGGCGGGAAGTCACCTTCGAGATCTCACAACGAAATGGTGAGTTCGAATACAGGGAGTAAGGCTCATTCCCCGCCGTCGCCACTATGCTGCCGCGTCACACTGAAGAAGGTGTCCGAGAGGGGCGCGGCTGGCCTCCGATCCGCTGCGATGCGGTTGGATCCGTCGGCTCCGATCGCCGCCGCGCGCGGCGAAAGCCAAATCCGTATCCGCTGCCGCTCGTTCAACAACCGCCCGCGTCCCTGACTACCGCCTGCGCTAGCGTCACGGCTGCCGGGATTGCGGACCGGCGCCTTATGGCCGATCCGCGATAGGTACGGGAATTATTGCCACTGAGACACTCAGGCAAAGAGGAAGAGCATGACCCGCGCCAGGAGGAACCTGTCACCGGCCATGCATGCGTCAGGAGGTCAGATCGGGCGCGCATCACTGCCCTGGACGCTGGTGAAGGACAGTGATGCGCGCCCTCCAACCCCTCCCCCGCCACCTCGGGGAATGTTTCCCCAAGACGCAAAACCGAGAGCCCGTTCCGCAAGAACTTGCCCCTAAGAGGGATGGCGACCACTTTCCCTTGCTTCCCGCTGGGACGCGGTGGTGCCGCGCGCGGGGTGGCTCCCACTCAGTGAGTACTACGACAGATCCTGATTCCTCACCTTGTTCGTGTAACGAGCATCTGCGGCGACGAAAACTCCGCCGTGAAGGAGCGCAAGGGAGTGCTAATCGCCCTGGTCACCTGACATCTTGGAAGCTTTCCTCGTCGACGCCTCCGGCGATCACTGGACAAGGAGCGAGTGTTACGTGGAGCTTGGCGATCTGGTGGGCACATTCAGGCAGGGGGCCCTGCCAGGTCGTATAGGCTGTAGATGACCTCTTCGCCGTCCAGGTCTACTTCCAATACCTGGTTGACCGGCTCGCCACATTCGGCGAGCTGCTCCAGGGCGCCCATGAACAGCCGTCGCTGCAGATCGGCTCTCACGTTGGGAATGAGGATCACGAGGCCCGGATGTAGCTCCTGGGTGGCGTACAGAGCACGAAAATCCGCGGCGTTGTTTGTGACCAAGACGAAGTCATTCTCCCGGGCATGGCGTGCAATGTGCCAATCCTTTTGGCCGGCCATGTCGAGGTGAGCGGTGTGGTGCGCTTCGTAGCCGTGGTCGGTCGCAACGGCGACTAGCTGTACAGTCAGACACTCGTCGATCAGGAACCTCACGATGCCTTAGGCGGCGAAAGCGGCCTGCGAACGGTCCGCGCCGGCGCAGTATCGAGCCCGACGGTTTTGCGTGGACGTCCACGCAAGGGATAAGCCGTTGCGTACAGCGGCGCCAGCCGAATCATCGCCGAGATCAATCGTGGATAGGCCTCGCGAATCTCGGCCTCGCTAGCACCTTCGTTCAACAAGTTTGCAATGAGGTGCACCGGCACGCGTGTTCCCTTGAACACCGGATCCCCGCCTTGGATATCCGGATCCTTTGCGACCAATGAACGAATCTGCCGCAGGGAGCGCAGTGCGATGGCCAACTCCCGGCGCGACTCTCTGAGATCGATCTTCACCAGCCCGTAAGATGAATCCTTCATGTACGGACGGGCAACCATAGCCCTGAACAGGTACCGTCGTTTCTCCAGAACAACAAAGTCACCCAGTTGCCGCTCGAGCGCGAGCGCCAACAGCGCGCCCGCTCGGAGGCGGCGCGCGGGATCCCGCCCCGGAGCCGATTCGGCCGGCACGATATCCTTGTCGATGGCGTTGTTGACGGCCTTCAGCGGAAGCTGGGTCAGAACCGCTGCTTCGGCCGGCGTGAACAGTGCGCCAGTGTAAGAGGTCATGGAATGTGCCCTTTTAATCATTCTCTAACTGGAGAATATATAATCGATTTGCGTCCGGATCAACCCTCGGAGCAGGATTTCCGGCCATTTGACGTAAGGGAGATGGCAAGCCGACAAGGCAGCACGGCCGAGGCTCCGCCGCCGGACCCGCCCATACCCTGGCCCAGCGAAATTCGCTACCAAGATTGCCTCGGGGTGGACAGCAAAGCGGATCGCGAAAGTCCCCGCCCCGCGGTCCAACCGAGCAGAGCCCTTCCCCTACTCCACTTCAAATACCAGCCGGCCGGGAGCGATGCGCACACGCACCCGTTTACCAATCTCAAAGCCGGCCTGCTCCATCCATTGCCCCTGAATCCGCAAGAGCGGAACCGGCGGCACAACGCCGCACTCCGATTTCTTGAAGACCCGCTGTCCTGGATTTCCCTGACAGACCGTCAGGAATCGGACCGCCTTCGACGCGGTCGAAGCAGCCGGACTTTCTGCCTCGGAAGGCACCAAACTCGCAGGTATCTCCTGCGTACAATCTGCAATAGCCATTATCATCCTCTCTTTCAGGGTGGCTGTGGTCAGGCGCTCGGCGGTGTTGTAGCACCGTCGCGCGCCGCTCGATTTTCACTGCAACTTCGCTCTTGCTCCGTGTTTGTCAGTCGCGCGGTGCGAGCTGACCTTGGCACTTCGCATGGCACACATTAGCCTTCACGTACCCACCTGTCGACCTCAATAGGCTGTGTCAACACGCAATAATGAGTGCCCGAATTTGGTTGTTGAATTCTATGAATTGCCGCGAACTTTCCCCTCCCGGTGGTCGCTGTTTACCGAGTTGGTGCATGTTGTTTTGTGTCGTAACTCGGAACGCACGAGAGACCAAGGTATCGACGCCGGCACTGCGCGCGACGACCCTACGCCATACCAGAGACTCGGCGGCAGCGGCCACGGAATTAGGATGGGCGCGCCGGCGCAGACAACGACAGCTCCGCCTCAACTGCATTGCAGCAGCTCCAGAAGCCGCTGTCCGACGATATCAACCCAGGAAAGTGGGCCTTGGGGATCCACGCGAATCCAAGGCGCACTGGCCAATCTGGGACATCAGGTTGGACGCGGCACTATCGCCAACATTCCGAAAGAAAACGGGGCCAACCCGGCTCCGGCGCGCAACGCGCACACCCGATGAGGAGCCGCGCCAAAGGCCGCGGCCAATCACGATGACTGAGTGTTGTGAGATTCCTGAGCAATAGGTCCGAGAAAGCGCTGTTTACCGTCAAATGTGAAGCCCGGAGCCCAGACTTCATCGCCAACCTCAAATTGAGTTTTAAGATCCGCTACTGAGAAGACGACCTGGACACGTTTGGGATATTTGGCAGCAACTACTGTGAGCCTGTCTGTATAGGCGTCGAAGTCGGCTTGACTTAGCTCGTGCTGTTTGGGGGCGTCAAAGAACAACCAGCCAGGATGGTTCCCGCCACGAGCAAGCGAGACTTCCAAAAGCGCCGCATGGAACGCAAGGACGATTCGCGTGCGCGTGCTTCCGCTCTGATGCGTTGTGGTGGAGAACTTTGCACCATCGACGTATAGGATAAAGTCCCCATCGAAGTGCGCAGCCTTGGTGTTCTGAGTTCCAAGCGTGGCAAGCCACTGCTGCATTGCGTCGCTGAGCATCTGACGGACATCGTCGATTGCCGTCGCGCCTTTGCCCCGGTTAGGCCGGGATTCGGCAACCGCAGCGGATGCTTGTTCCCGTTGATCGAGGAGTCGCTCGAACTTTTTCTGCTCGGCCGCATACTGCTGCACCTTGGCAAGTCTTAGCTCCACTTCGACAATCTCTTTAGTCAGCGCGGACAACTTTCCCATCACTTCGGCTTGCGGAGACGCATTGACGGCACGCTCCCGTTCCGCCCGTTTTGCCGCCACCGCCTGATCGAGGATGGAAATTTGTTCGCCTACGGACTCTACATCGCGACTCAGATCACGATCGGAAGTCTTTAGATCCTTAATCTGGTCCTTCAAGAATAACAGCGATCGTCCAAATGAACGTTCAGATGTCGAGAACATCTGGCATCCATCTCGGCCGCAAAATTGGCGTAGTAGGTCAGTCGCCTGTACGTTTGCAGTCAGGATGTCCTCCTCGCCGTCGAGTTCTGACAGCACCAGACTGAGCTGTCCCTTGCGCTTCGTCAGGCCACTTTGTCGCGCGGCCAATTCGTCGCGCTGTGCTTCAATCGCTCTAATTTCCCGGTCGAAGAAGACCGTTGTGGAACGGATAGCTTCAATCGCTTCGCTGTTCGCGTCCAATTCCTGGCGGAGCTGCGAACGGCGCTCCGTAAGCCGCGGCTCCTCGTCCTCCCCCAGTTGCTCGTTTGTTCTAAGCCTTTCAACGATGAAACGCTGCAGCTCGATGGTCTTTTCCGTTCTCTCGAGTGTTTCCTTAGCCGTGTCGAACGCTGTCCGTTGGCGGAATGGGTGACGTGGCGGCAAGCCAACCAGATAGCGGATTACCTCCTGTCGCTGATCCTGAATAAAGTTACGATTTGGAGGCGTCCAGTAATCAGTCGTCCACCCATGATCCTGATCTACCCATATGGCGGGTAGCAATACTGTGGCATAGAGTCCTGCGGCCTGGCTTTGTTTCGTCGTTAACTCGCGCGGCTCGGAATTGAAGAGCGAGGTAAACCAGTTCGCATACTCTGCTTGATTTGTGAACGTTTGCTGGTTTGAACCATCATCAACGCGCAGTTCGAAATCAGTGTCCAGGCGACGGGTCAGAACAACGGAGCGACCTTCGACCATCAGTGTTAGCTCCGCAAACCCGCAACGCGTCATGACGTCTGGTGGGAGCTCCACCTCATGGCCTAGTCCCTGCGCTATGCCCTTCATAATAGGGGTCTTTCCAGAGCCATTGGGCCCCTGCACGGCTGTAAACATGTCGCCAAAATGCAGGAATGGAGAACCCCATCCATCGAGCCCTTGCGGCCGATACTGGAATGACTGCAACCTAACGCTCATCGCCGTTCCTCGCTATTACGCGTTCCTGGCTGATGTGAAGTCGCCTCACAAGCAGACCTAAATCTGTTCCATCTCGGGCAGCGCGATCGAGCTGACTTTTGCCCTCTTGGGTCAGACTGACAGTGCGCCGCTGATCCTTCGATATGATCACGAGTGCTGCGGCCTCCAAAAATGCCAGCGCATCCGCACACCGACGACGCAAAGTGATCGAAGTTTCGAGAGCCTGGGGAGCACTATGGAGGGCCGTGAAATGCTCCACGAGCAGCATGGCTATGTTGCGGCCGAGTGATACGGTGCGAAATGGAGTGCGCCGGGCGACAACCATTGCTGCCAGAGCTAGCAACGGCAAATGAAACAGCGCATCCACTGTCTCCGGTGCGCGGCCAGGCGGCGTGGCGGTTGCGGGCACCGACAACCTCATGTCAGTGCGTGCGACGCTCTCCAGAAATGTGTCAACGTCCATACTTCACGTGTACTTCCTACGTCGCATTCAGCGCCTCTGCCTGGGCTGCCAACGCGAACACCAACCCTAGAACGTGCTCCGCTGCGAGCGGCGTGACGGTGAGTCCACTAAACTGTTTCGCGATGTCCTTCGATTCCGCAACCACAGTTTGGATCGGTAGGCCCGGTTTCAGAAGGCCTCTAGCCTTGCCTTCCAAGAGCATGTAGTCCGCGCTCGTGAGAAAATGTCGTTCAACGGTGCGCCAGATGTCCCATTGTGCCTTGAATCCGCAAATCTGCACGAGATGATTTTCCATTTTGTTCTTCAGGCAAAATCGTTCCAGTCGTGAAAGAGTCTTGACCGCATCGCGGCCTTCGCCCGCCCTCAGTTGCTCATACGCCTGGGCAGACAAGCTCAGCACATTGAGGAGTTCCGCGATGACGACCCCCTTGTCTTGCCGGAGCCGATCATCGGATGCCGGAATGACAGTGGTGGAATGACTCACCTTCGCGCGAACCCGGTTGATGATCTCACGCGCAATTTGCTTTGACTGCCGCTGTGATAGGTCGATCTCGCTGTATTGAACGACCACATCCGCGAGTTCAAGCAGCGCGGCCTCCTGATCCTCGAGGTTCCCTCGATCCGTGTGTACCTGTATCCCACGAAGCCACATGAATAGCTGGGCGCTAGACACCGCCAGCGGCGGCTTCGCAGCGGTGTACGCGCGGGCAAGGTGTTGAAACGTATTCCTGGCCTCTTCGGGTAAATCTGCTTCAGCGCCCGAGGTTCTGACGGTTTCAAGAAAATGGGACAATTCGGGATCGAGTCCCGCGTTCGTGACGAAAACAAGCCCGGCACAACTGTCTCCAAAGTTTTGGTAGTGCAACAGCATCAAGGGCATAATCGCATTTGCCGTGACTTCTGCTGGCTTCTTGGACGGTTTCGCCGTGTTCTTTTTCGAAACACCGAGAAACTCTTTAAATTTCCATGGGCCTTGAGACGACTTGCGTCCCTTTACCTGGTGAAAGACATAGCGAGTTGAGGGGCTACCGACCTCGGCAACGTAGTCGTCGTGCCAGTCGCAATATACGCAGATATGCGTTGTGCCGTCTGCGAGAAGATCTAACGTGGCCCGCGCCGTGCGCTCATATTGGTACTCGTACTTGCGGCCGGTTTGCGCACCGACACGCTCCCGTGGTTCGATCTCACCAAGGCGAGGACCTCCACTCGACATTGTTATGCTCTCTGACTGATGCAGTCCAACGTAGTACCCGGAAAGCGTTTACGAGATCATTCTAGGTCGCCATACGATGCATGTAATACGGCAGTTATGAAGCACTTTGCTACCTGGCGTTTAGATAGGGTCGATACGTCAGGGCGAGCACTACCAGCTGACAGCAACTGCTGGCTCTCCTGGCCGCCGATGATGCAACAATTCAACCCGGTCGATAGGGACACCATATCCGCGAAGCACGCGCCCGGAGTCCAGCATACGATCCAGTGATTCGCCAAAAGAGATCAGGAACGATCCGGTATAGCCCACATCACGGAAAGCCAGAAGTTTATTGATGTCTCGCTGGAAGGCGTCGTCCTCGCCGGGATAGCGATCAGCACGCACCGGCTTAATCTCTATGGCCGCAAGGTTGGCCATCCTTCCGGGAACATGGATAAGAAGATCAGGCTTGGCGTTATCCAGTAAGCCTCCTCGGATAAGAGGATGTCCGCGTTTGTCCACCTCTCCCGCAAGCGAATATTCCCATTCCGCCGGCCAGCGCACCCTCAGTTGGTGGTACAGCTCGTACGCATACACTCGCTCCCGGTAGTGCATTACAGGTTCACCTCCCTCGGCATCGGCCACTGGAAGTAGGAAGTAGTCTCCTCCAACTGCGGCGGTTGCTTCGGCCAGGAGCCGCCGCACGCATGAAATATCATCGGTCACAGTCATACCCGTCCATAGCCGAGAACTTACGCATCGATATCGTCGAATCGTAGCGTCGGCGTGCGCCTCCCTTCGGTCTTCCGGCACGCTTCCCGTGCCTCCTCTGTCGCACGGTACGATGCCAAGCGTGCACAATTCCTTCCCACTCGAAGAGCGCAAACTTGACTACGGCAGCCGCAGTGGCAATCACGACAACGCTATTGAGCAGGGCTGATTCCATAACCTACTCGGCCGCTTTGGCCGCCTTCTTCAGAGGCATCGGTACAACCACGGGCTTCGCCTCAATGAGCGGAAGGTGCATCTTCTCAAGCAGATCGTTAGGGTCCTCCAGTTCGTCCAGGGTGATCTCCTTCAACTCAAAGAGGCGCTTGATAGCAAGCCGCGGATCACGGAGCAGATAGCGCCGCGTGCCACCGTCATTGTAGACACTTAGGAGTCCGATCTTTTGCAGACGGTTGATGGCCTTGCTGATCGTACCCTTTGTTTGAACCCCGGCGTCGCGCAGGATGTCCTCATAGGTCGGGTAACAGATACTGTGCGGCCCTCCCCGAGTCAGCATATAGATCCAGACTTTCAGCTCGGCCCCTTTAAATGGCGTAACAGATGCCGTGAGACGTTGGGAAGAGGCGCAAACCCGCCGTTGCCCGTCGAAAAGACTTCCTTCGCTGCTCTAGGAAAGCACTTCTCGCGATATCTTTCATCGCGATGTGGTCTCTTACTTTTCACGGGTGACCTCCATTGCGAGGGGATTCTGGTGTCGTGCGCTCTTATTAGCAAACCCCGCCCACACCCACCCCGAGGTGAATACAGCAATACCCCAGTACAGCGCAACATATAGCAACACAGGTAATACACGCGGCGCGGCAGGGTGCGCGAAAAATCGCTAAATTCCATGTGCCTTACGCGGTGCGGCCTGAGTGGGGGTTTCCTGCCGATCCTTAAGATGCGGGTTTGGTCGCTTAATTATTCCAGGAGAAAGGGGGCAAAATAATCAAGCTGCTCCCTGCGCTTGGGCAACCAGGCGCGGGCGGTGTCACAGGGAGCCTTGTGTGCAGAGCACAAGGGAATTTTGTTACCTCCAATAGATTCTGTCATCGGCAGCAACTTACATCCGCGCAGCCGCTCAACGGCGCTCCTTCCATCGCCTCACCAAATCTTGCGGGTCGGGAAGCTTCCCCTCTTCAATGCACTTTGAAATACATTGCCTCGCGATGAGGAAACTGTCCCGTAGCTGCTCTGTCACCGGCACATGAGAATTATGAGCCGCACTTCCGCGCGCCTCGTATAACCGCTCGACCTGCTGATACATCCTGTCCCGGTCGCCTCCGGGGGTATGGAGAAACGCGGCTACGCAGGTTGCAAGAGTCTTCGTGACATTAGCGCGCCCCGGTCGAAAGAGTGTTTCAAGCACTGCCCAAAGCATAACAATGGCACTGCCCAGGGAGTGCGCCCAGATGACGGTGTCGAATGTCTGGACCGCCCTGTTGAAGTGGTC
>Ga0307511_10000989_pt1 | contig 30211 bp, 27 predicted proteins | sample 13_EM_MG_FD_200266 | JGI IMG/M metagenome (GOLD analysis project Ga0307511, IMG submission 200266) | Populus trichocarpa ectomycorrhiza microbial communities from riparian zone in the Pacific Northwest, United States - 13_EM | ecosystem: Host-associated > Plants > Roots > Unclassified | place... | reverse complement strand
AGGTAAGCGGCAGTGGACAAAAAGATATGGATGAGGATAGTAGCAGCGGAGGAGAAGATGAGAATGGGGATGGGAATGGAGATGGGAATGGGGATAGGGATGGAGATGGGGATGGGGATGGGAATGGGAATGTAGATAGAGATAGGGATGGGAATGGGGATGTAGGTGAGGGGAAGGAAGACAAGGGCAAGGGAGGGGATAAGGGCGAGGGAGGAGATGGTGGAGAAGGAGGAGCTGGAGCTGGAGGAGCTGGAGGAGGGACCTCTTCTCCTGTTAGATTAGGTGATTTTGTATTCTTTTATTTTCTTTGCTTTTGTGTTCTTTAAATTTTTGTTATATTGTTTTTTTTTTACGTTAGATTATCATAGATCACGAGAGATAATACTAATAGAGGGAATATAGTTGCAATGAGGGCCAGAATATCAATAAAGGTGCTGCAAACAAATACAAAGGTTCGCATTGTTCGAATACAATTCCGCTTTCCATGTCAATTCCCTCAAAATGCAATGCCTGGATGCCAAGGTGCCATTTGGCGAATCAAGTTCCACTACCTCTCCACTTACCATCTAACAATCATTCCGCAGTACGAAAAAGTATTAGGTACTCCCCAAACCCCACATACCAGAGGAAAAGCCATGAAGGACAAATGTACATATAGAGAAATACTTAAAGATGACCTGTGGCAATACCCAGTGCAGGAGATGTTGAATATCATATTTTCCGGAATGTTAGAGAAGGCTTAGTGGCGACGACTAATAATAGCGGGAATGGAGACATGGTAGTGCTTTGCGATTGGTAGCTGAGTAGAGGGAGCTTAAGGTTACGATGCTTTTTGGGTATTTGTACTATAAAGATGGGCAGTAAGAGATGTTAGGCAACAGAGTATGGTCATGTTATCTTAAATAAAGGGCTGCAACATTGACATTTAGGCTCTCTTTTAGAGTGCCTGAATCTATAGAATGAGCTAGTTGAAAGTTTGCACTGAACAGGAAGATTCAGAGTTGTGAAGTAGCAAAATCTGTTCGTAAATAGGAGCAAGGATCCATCACCAGAACAACAATGTATGATGGTTCGTACATCAAGTAACTGGTGCCAGAAAGCTCAAAAGAGTTGAAAATGGTGATGAGAAGTAATTACAAGTTAACAAATAATAATAAAAGTAGTGCCAACAATCTGTAACAGTTAAAAATGATCCATAACAGTAAAAAATAGTTCATGATAAATAGAAGGAAGGCATGGCTGGTGGCAGCAAACCTAAAACAGGTAGTGTGAATATGTCCAATAGGGTCAATGGGTAGAGCACTGCAGAAGGGAATACAATAGAAAAATATCAAGGAGATATTAGCCTTGTTGAGTAATCCGGAGCATACTGATTAATCGTGGACCAAATTAAGGAAGTAAAAAGCCGCTTCGGCAAGTTCCAAGGAGTCCAAAACTCTCTCGCCAGGTCGGGTCTTGGTGACTCAGGCACACTTGGGCTCGACTAGTGTTGCACACTAACCCTGATGGTGTAGTAGCCATTAATGATGTCAATTTTTGACCTAAGGAGGTAAAGGAACTACGTTTCTGATGAGGGATTAACTGGAGATGAGTGCAGGTTGCATCTCTGTTTTCTCATTTTTATTGACTAGGTCATGGATGTATCTTGGCTTAGATGGATAATCTATTTTGGGAATCACAAAAATCACACAACGGGCAGTATCTTCTGACCCGTACACGTACGCTGATTTCTCTTCTGCTATTAGCTTTTCCAATATTTCAGCCAGGAATTTTCCTTTAGGCTTAATATTTCTAAGGTTCCATACTGAATTTGGATTATTGTGCATGATATAAAGATTCATGCATGGCCTTAGGGGGGGTAATTCCAGGTTTGTGGTATTTGAAAACATAATCCTGAACCCAGCAAATGGGTTAGTGTGGGGCTGTATGGTTGTAACAGCTAATTAAATGACCTAGTATGTAGGTGGGGTGGGGAAATAGAATAAGTTGGTTTTGGCATTAGTAGTAAGATTAGGTGTGGAGCTTGGCATCTTCCTTAAGGTTTTCTGGCTTGCTATGGTTTTCCAGTGGGCGAGTGTAATTCTATTCTGACTGGATTGGAACTGTAATGGGCGATGCCCATAGTAGCACCACGGGCCGTTTAACAGAGTCTATACTATCACCAAAGTGATAGTGTATGACGATTATTGGTTCCGCTAAGTCAAGGACTTACAGGGTCTTTGAACGCATACAGATTTACCAAGTGGGAAGAGAAATAACATGTATAATCTCTCTGTATTGAAGCTTTCTAAGACTTGCCTAAACTCTGTCTAAAGTTATGTGATCTGAGAATCCTTCTCCTGAAGGGCGGAACGGCTCAATTTTTAAACTAGCTGCCAAGCCTTCTAAAGTCTAAAAAACCTGTTTTCTGGCCTTTATAGGAAACCTACATTCTGGCCGTTGCAGAATGCACTCCTCCATGACCATAAATTCAGGTGTGAGAGGTTAGGCCTCCAGTACTCAGAAATACAGATGTGGATGCGAAATACATCATGATAAAAGAAAAGTAGATAAGGACCGGATTCGCTTCAGACACTAGTATATAAGGTACTATGCCCGAGCTCTCTGGTATACTTGATAGGTGGTAGGAAATGCATACCAAGACAATTATAAGAAATAGTCTACAGTTACACTTCCCCACTCCAAAGTTTTTTCCTACTCTTGTGGTATTGCACAAGCCGGATGCAGTCCGAAATTACATGTGTAGGTAGGACAGGTATGTAAGTTGCAATCTTTATAATGCATAGCAGGAGACCAAGTTAACCTCCAAATCATCCATGGCAAACAGTCATGATATAAGGAATAATGAAAACATGCGATAGATACCTTGCTTGCCATCTCTTCCTCCATTGTCAATTCAGAATTGCAACCAAAGTAACAGAAAGGAACGTGAGATTGCTAGGTTAATTTAACCAGCACGAATCAGTACTTTAGGAAAACATTAAAGATATCTTCTGTAAGGTCGGTAGCAGCGGCGGTGAGGTCTTGATCATCATGACTGAGTGCAAGAACTCTATCTCGTTCAGGTTGAACAATTGACTTGGGGATTTGATGAGAGTGATGCTTGTGGTATTTCTTGTAGGATCTTCATTGCTAGAACGTCTTGGAATAGCTTCCGCTTGTCCCTAAGTCTTCAACGATTACAACGCTAATGTCTTCGAAGTTGATCCACACGTCGTCATCACTTCCGTACCTTGTCCAACCTACCAGTTATTGGCTTTTGTCGATAATAGGAGCAGTACGAAATGCGTGTAATCGTTCCACTTCCAATTTGCCTTCCGTTACTTCACAATTGTGTTCCCTATGACCACCTGGAAAGTTCATTTAATTTTTTTAAATGGAAGGTTTGATCTTAATGATGTAGAATAGAGTGTTGATAAGAGAGGGTCAACTATGCATTGATAGATCGAGTGTATAGTTATTCCGCTCCTTGTTGACATCTTGAATACGGAACGGTCCGACCCATCTAGGCTTGAGTTTCCTTTCTTTGGTCAAGAGGTTGATGTTCTCTATGTAGAGAAGAACCTTTTGGCCAGCTGAAAGAAGTGGTGGAATGGACGGCTTCTTGGTGGCTTGTTTTGCCTGTTTAACTTTAGAGCACTATAGGTTGCATGAGTTGTCAAGATAATGTTCCTCTGCAGGGATATAAGGAGTGATCGGGTGGGGGAAGGAAGAAGGACCTAGCTTGGCCTCAATGTCTAAGAGTGAAAAGAATAGACTGTGTTGTCTTGTGGTGTTGCTTTGAAAGTGCAGCTACAGCTGGATCTCACAGGGTTTGTGCAGCCATTCGGTTTATTCGATGTTGTACAATCATGCAGTTTTCAGGATTGCCTTGTGAGCAATTTCTGACTAACCGTCCGTCTGAGAATGGTACCCAGTAGACGGTTCCAACTTGATTCCCTTTCTTACTGCCCAATCCTTGTAATGGTCTGACATAAAGAGAGTGTCCTGATCAAAAACAATATAATCGGGATAAGCGATAACAAAGCCAATACGTTTATCAAATAGATCAGTGCACTTCTCTGCTGTAAGATTATCCGAAACTAGAATGAGAAGTATAAATCCTGATTGTTTAAAGACAATCTTCCAAAGTCTTGAAAAGCAAATCATATGATAGTCTTTTAAAGAAATGGTTGTATTTAAGGTAGAGCAAGAAGTACCCCAGACGCATATCTTATAGTATTAGTGGGGGATAGGAGAGTAATATAAGCTTGATTATATCCGCTAGCTTCTGCGGAAGCTCCGTTACGTTGTGATCTGGTAGTAACTGCAGCATAGAGGAAGGAGGGTCTTTCCTCGTGTAGTACGATCTTAATATTATAGTCTCATGGGTTGTTTCATTCCGGTTGGTTATCCCATGTGTCGTGTTGAGTAATAGGAGTATTCCTAATTGCCCATTCTTCCACAGACCATATGTGGGTGTAGTCAGGTGCTTCTTTGATATTAAGCTCAGGAATATCTATATCGTGAGTCTCAAAGAAGGGTGTGTTATTAGTAGGGATTGAGGTAGGTTTCAATTTACATGAGGCTCGCTGACTCGACTGGATTTCCTTCTCCTTCTGAAGAAGTGCTTCCGCTAGAGTGCAGTCTAAACATCTGTGTCAATAGGTTCCCCAAACTGAGCATCTGGTGGTGGGGAAATAGTGGTTCCCATTTTGGTGTGAGCTACCATATGAGCGGCAATAGTAGTCATGACGGTTCATATTATGTTACTTTCACTGCTTCTTATAGTATTCCCAGGCTTTATTGACAACGTCTGTAATGATGATGTAAATGTTATCATCGTTGGTGACAGAGGATGTATCATATGCAGGAGCACTAATATGATAATAACCATTTAATTGATCTTGTTCAACAACGTGTACCTAAGGATCAAACTCATACACATCAAAGATTTCTTTGTGTATGGTGGGAGGCTATCGTCATCTGATTGTGTTTCTTCCTCCTTGATATCGTTGTAGTCTTCATAGTCTCCTTTGTTCTCGTCATGGTGATAGGGATAAGTGGGGTAGTGACCGAGGCTTTCATTATAGCCTGCGCACTAGTTGCAGTCATAATCCGTATGCTTGAAGTTAATGTAGCCGCAGGAAACTATTGTAAATTCTTTTGGAACAGGAGAGATAGATATGTTGTTAGTGATAATAGAGCTATCCTGAGGTTCGGAATTATCTTCTGTAGGATCAATGCTTTGAGGAATGAAGTCTTGTTCCTCGGTGGGATTGAACAAGTATGAATGCTTCCTAAATAGAGAGTCTGCTAACAGGTTTTCCTTTCTAGCCGTATATTCAATCACAAGTCGAATCCTTGCATATAAGCTTACTAGCTGACTTGCTTCTGAGATGTTTGTCATGGGTGGAGGAATGAGAGTAGGGGTTGGTAATCCGTAAGAACCGTGAACTTGTGCTCTTGAAACTGAGCCTCAAATGACTTCATGGAGTCAAGAATAGCGAGTAATTCCTTTTGGTAGGTGTGGTAATTTACTTGTACTGGGCTGAATTTCCGATAGTGAAATTGACAGGGTCGAATTAACTCTAATCCTACTTGACCCCACTATGATCCTAGTTAAATATCACTAGTATCAAATACCACGAATTTTGGTTTATCCGAGAAGTGGTTCTAGGGTTTGTGACTCTGTAGAGAATTAACAAGTTCCTTGATTTTCTCGAGTGCCATGGCATAGGTGTCCGTCCATCTCTGGGGTGTGTTTTGGCCCTACAATTCTGACAAGGTACTCTATCAGGAGGCTAATTCTGGAGAGCACTTGTTTAGGAATGTGGTAACGTCGAGTATAACTCATAATTCCCAATAGTGGCTGGGACCTTGAACTCATATACTTTCTTGCGTTTTATAGGGTCCATATGTAACCTATCCAGACATAATATGTGTCCCAAAGTATCGAGATATTTGGTGAAGAACTGCCACTTACTTGCCTGCAACCAAAACTTCTTGCCTAGCAGCCATCGTAGAACCTTTCATTTGTTAGCTACATGTCCATCATAGGTATCTGAAAAGATAATAATATGGACAATTTAAATGACCAGGTGCTGGAAGACCATGTCTTTAAAGATTTCCTAGATGACTCGTACCCTGATGGCAGGAGCATTGTGGTGGCCTTGTTGCATGATTGTAAAGGAAGACCGTTTCTTATATTTGTCTTAGTACGCATTTCCTTACACCTATCATGTTTACCAGATAGCTCAGGCATAGTACCTTACGTACTATTACCTTGAGCGTATCCGGTCCTTATGTACTGTTCCTTCATGATGATGCATTACACATCAACACCTGCATTTCTGAGTACTGGAGGCCAGACCTCCCACACCTGTATTTATGGTCATGGAGGAGTGCTTTCTGGAACAGCCAGAAAGCAGGTTTTTCCGACTCCAGAAGGCTTGGCGGCTAGTACAAGTACTGAGCCGTTCCGCCCTTCTGGATGAGGATTCTCAGATCAGATCACTTCAGATAGAGTTCAGACAAGCCTTAGATAGCTTCAATTCAGAGATATTACACCTGTTAATTCTCTTCCTGCTTGGGAAATCTGTATGCTCTCAGAGACTCTCTGAGTCCTCGACTTAGCGGAACCAATAACACACATACATTATCATTTCGGTGATAGTATAGACTCTGTTAAACGGCCTGCGGTGCTACTATTGGCATCACCCATTTCATTTTTTTTAACACGCAAAATAATCTAACTGTTAAAAACTACTACTACGGACTGATCACCTGTTGGTATCTTTATAATACCTTTTCCGGTATCACCCCAATCGGACGTCAACACATTCAACAACACATTACATTCAACGAAAGCTAGCAACAACAATCCAACATCGAGACAGAGATATTTTCAATCTGCAGTCAACGGAAGACCTTGTACAAGACAAGGCAAGGCCCTAACGGGCAGTGGTATACACCATTAAACATTTCCACCCTCGTTCCATCACCTTACCCCACCAATATCGATACCACCTCTTGCATTCCTGGCAACTACCATCCCCATTCATCTTCTTATACCAGAGAGCATAAGACATAGTGGCACCATATGTCCCAGGAATAATCGCAGCGTACAAATATGCATCACCATCTCACAGCTCACCATTGTTCTTCTCACCATTAGAAGAAACATACTAGAGTACAGCAGGAACTATATATCTACTTGCTGCTCCATCCAATACCAGATCCCTAACAGGTGAGGCACATCAATCCTCTTTCCCAGCTGAACCACTTTCAGTTGGCATCAGCTCAAAACTCGAAGAGTTTGAGTTATCCAATTCTTCCATATAAGGAGGCCACCTCACGGTCTTCTTGCCCCCACCCTCACTCTCCCCGAAACCTTACATCGGGAAGGGCATCTTAGGCGTCGTTGGTATCACCCACGCCACAGGGCTACCTACCATCGTAGGAGCGAAAGAAAACGACCAACCAGTATCCGTGTTATCCTCGTTCCCACTATCCTGCCTACATATCAAACAGGCAGCCGAGCCACAGTCATGCAAAGTCGATCGGAAATCACTCACGTCCAGAGCGACGTGCTTGTCCCCACAATATACGGACAAGGGGGAAAAATAACTCGTAATATCCGAACGAGTAACCGACATAATGGCCTCCAAGACGCACAAGGTGTACACCTACCACAAGTTACGAAGATTAGCTGTGATTCCTGAGGACACCAAGAAGTTAATCTCCGACACACTACGAAAGAAAAGAGACAATCCTGAACCACAAACGTTCCAGGAATCAGTCAAACCACCTCCTCTCACTGTCTACAGCGTCGATTTTGGGAAACCAGAAGAAGACTCTCCCCTCACAACATGGGAATTTGAGTCACCTCTGATGACAGAAGCAAACTGGAAGAAAGTACAACCTCAAATACATGATATCCTCACCTTTACCCAGACCCTTGGGTATCTTCACTGCTTTCATCCAAAGGACATACAACTGCTTCTCGAAGCAACAACCAAACACTATCTTTGGCACACAACCATCCCATTTGTTAGTTAGTACTTGGAGCTTACCACGGTGCTTGCGGAGCGCTTGAAACGCCCCAAGATTTCACAACTCACAGAACCTCACTGGGTTCTGAAGGAATGGAATGATATTATCTCCTTGATACTATGTGGTCAGCACCTCCTTCTACCTGTCATACCAGGGCAATTTGAGGACCCACCTATAGCCAAATGACCAAAAGGACAAGACAGAAGGGACCCTCCTGAAATGCCAACCAAACAACGCTCCACACCAGAAGTCAGCGCAGGATCTCAAATTGGTATCGTGCTAGAAGATGACATTGTAGAACGTCCCTCGGATACTGGCAACCCTAACAATGGAGAAGACGATGAGGATCAACCACCTCTATTAGGACGGAGCACAACCGCAGGTGGAGGAGACGATGATTGATACAATAGTAGCTCGAGCAGTGGAAGTTCTAGCAGCGGATGGTCAGTGCACAGTCACAGAAGGATACGCAAACCAAAGAAGAATGTCAAGAAGATCCTGAAAAGGATAAATCGTGGTAAGACACCAGAACAACAGCATTGGGAAACGACGACAGGAATTGTGACACCTGAAACGTCATCAAAAATGTCCAAACGGAATAAGGGTATCAAGATTGATGCACCAGAAAATCTCAACAGCGGAGATAAGAAATGGCGTGACTCACAGTATTTTGACACTGAGGTCAACGCGATACAGAGATGGTTAAGTATGAAAGGTATAAGATTGGAATCGAAGAAAACGTTGGACTTTATCGTATTCAAACTGCATGGCAGCGCACTTACTACTTATAACCACCACCTCATCAAGGAAAAAGATAAGGCATCCTTTTTCAGCTTGATGCTAGTGCTACGGCAATTCCTTATTCCCTCCACGAGCAGGGACCTCCTATGGAAAGAATGGGAACCTGCATCACCCCACAGGGATGGACAACACATGGGTATCAAAATCTTTGCTAACTGGCTGGAGGAACTTCAGATTAAGCTTATCGACAAGGATGGAAACCAGTGCATCTCTGAAGAAGTCAAAGGCAGGAAATTCCTCAACTACCTACCGGATTACATGGAAACCACCCTGGTTCCACAAATACTTGATTCATACACATTCAACGACCTGGTCAAGAAAGCGGAATCATATGAGGCTGCACGAGTATATGGGCGTATCTCAACTACACCTAAGCCGGCCCGCCAGCCTGCTACCCAAGCAGCTCCGAACTCTGGTCGAAATCACCGCAAGGATCGGAAGTCAGACAACAAGAAAACAAGTTCTAATCCTGGAAGAACCCCTGCCACGTAAACAACTACCACCAAGGATCCTGACTGGGAAGTGGTTAACAAGACGTTAACATCACAAGACAAGATGAAGTTGGTCAGGGAACGGAAGTGTCTATGGTGCCGTACACCTGGTCGCACCTGCAAGGAATGCAAGAAGCGTATCGACAAACTACCCATGCGCACTGCTGCACAAGTCCTATCCCTGCAACACACCAGCAAACCAGTTATCACCAAGAATATCTACAAGGGTAAAACCAAGGCAAAACGCCAGTCTACCGAAGAATTAGACTACAGCAGGGTTCGAGTCAAGGTTAACGGCCATCCTACATTAGCCCTTGTGGATTTACAGACGACTGGCGGAGATCTCATCAACGCAAAATTCGTACACCTATACAGCCTACCCACCTACGGAATTGACAAGAAGTCACTGAACACCGCGATCAAAGGATCGAAGTGTGTAATAGAAATGGCATGTGATGTCCAAATGGACTATGGAGGATACATAGAAACAAGAACGCTATATGTAGTGCATCTTGTAGGCTGGGATATGATCCTAAGCAAGCCAGCGCTCACAGCCCTGAACCCCCTAATCCCACCAGGACCAAAGCCTGTCACGATCCAACCTGAAGGGATGGCACGCTTTGCACGCAAGGAATGGAGGAAGGCAGGGCTCGCTGCGGGGCAAGTCACATCTGCTGCACTCTTCATAGAAGAAGAATCACCAGACTATCTTCTACCACTCTTCGAATTGATGGTCTCAGCTATGAGTCTCGGAGAAAGTCGAGAACTCAACCCCTTCGTTGAATTTGCCCATTTATTTTCGGCAACCACACCCAACGAGTTGCGACCCCTCAGAACTATCAACCACCGAATCTCCCCGAAACCCGGCTCCACATGGGTACCAAAATGGCGACCCTCACCATCCAAATTTGACGCTGAGCTCACGAGGCAGCTCACCGAAGAAGAAGCATCAGGAAGGATTTATAGTGCAGAATATGACACCAATGCGGTAGTTCTGTTCATGCAAGCCAAACGAGATGATCCCACCAAACCCCGGCGCTTCTTAAATACCAGGGACCGGAATGAAGCGGTTGTTCACAACCACACACCCCTACCAAGCATCGAGGAACTCATAGAGCTAGTCGCTGCTAGGAAATATTGGGCCAAGATTGACCTAGCAGATGGGTACCACAACATCAGAATTGAAGAAGACTCAGAACAACATTCCACCTTCCACACACACATGGGATATTACCGCAGTCGCATTATGCAACAAGGCGACCGTAATGCTCCTGCCACGATGGTACGAGCCATGCATGAAATCTTTAAGGACATGGTCTTCAAGGACCTTGTCATCTATATCGACGACATTATTATCTTTTCAGATACCTGGGACGAACATGTAACTACCTTATTGAAGGTTCTACAACGACTCCTGGACGAAAAGTTCTGGTTGAAGGCTAGCAAATACCAGTTCTTCACCAAACGTCTAGATATCCTAGGACATTTATTAACTCCGGATGGGTAACACATAGATCCTAAGAAGTGCAAGAAAGTATTAGACTTCAAGGTTCCTAGCAAGCGTCGGGAACTACGAGGTACACTCGGCGTTGTCATATTCCTAAGCAAGTTTTGTCCGGAATTGGCCTCCTGGTCAAGAACCCTGTCAGAACTGCAAGGCGAAAATGCACCCTGGAGATGGATAGACACCGATACCAGGGCACTAGAGAAAATCAAGGAACTTGTGAATTCTCCACAGATTCGCAAACATTGGGACCACTTCTCGGAGGCACCCAAATACCTGGTATGTGATGCTAGTGACATTGGACTAGGATCATGGATAGAACAAGGAGAACTAGGATCAATTCGACCCTGTCGATTTCATTCTAGGAAATTCAGCCCCGCACAGTTGAAATACCCCACCTACCAAAAGGAGTTACTTGCTATTGTTGACTCCTTGAAGTATTTTGAGGCTCAACTCCGAGACCACAAATTCAGGGTTCTCACGGATCACCAACCACTACTCTCCTTTCTCCGACCATGGCAAACCTCTCAAAAGCTAGCCCGATTGCAAGCTTACATGCGAGAATTCGATTTGCTTATTGAACATACAGCTGGAAAAGATAACCTGTTGGCAGACGCTCAATCAAGGAAGCATAAATACTCCCTCGATCCCACCGAGGAACAAGACTTCATCCCTCAGAGCATGAATCCTACAGAACACAACAGCACCCTTCAAGACACGTCTATCACTACCAACAACCTTTCTATCTCCCCTGTACCAGAAGAAATCACAATGGTTTCCCGAGGCTGCATCAACTTCAAGCACATGGACTGTGACTACAACAAGTGCGTAGGCCATGACGAAAGCCTCGGTCACCACCCCTCTTGTCTCTATCTTGATGACGAGAATGATGGGCACTATGAAGATTACGACGATATCAAGGAGGAAGAAATGCTCTTAGATGAGGATACCCTCTCCACTATCCCCGAAGAAATCTTTGACGGCGCACCCGCAGATGATACCTCCTCAGTTCCTAACGACGACAATATTCCCGTCATCATTACAGATGTTGTCAATGACGCCTGGGAACAGTACAAGCAGCATCAAAAGGAACACAATATGGATTGTCATGACTACTACTTCCGCTCACATGGTATCTCACACCAGAATGGGAATCGTTACTTTCCCACCACCAGATGCACAATTTGCGGAACATACCGACATGGATGTTTAGACTGCACTCTAGCGGAGGCAGTTTATCAGAAGGAGAAGGAATTCCAGTCGAGTCAGCGAGACTCATGGAAATTGCAAGCTACCACTATCCCTCCTAACAACACCCACTCCTTTTAGACTCCCGATAATGATATTCCAGAGCTTAACATCAAAGAAGCTCCTAACCGCACTCACATGTGGCCTGCGGAAGAATGGGCAATCAGGAACGCTTCTATTGCCCGCCGCAAACCATGGGGTCAGCAAACCGAACAAAAAAACCTATGGGACTACAACATCAAGATCGTACCAGATGAGTAAAGACCCTCCTTCCTCTCTGCTGTAGTTACCACCAGATCTCAATTCAATGCGGCTTCCGGAGAAGCTAGCGGATCTAAACAAGGTCATAACACCCTCCTATCCACCACTAGTCCTATGAGATTTGTGCCAGGAGTGGGATTTATGCACCAACAACATCAGACATCAAATGAGCAGACCAATCAGGTTCAAGACCCTCAAACACAGGAGATGACGTCAATTCCTCCTGCACCCACTGCCACTCATCGGTGGAACTTCTGCAAAGGCGACGGACAACTTGCATCTACATGCGAGGCAAAACGCAAGGCAGACGCAGACCTCCAGTATAGAATCGTACCAGCAACCAATATGGCAAATATATACCTCGATCTCCATGACGGCCCTAAAGATGACCCTGACTTCTATCTTGTTGCTATCGTTGAAAAAGATTATAGAATGAAAGATGCCTACATCAAATGCATCAGGATATGCCCCATGTGGAGCCAGCTCTACAACGCTCCAGAAGGAAAGAAAGGAGTAAGCAAGGACAATAGGTTATTGTATAAGAAAAACGAGAAAGGAGAATGGGGGCTGGTTTTACTAAGAACGTTCGACATGAACGGTAGGAACTACCTCGAAGAGGCAAGCAAAGACACTCATGATGCTACGGCACAAGGCGGATTTGAGAAAACGTTGAAATGGTTGACTGATAAGTTCATCTGCCACCCATTTTCAAGGTTGGTTAAGGAATACGTGGCGAGCTGCGATACCTGTCAACGGACGAAGTATAGCAACAAGCCACCACTAGGACAAGTAACTATGTTACATGTTCCCGCAAGAGCCTGTAAGGATATCACAATGGATTTTCTTAAAATGTCTCCTGTTTTCACTTATTACTCTACTTTATACCTAAACATTCCTTTGTGAGAAGGTCATATGATTTGTTACTCGAGACTTTGGACGATTGTCTGTAGACAACCAGGATTTATGTTTCTCATTCCAGTTTCTGATAATCTTACGGAGGAGAAGTGCACTGATACCTTTGATACGGACATTGCTTCTGTTATTGGTTATCCCTATTATATTGTTTTTGATCAAGACACTCTCTTTATGTCAGACCATTTCAAGGATTGGGCTGCAAGAAAGGGAATCATGTTGGAACCGTCTACCGCATGCCACCCTCAGACTGACGGTCAGTCAGAAATTGCCAACAAGGCAATCCTCCAAGCAGCATGAGCATGCAAGGTCGAAGGAAACGAATAGCTGCACAAACTCTCCGAGATTCAGCTCAAGTTGAACTCTCAAGACAACACCGCAAGACAACACAGTCCATTTTCTTCACTCCTGGGCTTTGAGGCAAAGCCAGGTCCTTCTTCCTTCCCTTACCCAATCACGCCTTATAACCCTGTAGAGGAATGTCATCTTGACACATCTCGCAACCTATACTCCTCCATAGTCAAGCAGGTAAAGCAAGCCCACAAGAAGCGGTCTGTTCCACCACTTCTTTCAGACGGACAAAAGGTTCTACTCTCAAAGGAGAACCTCAACCTCTTGAACACATTTAGGAAACTCAAATCTAGATGGGACAGACCTTTCCGCATCCAACACGCCAACAGGAAGCGGAACAACTATACACTGAACCTATCAACAGATAGTCGACTTTCTCTTATCCATAACACCTTCCATATTTGCAAGATCACACCTTACTTTGAAAACAATTCCATCAACTTCCCAGGTCGTCACGAAGAACAACCTGGTGAACTAATGGACGGAAGATGGGAAGTCGAACGAGTACTCGGATTTCGTACCGCTCCTCGTACCGGCAAAAGCCAATACCTTGTACGATGGAAAGATTACGGAAGTGATAACGATGAGTGTATCAACTTCGAAGACATCAGCCTTGAAATTGTTCAAGACTTTTGGTCAAGGGGAAACTATTCCAACACCTTCAAGCAACGAGGATCCTTCAAGAAATACAAGAAGCGTCACACTCGAGAAACCCCCAAGTCAATTGTTCAAACTGAACGAGACAGAGTTCTCGCCCTCAGTCCTGATGATCAAGACCTCACCTCCACTGCTACCAACCTTGCAGAAGATATCTTTCATGTTTTCCTAAAGTACTGATTCGCGCCGGTTGAATTAACCTGGCAATCCCACATCCCTTCTTGTTGCTTTAATTGTCGTTCTGAGTTGGCAATGGAAAAAGGTATGGCAAACAAGGTATCTATCGGATGTTTTCATTGTTCTTTATGTCATGAATGTTTACTATGGATGATTTGGAAGTTATGTTGGTCTCCTACTGTCTATTGCAAAGATTGCTAATCTCATCACTATCGTGCTTGCACTTGTTGTTTCGGACTACCTCCAGCTTGGCCAAGAAAACAAGAGTAGGAAATCCTTTTAAGTGGGGAAGTGTAACGGAAGACCGTTTCTTATGTTTGTCTTAGTACGCATTTCCTAGCACCTATCATGCTTACCAGATAGCTTGGGCCTAGTACCTTACGTACTATTACCTTGAGCGTATCCGGTCCTTATGTACTTTTCCTTTATCATGATGCATTACGCATCCACACCTGCATTTCTGAGTACTGGAGGCCTGACCTCCCATACCTGTATTTATGGTCATGGAGGAGTGCTTTCTGGAACGGCCAGAAAGCAGGTTTTTCAGACTCCAGAAGGCTTGGCGGCTAGTATCAGTACTGAGCCGTTCTGCCCTTCTGGAGGAGGATTCTCAGATCAGATCACTTCAGATAGAGTTCAATCAAGCCTTAGATAGCTTCAATACAGAGAGATTACACCTCTTACTTCTCTTCCCGCTTGGGAAATCTGTATGCTCTCAGAGACCCTCTGAGTCCTCGACTTAGCAGAACCAATAACAGACATACACTATCATTTCGGTGCTAGTATAGACTCTGTTAAACGGCCCGCGGTGCTACTGTTGGCATCGCCCATTACATTATTGTGGATAAGAGAAAATCCACTCTCCATTGATAGGTCGAGTGTATAGTTGTTCTACTTCCTGTTGACATGGTGAATGCGGAATGGTCCTACCTATCTAGGCTTGAGTTTGCTAGATGCGTTTCAGAGGTTGACGTACTCTGTAGAGAGAAATACCTCTGGATAGGCTCAAAGAAGTGGTAGGGTAGACCTCCTCTTGTTGGCTTGTTTTGCCTCCTTGACTTTGGGGGAGTATAAGTTGCGTGAGGTGTCAAGATGACCTTCCACTAGAGAAGTATGAGGAGTGATCGTGTAGAGAAAGGAAGAATGACCCAGATTTGCCTCAAAGGCTGGTAGTGAAAAGAATGGACTGTGTTGTCTTGCAGTGTTGTCTCGAGAGTTCAGCTTCAGCTGGATCTCGGATCCTTGCCGTAGGCATTCATTTCCTTCGACCTTGCACGCTCGTGCTTCTTGGAGGAATCCTTTGTTGGCACTTTCTGACCAACGGTCTGTTTGAGGGTGGTATGTGGTGGAAGGTTACAACTTGATTCCCTTTCTTGCTCCCCAATCCTTGAAATGGTCTGGCATAAAGAGAATGTCTCAATCAAAAACTATATAATACGGATAACCAATAATTGAAGCCAGGTGTGCATAAAAGGTAGCAGTGCACTTCTCTACTGTAAGGTTGTCCGAAACTAGAATGAGAAACATAAATCCTGATTGTCTATAAACAATCTTCCAAAGTTTCGAAAAGAAAATCATATGATCATCTTCTACAGGACTGTTTGGGTATATGGTAGAGCAATAGGTCAAAGTAGGAGACATCTTAAGAAAAGCCATAGTGATATCCATCCAGGTTCTTGCAGGAACATGTAACATATTTACTTGTCCTAGTGGTGGCTTTTTTCTATACTTTGTATATTGACAGGTATCGCAACTCGCTAGGTATTCCATAACGAGGCTTGAAAATTGCTGAAAAATAAGTTTATCAGTTAACTATTTTAATGTTTTCTCAGCTCCGCTATATACAATAGCATCATGAGCTTCCCTGATTGCAGCTTTGAAGTAGTTCTTACTATTCATTTCGAATGTGGTTGGTAGAACCAGCCTCATTCTCTTTTCATATTTTACTTGTACAGAACCCATTATCCCTACTTACTCCTTTCTTCGCTTGTGGAGCATTGTAGAGATGATACCACATGGTGCATTTCCTAATACCTGTGATATAGGCATCCCTTATTCTGTTATCTTTGCCAACGTGAGCAGGGAGATAGAAGTCAGAGTCTTCTTTATAGCTGTCTTTGAAATCGATGTATATCATTCCCATATTGGTTGCTGGCACGATTCTATAGGTGAGGTCTGCGTCTGCCTTGCGTTTTGCTTCGCATGTTGATGAAGAGTGTTCCTCGTCTTGGCAGAAGTTGCAATAATGAGTGGCAGTAAGTGCAGGAGGAATTGATGTCTTTACCTGTGTTTGAAGATCATGAAGAAGGTTGTTCTCCTCCTTGGCTGTATGGTGTTGTTGGTGCATAAATCACACTCCTGGCACGTATCTAATAGGATTAGTGAGAGATAGAAAGGTGATATGGCCTTGATAAGATTGTCTAGCTTCTCTGGAAGCTGCATTGTATTGTGATCTAGTGGCAACTGGAGCAGAGTGGAAGGAGAGTGTTTCTTCGTCCGGTGCAATCTTGATATTATAGTTCTATGGGTTATTTCCTTTGGGTTGATAATCCCATGGCTCGTGGTGGGCAATAGTAACATTTTTAATTGGCCATTCTTCTGCAGACCAAATTTGAGTGCGGTTTGGAGCTACTTGCATATTAAGCTTAGGAATGTCAATATCCGGAGTCTCGAAGCATAGGATATTGCAAGGAGAGAGAGTGGTAGCCTTCAACTTCCATGCGTGTCGCTAACTTGACTAGAATTCCTTCTCTATCTGATAAACTGCGCCCGCCTGAGTGTAGTCTAAACATCCGTGTCCGTAGGTTCCATAAACTAAGGATCTGGAGGTGGGATAGTAGCTATTCCCATTCTGGTGCGAGCTACCATGCGAATGGCAGTAGTAGTCGTGACAGTGCAACTTGTTTTGCTCACTATGTGGTATGTAGTTTTCCCAGAAGTCATTTACAATATCCGTAATGACGGCGGGAATGTTATCATTGTTGGTGATGGAGTAGGGATCACCTGCAGGAACACTCATATGATAATAAGCATTTAATTGATGTTGTTCAATTCCGTGGAGGTGAGGATCGAACTCATACACATCAAAGGTTTCTTTGGGAATGGTACAGAGGGTATCTTCATCTGATTGCATTTCTTCCTGCTTAGTGTCTTCGTAGTGTTCGCTATCTCGGTCGTTCTCATCGTTAAGGTAATGGCAAGAGGGGTAGTGGCCAAGGCTTTCGTCACGGCCTGTGCACTTGTTGTAGTCACAGTCCGTGTGCTTGAAATTGATGCAGCCCTAGAAAACTATTGTGAATTCTTCTAGAACAGGAGAGATAGCTAGGTTGTTGGTAGTAACAGAAGTATCTTGAGGTTCGGTGTTGTCTTCTGTGGGATCTATACTCTGAAGAAGGAAGTTTTGTTCATCTGTCGGGTCAAGGGAGGATTTATACTTCCTGGACGTAGTGTCTGCCAAAAAGGTTTTCTTTTCCAGCTCTATGTTCGATGACCAAGTCTAATTCTGACATCTAAACTTGCCAGCGAGATAGCTTCTGAGATGTTTATCATGGCCAGAGGAATTAAAGTGGGAGTTGGTGATTCGTGAGAACTGTGAATTTGTTGTCTCGAAGCTGGGCCCTAAAGAACTTCTGGGAGTCAACTATAGCGGGTAACTCCTCTTGATATGTAAGGTATTTTAGCTGTGCGGGGCTGTTTCCGAGAATGAAATTGACAGGGTCGAATTGATTCTAGTTCTTCTTGTCTTATCTACTATCCTTGTCCAATATCCCTAGCATGTCATACCATGTATTTGGTAAGGTATGGAAGTCTGTCCATCTACAGGGTCGATTTTCGCATAGCAGTTCTGACAGGGTGTTTCGGCAGGAGTCTAATTCGGAACATAACTTACTTAGGACTATAACAACAGTGACTTTACAATGTAATTCCTAGCAGTTGCTGGGAACCTTGAAGTCTAATACTTTCCGCATTTCTTATGGTACATATGTAAGACTTCCGGAGTCAATAGTTATCTTAAGATGTCGAGACATTTAGTGAACAACTAGCATTTGCTAGCTTTCCCCAAAAACTTCTAGTCTAGAAGCCATGATAGAACCCTTGGTGAGGTAGATATGTGTTCATCGTAGGTATCTGAAAAGATAATAATATCGTCGATGGAACCGACAACTTCCTTTAAGACCATGTCCTTAAAGATTACATACATGGCTTATACCATGGTGTTCGGAGCATGGCGGTTAGCTTGTTGCATGACTCAATTGCGGTAATAACCCATGTATATGAGGAAGGTTGCGTGTTGTTCCAAGTCTTCTTAGATTCTTATGTTGGGGTCACCATCTGCTAGATTAATCCTACTCCAATATTATCAGGTAGCAAATTGTTCTATAAGTAACACAATGCATGGTAGGGGTGTGTGCTTGGTGTCAAGCACATCTTTCGGAACTTTCACGTTCAGAATACGCTATGGTTTGGTGGGAAAATCTCGTTTGGCTTGTCCAAACAGTAGTACCATATTGTAATGGAAGACCATTTCTTATATTTGTCTTAATACGTATTTCCTAGCACCTATCATGTTTACCAGATAGCTCGGGCATAGTACCTTACGTACTATTACCTTGAGCGTATCCGGTCCTTATGTACTTTTCCTTTATCATGATGCACTACGCATCCACACCTGTATTTCTGAGTACTGGAGGCCTAACCTCTCACGCCTGAATTTATGGTCATGGAGGAGTGCTTTCTGGAACGGCCAGAAAGCAGGTTCTCTGGAAAGGCCAGAAAACAGGTTTTTCAGACTCCAGAAGGCTTGGCGGCTAGTATAAGTACTGAGCCAACCGCCCTTCTGGAGGAGGATTCTCACATCAGATCACTTCAGACAGATTTCAGACAAGCCTTAGATAGCTTCAATACAGAGAGATTACACCTGTTAAAACTCTTCCCGCTTGAGAAATCTGTATGCTGTCAGAGACCCTCTGAGTCCTTGACCTAGCGGAACCAATAACAGACATACACTATCATTTCGGTGATACTACAGACTCTGTTAAACTGCACGCGGTGCTACTATTGGCATCGCCCATTACACATATTGGTATCTTAATCTACGCAATAAATCCGGCCTGAGGCTTCTTCCTTAGTTAGCAATTTAGTGAGCTCTGCATAGAATTTGGGGGCTGAAGGTCACCATTTTGGTACTAATATATAGCGGGGTTTCAGGCATATTCAGTGGTTGATTAGTTTGGAGGGGTGGCAACTTGTTCTGTATAGTGCCCGGAAATAAGTGGGCAAATTCAACATAGAGGTTGAATTCCCGACTTTCTCCAAGACTTATAGCTGATACCATAAATTTGAAGAGTAGTAGAAGATAGTCTGGTACTTCGTCTTCTATGGAGAGTGAAGCTGAAGCAAATTACTCCATAGCAAGCCCTGCTTTTCTACATTCGTTGTGAGCAAAGCGTTCTATCCCTTTGGGTTAGATAGTAACAAACTTTGGTCGTACTGGTATTAAGGCGTTTAGTGGTGTGAGTGCAGCCTTACCTATGATCATATCCCAGCATGCAAGATGTGCTACTTAAATCATTCTTGTTTCCGTATATCCTCCGTAGTCCTTTTAGACATCACATGCCTTTTCTATGACACCCTTTGATCACTTAATCTTGGTGTTAAGTGACTCCTTGCCCATACTGTAGGTGGGTAGACCTTATAGGTACACGAATTGTATGTTAATGAGATCTCCGCCAGTGGTCTGTCAATCTACAAGGGCTAATACAGGGTCGCAGTTAACCCCGACCCGAACCCTGCTATAGTCTAAGTCTTTCATAGACTGGAATTTTGCCTTTGTTTTCCCCTTATAGTTTATCGTGGTGATAATTGGTGTCCTGATGTGTCGTAGGGATAGGACTTATTTAGCGGTGCACATAGGTTGGTTGGATATTCGCCTCTTGCATTCCTTGAAGGTGTGACCAGGACCATGGCCCCATAGACACTTCAGAGCCCTGATCAATTTCATCTTGTCTTGTAACGTTAACATCTTGTTAACCACTTCCCAGTCAGGGTCCTTGATGCTTGTGGTTTTCATAGCAGGGGTCCTTTCAGGATTAGAACTTGTTTTATTGTTTTCAGCGTTCCGATCCCTGTGGTGATTGCCACTGGGATTCGGAGCTGGTTGGGGAGTTGGTTAGCGTGCTGTTTTATGAGTAGTTAAGATACGCCCATGTTTTGGTGCAGCATAGTATGATTCCGCCTTCTTCTGTAGGTCGTTAAACGTCCAAGGATCAAGTATTGGAGGAACCAAGGAGATTTCCATATAATCCGGTAGGTGGTTGAGAAACTTCCTGCAATTGACATCTTACGGGATGCATTGGTTTCCATCCTTGTCGACAAGTTTAATCTGAAGCTCTTCCAACCAGTTGGCAAAAGTTATGATACACATTTGTCGTCCATCCTTGAGAGGTGAGGCGGCCTTCCATAATTTCCATAGGAGGTCCTTGCTAGTGGAGGGAATGAGGAATTCCCGTAGCACCAGAATGAAACGGAAAATGGATACATTCTCTTTTTTCTTGATAAAGTGGTGGTTATGAGTAATGGGCCTGCTGCCTTTTAGTTTGGATCCAATAAAGTCTAATACTTCCATCGATTCTAATCTTATACCTTTTATACTTAACCATCTCTGTATTGCATTGACCTAAGTTTCAAGATAATGTAAGTCTCATCATTTCTTATCTCCGGTGTTGAGTTTTTCTGAAGCATCTATCTTGATACTCTTTACTCATTTGGACATTGTTGTTGATGTTTCAGGTGTCACAATTCCTGTCGTCATTTCCCAATGTTGTTGTTTATGTATTTTACCACAATCGGTCTGTTTCTTAATCTTCTTGACCTTCTTTGGCTTGTATATACTTCTTGGACTGTGGACTGACAATCCCCTGCTAATGTCGTCACTGCTAGAGCTACTATTGTCTCCAACATCATCTCCTCCACCTGATGTTGTGCACTATTTCAAGGGAGGGTTTAGGTTATATTCGTCTGCTCTATTGTTTGGGTTGCAAGGTCAGAGGTATGTTCCAAGATCTCATCTTCTGGCACAGTGCCAGTGTAAGATCCTGTGCTGACTTCTGGTGAGGAACGTTGTCTGGTTGGCCTCTCAAGAGGGTCACTTCTATCTTATCCTTTCGGTCGATTAGCAATAGGTGTGTCCTCAAACTATCCTACTACAATACGAAAGATGAGATGTTGATTACATAACATAAAGGACATAATATCATCCCATTCCTTCAGGACCTAGTGGAGTTCTGTCAAATGTGGAATCTTTGGGAGTTTTGGTCCCTCATTCAGAACTGTGGTAAGTTCCAAATCGGTATTTTCAAATGAAATAACCGTATTCCCTAAAATGTGTTTTATTCTTGCCTCGAGCAGCAACTGGATATCCTTTGTATGAAAGCAGTGCATATATCCAAGAGTTTGAGAGTTGGCAAGAATATTGTGTATTTGCTGTTGTACTTTCCTCCCGTTTACTTCTGTCATAGGAGCTGACTCAAATGTCCAAGTTGTAAAGGGAGAGTCTTTTTCCGGTTTGGTGACATAAATGGTGTAGATTGTGAGTTCTGGTGGTTTGACTGATTCCTAGAATGTCTCTGGTTCAGAAGTCTCTCTTTTCTTTCATGGTTTATTGGATATTAACTTCATAATGTCTCCGTTAATGATATCTAATCTTCGCCTTTTGTTGTAGGTGCACGGATTGTCCATCTTGGATGGCATAATGTCGGTTACTCATTCGGATATGACAAGTTATTTTGCCAACTAGTCCATATATTGTAGGGACAAGTACGTTACTCCAGACGTGAGTCATTTCCGTTTGACTTCTGATTTCTGTGGCTTGGCTACCTGTTCGATATGTAGGCAGGATAGTGGAAACGAGCAGAGTACGGATGCTGCTTCGAAACTTTCTTCCACTCCTACCATGGTAGGTACTCCTGAGGCCTGGGTTATACTGACGACGCTAAACATGCCCTTCCCGATGGAAGGTTTTGCAGATAGTGAGGGTGGTGGTAAGAAAACCATGAGGTAGTGTCCTTATATGGAATAATTGGGTAACTCAAACTCCTCGAATTTTAAGCTAATGCCAACAAAAAGTGGTTCAGTTAAGGAAGAAGGTAGATGTACCTTACCTGTGAGTTATCTGGTATTGGATGCAACAGGAAGTAGCTATCTACTTCCTGCTGTACTTTCATATATGTCTTCTGATGTTGAGAAGAATGACGGTAAGGCTTGTGATGGTGATATGTATTTGTACATTGCGATTATTCCTGGAACATATGGTACCGCTATGTCTTATGCTCTATGGTATAAGAAGCTGAATGGGGATTGTAGTAACTAGGAATGTAAGAGGAGGTATAGATATTAGTAGGGTATGGTGATGGAATGAGGGTGGAATTGTTTAATGGTGAATATCATTGCTAATTAGAGCTTTGCCTTGTCTTGCACATGGTCTTCTGTTGACTACAGTTTGAGAATATCTCTGTCTCGGTAGTGGATTCTTATTACTACCTTTCATTGAATGTGATGTGTTGGTTACATATGTTGATGCCCGATATAGGTGATACCTTAATAGGTATTATGAAGATTCCAAGTGTTGATCAGGCAGTGCTGGTAGTTTTAATAGTTAGCTTATTTTGTTTTTTAAAAAAGATGTAATAGGCAATGCCAATAGTAGAACCGCGGGCCGTTTAACAGAGTCTATACTATCACCTAAGTGATAGTGTATGTCTGTTATTGGTTCCTATGAGTCAAGTATTCAGAGGGTCTTTGAGTGCATACAGAATTCTGCAGTGGGAAGAGATTTAATGTGTATAATTTTTCTTTATCGAAGCTATCTAAGGCTTGACTGAACTCTATCTGAAGTAAACTGATCTGAAAATCATACTCCACAAGGGCAGAGCGGCTTAGTACTTATACTAGCTGCCAAGCCTTCTGAAATTTGCAAAACATGTTTTCTGGTCTCTCCAGAAAACCTGCTTACTAGCCCTTATAGAAAGCACTCCTCCATAACCATAATTACAGCTGTGGGAGGTCAGCACTCCAGTACTCAGAAATATAGGTGTAGATGACTAATGCCTCCTGATAAAGGAAAAGTAAATAAAGACCAGATATGCACAAGACAATAGTACGTGGGGTATTATCACCAAGCTACCTGGTATACATGATAGGTGCTAGCAAATGCATACTAAGATAATTGTAAGAGGTGGTCTTCCGTTACCGCATATTTTAGAAGTATCTAAACTAGACTGTGCTGAATGAGAACTGTCCTATTTAAGGCCGTAAAATTTAGATCTATAATAGATACTGAGTTCCTAAGCTAATGAGACAATTTGGACTTATTCTATGTAATAGAAAAGACTTATAATAATACCAAATCATACTACATACATGATAGCTCATTATAGACATGTCCAGTTTCATGATGATGCCTAACAAGGTAATAGAAACCTAGCTGCCAATGAGATAAATAACCAACAAGATAATACAATAAGCTACTACCCCAATGGCCAGGAATAACTGGAGATGGTAGTTAGCAAGCTGATATGCATGGAACTAACCCAGAATGATACAGGAATATGACAGGTCATCAAAAAGAAATACGATGAGAAAACTACAAGGAAAAACTACAATACTAATCCCAAATAATCCTTCCTAATCCAAATATGTCCCAAAAGGGTATCTGTAAATACAGGCCAAAAACTTACCTTGATCTAACCCAATAACATCCACCAAAACTACCATAGATAAAAGACGTGCAAAGAAAACATATACTAGAAATTCAGTTCCATACATCTATCCCTTCTTAGAAAATCCTCTACTAGAACACAGTGAGGGAAAAATAAAAAAATACAAGGAAAAAATCTAACAAGAAAAGGGTATTAAACCCAGTAATAACCTAGAGCCATATCCACCCAATACACTACTTGTTGCTCCTTCCTTGATGCTTTTTTTGTTGGTTATTAGTCCAGGCATGCTCTCTCTAATAATCTTTCACACCTTTAGTGGCGAGACTTTCCTCTAGTTTCATTGTGTTTTGATTATCTCTATATCCTTCCCACCTGACTCAGTACTTGGCCACGCGTTCCTCTTATTCTTCTCGTGCTTGATGCAGGGTTCGAAAGGCCATCTGGGACCCTAACTATCAAAGTCTAAAGGTTCTAGCTCAGGCAGGGATCTGAAGGGAAATTTGGTGTCATTATTTTGATGCTAGGGGGCAAGGAGGGATATGTGAACCATAATGTGGCCAGAGGGAACAAGGGGGCATTTGAGCATGCAGTTGTCAGTATCAGAGTATACGGCTGAGAGAGGGTAGGGGCCATGGAAGAAAAGTGCTAGTTTGGACTAAAGCACCCTCACCAATCGAAAAGATATTCAAATGTTCATGCCTGTGGTAAATTACCTCCTTAGATTTTGCAAGGACCTAGCTACTTAAGGTAGATGCTTATATGAACTACAAGTATCAACAAAGTAATTCAAATTCACTCACTTGCATGATAAGGTATTCAAGCAAGGAAAAGAATTAATACTCAGTAATGTAGTACCCTTAACAATTAATTATAACTTCAATGAATAAAGGTACCTGATAATAGATGCAAGTCATATAGAGTTATTAGGATGCGATAGTCAGAAAGAAGATGTTGTAAACAAGCAGGTAGCATTCCACTCAAGATACTTGAACAAGGGTCAAATAAATTACACAATATCTAATAAGAAACTATTAGCAATTGTTGACTCACTAAGACATTTCACCAAGAAGCACCAAGGTTATAACGTAATAATACCCACAGATCATAAACCAGTGGTAAACTTTATGACAATATAGCAAGATAAGTAAATGAAGATCAGCTGCCAATTATTAAGGAGTGAGTTTTATATTACTATAAAATATCTGGAAGGAAAGAGAAATTTCATAGTAGATATACGGAGGAGAGTAGGAACGTGTAAGGGCTCTGCCTCCGCCTGTAGCTCTGAACTGTCCTCTTCACCAAACGGCAGTGCTACACTACCACCTCTAGAAGTAGTCAACCACATCTTCATTTCACACCAACATCTTCTACCACTACCTACTAATACCAACCACCCAAATAATATACCTTCCAGAAGAACTATGTGTGGAATTACTAGAAAGCCAATCTGCCCACCATCTTCTCCAACCAGGCCCTATCATAGGCTACAATCAACCAACTCTGCTAGCAGAGGCAGAACCACAGAGGTGGGAGAGATTTTCTTACAAGAATGGGATATGAGACATAAGAAGCTCCAATAAAAGACAGGCTGGAATGAGAGACAGTTGGCCATAGTGACTGCTACTGCTACTATAAGAGGATAAATCTAGCAGCAGTGGGAAGAATAGGAAAAAGTAGAGATAGGAAGCTAAGTAAAATATAAACATAAAATTGTTAACTTCAGCATAGTAATTAACCAAAAACTTAGTAACTCTACTACTATAGTCCCTGCTGCTGCTCCTCCTGCCCTAGAACTAGAATTGAATCTAGATATACCATCATATAGGGATCAGGTAGAGACTGATACTAAGAAAGAAGAATAGATGAAAGTTAACACAGAACCTGGCCAGCAAGAAATGGTTAGACAACTCGGGGCTTAAAATTAGTGGAAAATATAGTATGACCAGATGCAAGAGTGGAACCCCACTTTTACTAGTATAATCAGAAGGATACAGCACTCAACAATAGGTTGCAAGCATGAAGGACAAAAGGAAATCATGTTCCACCATCGTCCACCTCCTCCAGCTACTCCCTAAACGGTTGTTACTAACTGGAGACAAAAGTAAAGAAATGTCTTCCCTCACAACAACAACCCTATTGTTGATGCTATCAGACACAATTTACAATAATAGCCCGAACTAGCTGAACCAAGCAATATGCCATATTGGAATGAAGAACAAAGAAAAATGCAGTAACACATCCATAGGCACCTGAAAATGCCAAACAACAACTGGTATGTAAACCAGCGAAACTATAAATAACAAACCTATAAAGATGTGCCACCTGTATATGATAATTGCTCCAATATCCCACATATCACCATCAGAATCTGTCCCAAATGTGGACAAAATGGACATTGGGGACTCATACACCCAAACTATATCTTTAAGCTACAATTTGGAATTAATAAATTAACTTTCTGCAATGGATACCACCAAGGCAATACATATAGGCTCAGGAAAAAATTAATTACTAGCAGAAGTCATACAAATGTACAATATATCAAAGACACTATGAGACTGGAAGAAGATGAGAATGACCCTATACACCCTGACCTTGTGGTAGCAAACTAGCTACAACACAAGGACCTGACTTAGTAGAATAATGAATATATTGAAAAAGACAACTTGTATAAAAACATATATAAGAGAGCAACATGGGTAGGAAAGATGCTCACTATCCAATATAAGAACAAGTTTTTGTACATCTTCAAATGAACAGTATAAAAGTTAGTAATCCCAACCGGACTCAAAATCAGAAGTAAGTCAGCACAAGAAAATCTCCTTCAACTAGCCCATACTTATATAGGACATAAAGGACTAGATAGAATATGCCCGAAGCTGGCCAGTAAATATTATTGGAAGAACTCCCAAAGGAACACCCAAGATTATGACAGGAGCTGAAATATTTATCAATCCACAAAAGGCTCCACCCCATTGCTAATTGTGTATTTGAAACCATTGAATGTTCCAACCCAACTATGGAAAGGAATTGCAATAGATTTCTTAAGTATGGAACCTGTCACTATTTCTTATTATGAATTAATCCCTAGTTATTATAAGTTGATAGGAGAAGGATTTCATAATATTTCTATAGATAAGTTATTAGTCATTGCTTACATACTGTAATGGAAGACGGTTTCTTATAATTGTTTTACTATACCTTTCCTAGTACCTATAATGCATACCAGATAGCTAGTGCATAGTACCTTAAGTACTATTGCCTTAGGCGTATCCAGTCCTTATGTACTTTTCCTATATTGTGATGCATTATGCATCCACACCTGTATTTCTAAGTACTAGAGGCCTGACCTCCCACACCTGTTTTTATAGGCATGGAGAAGTGCTCTCTGGAACAGCTAGAAAGCAGGTTTTTCAGACTTTAGAAGGCTTGGCAGCTAGTATAAGTATTGAGCCATTCTGCGCTTCGGAAGGAGGATTCTCAGATCAGATCACTTCAGACAGAGTTCAGACAAGGCTTAGATAGCTTCCATACAGAGAGATTATACATGTTAATTCTCTTTCCACTTGGGGAATCTGTATACTCTCAAAGACCCTCTGAGTGCTCGCCTGACTGGAACCAATAATAGCAATACACTATCACTCCGATGACAGTATAGACTGTGTTAAACAGCCCATGGTGCTACTATTGGCATCGCCCATTACATAGATACACTGATTTTACTCTTCTTCTACATTGCATTAAAGAATTGAGTGCTAACGATGTTATAGATAATTTTGTAGTATGGATTAAACCCACTTTTGGCCTTCCTTATGAGATTTAAACAATTCAAAATGTTCTTTTTAAATCAACAATAATTCAAGATTGTGCAAACTTAGTTGTAGTTAAGGGTAAATCCTCCTCTACATATCACACACAAATTGATAGAGCCTCTGAGACAATGAAAAAGCCTATAATTCCTATATTTTCTACTAAGAAGTTGGTAGATGTTACAAATTTGGTATAGGCAGCATCTTCTGTTTAAATGGAGGTGAATACTGCTGGTAGTGGACCTAGAGGGAAATCCTGCTATCATGTTTCTAAGGCTTTAACCAAAAGCTAGGATTTATATCACTCCCTATATCAATATCCAGCTATTCCAGCCCAGCCAAAAGATTCAATAAGGCTAGAGAACACCTTACCAAGGTCAAGCTCCAGCAAATAACACAAGCCAATAAAAAGAGAAGAGTATCTGCTGCCTACCCAGTAGGGTCAAAAGTCATATTGTTATCAAATAACCTCCCGGGTAGATACAACTACTCTAAACTATTCCCTAAATCGATAGGACCCTACCACGTCAGCAAAGAATTAATATTCACCCAGAATTGGAAAACTTACCTATCAGAAAACCTTGAGCTATTAAACATCAGTTCAGTCTTCCACACCTCCCTCAGCAAACCTTATTTCCCAAACCCAATCAGATTCATAGGCAGAGAAAAGACAATGCTAGGCCCTATTGACAAAAAGGATATTAGATATAAGATAGAAAGAGTTATGGAATAATGAAGACAGCCATATACTAGACTCCCCCAATATAAAGTAAGATGGAAGGGATATAACTTGCACCAAGATGAATGGGTAGATGATAAAGATATTGACTACTCATTGCCAAAAGATTTCTAGTTAAAAGAGAACAAAGGTAATACCTGCTCTAAGAGACCTGTTAACAAAATCTTTGGCAGAATGGTAAAGAGAAGAGTAAAGAAGAAACACTTAGGATGATTACTGCAGAAAGAGATAGAATCCTTAATCCTGCTGTTACATATAATACTACTATTGCTTAAAATTTACATTAAAAACTAGTTGATATTGATTATACTATGGTTTGGAATGATTCTATAAAAGCTTATGTCATGCACTAAAAAGATCAATCTCATTTTTAAGAAAGGAGGAATGCAACTATTAGGAATATGTTTTAAGAAAAGCTCTAGACCCTCAAGTGTCTCTCCTTAGCTCTCGATATCTCATGGATATATCCACCTGTCTTCTGCCTGTCTCTTATTCCTCTCTCGAGAGAAACTTTCGAAATAATGCCTGCCAGCTACAGAGGCAATAATATACCTGAACAGGAATAAATTCCCCCAAATATACCAAAATAAAAATTGGGTGATATTTTTCTGATGAGGAAGTGATATTCTTAGTATGTTGATCTACTGCCAACTTATAAACTTGGCTTGAACTAACATCTACTATATAATTTTTTAATAATTTATAATAGATCTGCTATATGGAGTTGCTTTTCTATTATATGTTTTCTTTGAATATGTTTTTATCCATGGTAATGTTAGTGGATTTTATTGGCTTATAGTTAGGTAGATTTTGGCCCTGTCTTGGCAGGTACTCAATTTGAACACGTTTTTATTTAGAAAGGATTATTATGGATTAGGCTTGGCCTTAGCTTTATAGTATTCCTATCATGTTTCTCTAATATTACATGTGATATTCCTGCATTATTCTGGATTAGTTTCATGTATGTCAGCTTGCAAACTACTATCTTCTGTTATGGCTGCCTAATTGGGAATTGGCTTATTGTATTTTCTTGTTGGTGGTTTATTACAATGGCAGCCTTAATTCTGTTATCTTGTTAGGAACTACTATGATACTAGACTTGTCTATAATAAGCCCTTATATATTTACAATGATCTGATATCATAATGAGTATTTACTATTGCCTGCAATAAGTCCAAATAGACTCATTGCTTTAGGAACGCAGTATCTATTAAAGGTATGAATTCGGCAGCCTTAAATAGAACAGTTTGGATTCAACACATTCTAGTCTAGCTACTTCAGAAATATCCAAGCTACACTAGTAATATTCATATCCATAGGCACCTCGGAATCAGATGTAACTTTTACTCTCCATACAACTCTTAGACTCCTGCTGTAGTCCTGTTGTAAAGTAATACGTTGTCGCATGGATAGGTTTACCAGCCTGCGCTACAGCCTGTAAACCTGAGAATCCGCTGATAGTAATAAATCATTTTCCTAGTAACTATAGCACGCTGCCATAGTTATTACTT
>Ga0307511_10000988_pt1 | contig 30215 bp, 25 predicted proteins | sample 13_EM_MG_FD_200266 | JGI IMG/M metagenome (GOLD analysis project Ga0307511, IMG submission 200266) | Populus trichocarpa ectomycorrhiza microbial communities from riparian zone in the Pacific Northwest, United States - 13_EM | ecosystem: Host-associated > Plants > Roots > Unclassified | place... | reverse complement strand
TTATCCTCTCCTCCTCCGTCTCCGCCGCCGCCCCCGGAGCCGCAGCCTCCCCAGCCCCACGCAGCCTCTCGCGTTCCTCATGCGCCCTAACCTGCCGCTCCCCAACCCCCGGGACCAAGCTTGTCACAAACAACCCCACAACCCTCTCCACCATCTCATACGCCTCCCTAATCCTCGTATGCCGTCTTGAATTGTCCCTTTGGACAAGTAACTGCGCCGTCGCCGCTGGGTCCAGCTGTTGATTCGCCTGTGTCTGAGCCGTATTCCCCCCCTCCACCTGCTGCTGCTGCTGCTGCAGAGGCACATGTACCGGTGCCGGAAATAATTCCCTATACAGCGCCCTCGCAGCATTAATCCTCCCCTCCAACAGGCCCGTCTGCCACACAAAAATCACTGCCGCAAACAACCCCAGCACAGCCCTCCTCTTCCACCCCGCGCCCCCACTAAACAACACCACAAATATCACCAGCCTCACCGCAAGCCAAACATGCGCCCCACCATCTTGTACTCGTCGAACAAGGTCCCCAATATTCACTTGTCTCATCTGCCGCTGTTGGGGCTGCTGGGGCTGCTGGCGGTGGTGGTTGTGGGGGTTGTGGTGGTTGTGGGGGTTGTGGGGGTGATGGTGGTGGTTGTGGGGGTGATGATGGTTGCGGCGGCGTTGTTCTTGGTGTGCCATCCAATCCTCCATCTCTCGGAGCCGTGTCCGTTCTCTAACAATTAGTTCTCGGATGGCTAGGGTAGTGCCGTTTGCTTCCTGTGATGCTGCTGTTCGTCGAATCCCAGAGGCGGCACTGGGTCCTCCGAGCCTGTATGAGGCATCGAGTAGCTGCGCGAGAGATTCGGGGCTTACCCCAGGTAGTGATGCCTCGGAAGAAAATGTATCTGTGGGGGACTCCCCGGGGAGATATCCATCAATCCCAACCTGTTGTATCACAGGGTGATTTTCCGATGCAATCTGTGTGATGCCTGGCTGTGGCAATGAGGGAGAAAGAGGTATTGATGGTGTTGATGAAGGTGGTCCAGCAAGAAGTAGACATTGGCCTTCTGGCCCTTGGAGTAGGTATAGAGGTGATGTTGTGGCCCCCATAGCAGTTCCTGACTGCAACCCGGTAATAATATTGTTTAAATCAGGAGCATTGAATGTCGAGATATTTCCTGTCACCGGGGCCTGGGCCTGCATACCTCCGACCCCGCTTGAGCTCACACCTGCACTCCCCCCAGCACCCACCGGCGACGTCGGCGCACTCCTCACGCCCCCACTTCTCGTACTCAGCCGAACACTCGCCGTCATAGTTCTGGTATGTGTCGTCCGTGTTACCCTCCCTCCACCCTCCCTACTAGGCCCATAATCAACCCTTGTCTCCACCCTAGTCACCATCGCAGGGGGCGACGGTGCCCGAGAGACAGATGAGGCGAGGGAGGTAAGGTCGTTGATTCTATCTAATCGCTGGCGAACATTGCCGATTGCTTCTTGAATAGATTGGCGCTGGCGTTCAAGGCGGCCGCTGCCAGGTGTGGCTGTCGCTGGGAGGGGGACTGGTTGTGAGATGGTCGGTGGTGGGGCGGTGGTGGTAGTGGAAGTGGTAGTGGTTGTGGTTGTGCTCGTGGGAGTGCTCGTGGGAGTTTGTGTGGGTATCGCCGTATATGAATTCGAATCCAATAGACCATCTGGAGATAAAGAGCTCAACCCTCTCGGTGCAGACATTTGGGGCGACCCCAATGGCCGCAACGCCAGGTGAAAGGTATACGAATCCGAAGTCTCCGGCTGCAACTCAAAAAAAACCCCAAAAAACACATACAATTAACTTCCCCATCCCAAATCTCTTATACATCCAACATATGATATGGGGGGGACTTACATCCTCTCCATTCGCACTCGCCCCCAAAATCCCCCCAATACTCTGCTCATCCCTCAAAAACTTTCCTCTATAGATCAACCTCTGCTGTGTCACATCCGGCCTCCCTTCCACACTTTCCATGATCCTCTCCTTCAGCTGCCTCACGGTCGAGCCCAGCGGCAACGCAAAGTCCAGTGGGGTCGCAATCTGCGGTGCGGGGGACGTGACCTTGATGTTTGCAACTGGCCCTACTACTATTGCACCTGGAGATGCCATAGTTGCTGGCAGCAGCTGGGCGTCCTGGCCAAAAAACAGTGCAATATATCTAGGGAGAGATTAAACTGCAGACGAGATTAATGCCTTGTGTAGGTATGTCGTGTTTTAGATGATGGGGGATTCTGTCAAAAGCTGGGACAAAACAGGATACAGGACACATAGCAACTTACCTCTACCAAGCACACTTATAGCAACAGATACGGTATGTTTGGGCTAAGCTGTTTCTCGACTGGACATAGAACATAAGCCTGACTAATATGTACTGTAATGCAACAAACGCCGATCGCATCGCTTTGCCCCGCAAAATCTGCATAAACCCCCGCTGAGAGTGACAGCTATGACGGGGACTGGCGCAAGAAGCTCAAAGTAACGTATATCTAGCTAGGTGCAAGTAGGGGGCTCTTGGGATATCAAGCATATAGGTAGGTACTGTACTGTACGTACAGAGTACGCAATGTGGGCGCTTCTCAATTGCAAATTTTAAACACAATTCATTCACCCATGTATAATAAATATATACAAGCCACACAATATACAATTCCAACCTTACCCCGCCAGCTCTTGCTCTTTTTCAATATCCTTCTTTTTCCTAGTCATGCCCTCTTGACACATTGACATAGTGGCACAGCGCACAGGCTCATCTACTCCACCTCGGCAAAGGGAATAAACTCCAACGCCTCGCTATCCTCCACCAACACCGTCGATGACTCCCCATTCTCATCCATTGACCCCTCAACTGTCTTGCCTTCATTCGACAGCACCGTCCTCTCCAACCACTCACTCCTAAACACCCCCTCGGGGTCCGCCTTTTCCCTAATTGCCCTCCACCTCCTAATATTACCCCCATACATCTCGTCCCAAGCCTCCCCTCCCCCCAACAACTCCTTCTCTCCTTCATCCTTACAGTCCAACTCGACCTCCCCTCCATTTCCAACCAAAAAGTTCTTTGCCCAGTGCGGCCTCCCATTGTATTGTCTCATCAACCACTCGAAGGCCCTGTAATACCTCCTCCTCATTTCAACATTGCCCCGGCTGAGATATGGACGGTAAAGTGTAGCATTGAGGTAGAGAGATGGTCCTTCGGGGTTCGAAGTGTCTAGTAGCGCACGTCGGCCAGAAGGTGTGTCGGAAACATGTTTATAAGAAGAGTTTGTGACGCGGACTTCGATAGGAGCATGCACATAGATGCCCTTATTATCCACTGGGATACCGTGAACTTCGTAGGGAGCACCCATAAGCCACGATTGGAGGCGGGAAATAGCTTCGGGGCCACGTTCGAGGGGAATTGCCCACTTGAAAGAGAGTCAGGTTTAAACCTAGACAAAATAAGATGGTAGGATGGGGAGACAAACCTCGTTGACGTATTGGCTGAAGAGGCAATTGAGGAGCAGGGCCTTCTCTCCCGCCTCAACAGCCTTCCCAATAACACCCTCCTCCCACCCATACTGCGTCTTGAAAGCGAATCTCTCCACATGTGGCGTAAGTCTCGGGAACAACCGTGCCACATACAGCATCAACTGATATACATGATACCCCATCGTTGTTCCATACCAGCTATATGGCGGTTCAGTCACCTCCTGCTCCCACTCCTCCTTCACCCCATCTGTAAGCTCATCATAAACCTCCTTTACCCCCACCTTATCCGCCCTCCACACAATCATCTTCTCACTGTACGGAAACCACCACACCCTAGCATACTCGCTCTGCGTCCAAAGGTCCCCCTCCCACGCCTCGAGCACCCTCGGTAAATTCCAAACCTCCTGCTGCCAGCTTATCCTGTACTGGGGGACCGCCGCAAACGTAACATACGTGACAATCCCCAACGCACCAAGGCTGACCAACGCCGCTTCGAACAACTCCAGATTTTGGTCCTTCGAGCAGTCGTAGCTTTTCCCATCGCTCAGCATAATTGTCAACTTCTTGATATTCTCACTCAACAGCCCGTGTAACATCGAACTTCCATGGGTAGATGTAGCAATAGCCCCAGCAATAGACTGATCCCAAATACTCCCCAGGTTAGGCATACTCCACCCCTTCTTCGCCAATGCCGCAGCTAGTTGATGAAGCCTAATACCCGCCTGGACTGTAATCAACAACTCCTTCTCCCCATATGCATCTATCGTATCATCGCTATACCCAATCACTCTGGAGAATTTATCAAGGTTGACAATCCACGTATCCTTCGGCACCTTGGGGATAGTAATATCGCTCGGGCAGTGCCCCGACCCAACAGTAATGATCTTTTTCCTGCATTGTCGAGCAGTGTTGACAATATGTTGGATCTCCTTGACGCTCTCTGGCTGCAGATATAGCTCTGGGCGTGTATAGTGTGTTTTAGCCCAGGTATGGTGAATGTGATTCTTGATATAGCGGAATGGGACAGCGGATTGAGTTGTGAGAGTCTTCCAGTCAGAAGTTTCCTCGGGGGTGGTCTCAGCGGTAGACATTTTTGGGTATGATGTGTTTTTCCCCCTCAATGAAGCAGCGGGGCTAAAGTTCTGTGGGGGGTCAGAACCTTGCAAATAGCTGAGAAATACTGCAGGGAGTCTTTTGTACGTTTGGAAATATCTTGAGCAAGGAACTCGTGAATGGGAATCAAGCAAATCGGAAAGAAAATGTGCACTGGTACAAAGGAATTTATTTCATGAGCTATTTTTAATCTCTCATGGAGATCAGTACTTGAAGTAGCGAGAAGCCAAACAGCTGAAATAGGACGGTATCAAGGGTATCGACAGTCTCGCACTGGGGGGTACCCAAGCAGATATTGAGAGATATTGAAGACGCAAGCAATACAGGCTTAGGAGAGGAGGTGCTTGCCGGAATAAGTACAATCGATGGCAAAAGTGATCAGGCAGGCGCTCAGGGTTAGCTGTTCAGCGATTCTTGGCACGGCCACTTCAGGGTAACTAAACATCGGTTACATAGTATACGGTAGATTTTCTAAGACAACCTCACAATATCGGGCATACCTAGGGGAACTTCGAAATGTCGATATATGTATGTGATATATTGCTTCATTTGTGGAAGGAAACTGTAATCCCGACAATCTTGCGCATGCACACGTCATGTACCGTCTACCTAGGCCTTACGTTCACTGCACTATTTATCAATATTACACAATACATTCCCGATGCAGAGACATCCCCATGGCCGGGCAGAATTATCTCGCGATTATTGTTAAATACATGATGCATGCCCCATTGACGTTGCTAATAGGTAGGTACTCCTAATCCAGCTAGCTAAAAGTCGCTTGGATTAACCGCCCGCATCACAAATTACTCATCATCATATATCGTCTCAACCTTTACACCGTTAAGTGCCTTCAACCCATCGATTGCATCCTGTGTGAGCTCAACAGGGCTGTCAAGGGTTCACAACCCATTAATATCTACAAGTATATGATCCATAGCAATAGTGCCCAACGAATTTGTCAAGGACATTGAGACATACAGTAAGATTGGTGGGAGACTCTTGGTTTGGGCAACTGGCCTTCCTGTGTCCTGCTCGACGATTTCATCAACTCTACATGTGAAGCTAACATTAGTATTGGCGGCTCGGATATGGAGTAGGTCTGGTGAAAATGCGTACTTCCTACCGTTCTCGAAGAAGGCTTCGGCAGAGTCATAGCTGACCTGTAGGACTGTATTTTAACATATATACGGAGGAAGAACAGCTGGTTGATAGTCGGGATGACTACTTACCCTAACATTAGTGCGGCTGGCCATAATAGAGACTGGAAGATATTGCTGATGAACTTGGGGAGATACTGTCGTGGGGTCTGGCCGGAGTCGAAGAAATATGATGGATCGTTGGAGAATTGATCAGAGAATATGAGAAACCGATGGCAATTTATGCTCATTGGCCGTCGATCCTCGCTCATTGCTCTTTCCTAAATTCCCTCAAATTGAATACCCCACCTCCAACCCCAATCTAAATATCCAGCGTCATACATACTCCATGGCACTGGGGCTAACAAGCGTAGGTGATAGCTAGGTAGAGCATGTGATTGAAGGCCCATATTCGCCATTTCTCTAATGCAGATCACTCTGCGGCTGGCCATAATGGAAATTGGAAGATATTAATGATGAACTTGAGGAAGTACTGCTCTCGTGGGATATAGCCTGTAAGAAATACCCTCCCGGCCTTATCCGAGAGTATGTTATGTTGGGGTGAGGGATATATATGACCGAAATGTATATCATGTTGAGGTATTGCGACATGTCATATATGCCATAGATGCCGCGATAACCCGAGAAGCAGAGATATCACGTGAGGGATGGAATGCATGTATATATAGGCTGGTATAAACCAGCGAGAGGGAAGACATGCAACATACATCAGATGAACTCGTTAACCTACTCTCCTTCATATACACTTGCCATATATATTTTTCTACATAGGCGGAGTAGAAAAAAATTTGATGGGCCTTTGAAGAATTGAGCTGTCATAGAATATGGGAAACCTATGACAATTTATACTCATTAGCTGTCGAGTCTCGTTCATTGCTCTGTCCTAAATCCCCAACTCTAGCCTTCGACCGATCCCCAATACTAACATATTAATAATGGTGTTGAACATCCAACTCTAAGGTCAAGAGCCGCGAGCCAGATTCACTAATATCTGAATCTACAGCGTGAATGATGTACAAGGGATCAGGTTGCATAAACCCCCACAATGAATCTCTTGAGGGACACCAAATTGTGGAGGAGCGTTTCACATAAGGTTGGAATTGTATCTCCCACCTCTTTGAACCTGAGGTATAAACACTATGTAGAAGTATACTCCTTCTTTCGTATTCTGAGCTAGGTACATCTCATGCATGTCTAAGGCGATTTACTAGGATCTTGCATCATGTAGAGTACACCCCACTGATCTGCAGGCCGGGTTACTCTTCAGCGCCGGTAACAAGCATGTGATTGCAGGCCCGTAACCAGTTTATTTCTCCGATGATTCGCAGTTCGTACTACCGGTACTCAAGGCTGCTCGTACATACAGCCACTGTTGCCTCGAACTGGCCCCCCCTCATTCCCTGGAGGATCGAGGCCATATGGTAGGAATACGAGAGGGCTTTCTGGCAAACCCGTTTTTGCCTCTATGTGACAACTCCTTCTTCGACCCGGCCACAAACCCGTCCTTGGTCATGCCTCACTATGGCCATAATCTATATGCGGGCGCTGACTTCCAAAAAAAACAAAATTTCTTGGTTATGATATCACGTCATATCTTCCCCGCACCAGGAAACCAACCCTTTTTGCGATGGATACAATAGATTGATGTGTATAAATGCCCATTTTGGTGAGCGAGGTCATGCATTAAAAGGCTGAATTGCATTGCATTACTCCTTAAAGCGCCCACGAGACTGAGCCAATGCTTGAGAGAGCCTGATACCGGTGCCGATGCACCTTTTACACCCACGGGATTGGGCCTAGAGAAACCTTAGCAACTTAAATATTTCATATACCTTAACTATGCACCCAGACATAAATAAAAGTGGAGTAATAAGGTCTATATGTTAATCCAATGTTAATCTTCTGCGTTTGATCATGATGTCAACAGGACCACTTTGGAAGCATGGCCAGACTATAGCTACTGTGTCAAGACCAATGGCCTGAAACACATGTAGTGTACCGATATTGGCTCTATGCCTTTCCACAACTTGGGAAACCATGCATTAGTTACAGGCTGAGTTCAGGGTAAATTGAGTGAAGCTTCAGTTCCGCCCTCCTATATACTTAGTGTAGCCAAGGGGCTGTCAGGTAATGTATCGAGTTCCCCAAGAACCCATTTCCTGGCTACAAGGAAGGAGGTCTCAGACAGAATCAGATACAGTGCATGGGGCGCAACTATACATACCCGACCCGGAACTCATAACCTCCTCAACTGGCCCCGCTTACTCGGGTACGTACATAGACGCACAGCCACGGCTGCATCAAAAATCATGGTATTGATATCGGTGGGTGCCAGCCAGACTAGATATCGATATCTATAGGTCATGCCACAGGCACAACAAAGCCTTCTCTAAACAATACACCCTAAGCTACGCATACAATGCTGAGATAATCACAGCTATCTGAAATACACGACTCATAGCTATCCTCGTGACTCCACAAGCTCGGTAAACCTCATACATCCACCAATCCCCTAATCACGGCCATCCTCATACACATGCTTTACCCATGCTCTGCCACATTAACCTGAACCCCGGGCAATACCTTCAATCGCCCCGCCAGAGACACTACGAGAACTGTTTGCCCCACAAAAATCAGGATTAGCATACAGGGCATGTCAAACTAACCAGACGAGAAATAGTTATCTTCTGGGAAACTTACGTCAAATGGGGGGGAGGCTCTTAGCTTGAAGCAGTGCACGGCCAGTATTTTCCAGTATACTCTTCAAATAAGAAGTCAAAGTGTATAAAGCCCAAAACAAAGGGAGTCTCGAAGCTAAAGCAGTAGAGGGAAATATATGAAGCAGCCACTGTAAGCAAAAGGGGGGAACCTATCAATACACCTCCACCCACGCTCTCCCCAAGCCCTGACGGAGCCACAACGATTCTGTAGCCCAGCTAGCCACTGTGTTGGTGCCAAACAGAAACACAGGTAGCGTGTACTTGAATGCTCTTCCCTATTTTCGTTGGTTATGTGGTGGAAACCGATTGTTTGTAATTCAATCAGTGAGTGCTGAGGATTTTGATGGTAGACCCTTTGATTGTGCGCTGGGAAGAGAAGTAGTACAGTAGTATGGGGTCGAAGGGGCTAGTGCTTGAGTATCTTGTGCTGCGGCTGGTTGTCCTCACATCTTGCAGAGCCATTCCTACCGCACATAAATGTTTTCTGGTGTGGTGCAGCGCGAGCAGCACAGCCAATATTTTCAGGCTCCTGGTTTGACAGAAGCTTCTGATCTACGTATACACAAATATATACGCACATTGCCTTGATACAAGAAACTTAATCCAACATTCCACTCCCCAAACGGCTATGCGCATTAAGTATTCAGGCATCTGAATTAAGAAGTCGGCAGCTTCACAACTTCGGGGAAATTATGACGGCATATTTTCACCATATCCTGTTTCCTCACACCCTCAAACAAATGTGGCAAAAGAAGGAATGATGCCCAAGTACCAGTAATCTGTATACCGGTACAGCAATTTCGACCCCTATGCACCGTTACAGATTTCGGAGGATCGAGCCGTGATTGTGATATGACAGACGATGAGCCTAGATCTGCACTTGCACAGCAGAACAAATTTGCACTTGCACTACATTGATATCCCACCTTACACTTTGCACAGCATCAACGTTAGCTAGCTTGCCCCCCCTTAGACTTAGACCTCAGAGGCCAAACCTTGTTTACTAAGGCTAGGCATTTAAATAATCCTTCCCTCCGTACCACACCCCAGCCCAGGAACGGTCTACATATATACGAGAGATTGATGCATTACGTCGATTGATGAATCTGCAGTAGTTCAATAGCGAGATATATATATAGCTTTAGTACTACGGAACGCCTGTGGATGTGAAATTTTTATATTTTAGTACGATAACCACACTGAAGCATGACATGAAGCGGACTCTACGACATGTAATACTGCGCTGTGCTACATGCACTAAATAAAATCTAAATATCGCATGCAACCACCTCGCCGGGGATAATTGTCAAGACTACTAAAAATCCAAGGTTGCCTTCCATGAATTCAGGGTAACTCCTCGGTAAGCTACTAAAACGCTGCCCACTATCATAAAGTACTACTATTTGTATGTCTTAGAAAAGTAACACCAAAAGCCTTTCATGTACTGAAAAATAGCTTGTGAATCCTTGGCAGGGGTGTAACCCTCTCACAAGATGCCGTTAATAAGTTGAATGCGCTCTCTGGAGTACAGGTCTCGAAGCTTGAGGGGTGAGAGTAAGGGGATTTGCTTGTAATGTAGGCAGTGTTTGATATTTACAATAGCCACGTCTTATATTTCAGATATTGTAGTTAGGTATATCAGTTTTATATTTGTAGCTTGGGGGATCCGGATGACTTGATTTGATTGGGGGATTAGGTGATTATAATATTCTTGATGGAAATGAAGGCTTTTTTTTTTATTTTTTACATTTGCTATAAATGTCGGCAACTACCGGTTTTGGAACTTCCAGATTGGGATCGCCCGCATGCATATGTAGTCTGAGCAGAGTCTAGCCTTGTTGAAGAGTCGAGACAGGAATGATGGACTAGTCTGGTTGGCACAAGCTCTCGTAATGATGGACATACCACGTGATTGATTGATTAATTAATTGATTTGATACTTAACAAGTTTTACTTTTTTTAAAATTCCTTTAAAAAATAATAAATCTACCAGTACTTTGTTTTATATATATATATGTATATACAAGTGATACCTAATTCAGTGTGTAGTCACTAGGTATTTTGCATGTAACTTCTTCTTCTCAACAATCACTTTTTACCATGTACATACAAGTTTTTTATTTTTTTTTTTTTTTTCCAATTCATACACACACACTCTTACCCCCTCAAAAAAAAGAAAAGAAAAGAAAACTGATTAAAAAAAACACAATTTTACCAGGCTTGTCAGAACCTCTCTGTAGTACTGCTTGGAGAAAGATAAAAACAAACCTTTTTTCACTATACATAAACCCGTGTAAATTACTAGTACCACCCAGATCAGGGTAACGTAGGAGAGGATAAATGCATTACTCGTTAGAACGCTCAAAAGTCAAAACTATGTATATATCACTATCATACAAATCTAAACTTCGGAGATCCGTCGTAATCCCCCCAGCTACCTAAAGCTACATATATAGTACCAGCACTAACATTACGATTATTTATGCTCCCTGAAAGAGATTAAAGAGTAAGTAAACAGATGCATCCCGAATCATGATCAACATGCACAGCCATGCAGAAAACTCGGGTTAAAGAAATGAAATCCGGTAACACGAGACTTTTTCGTCTTAACAACCTCGACGGTACGTGTATACCACGGCGCCCGCAAGTTGCACACAACTACCTCATCGCACTGTAGCAACAACTAAACTAAACTAAACCAAACGCGGTGAATAAAAAGAGAAGCCAACCAAAAAACCAACTTGAATAAATGAAAAAGCCCAGAAGAAATAGATATATACAGCGAAACCCACAGCCACATCACAATCACAGCCATTCCTTTGCCATCTCATAACATAGATGAATGCCCTCTTCTCACCCCATGGCTACTTACTTCTCACCCCATGGCTACTTACTTCCACTCCCCCTTACGCAGCCCACTTCACCACCTCCACAGCCGTAACCACCAACACCACTGTGCTCGGCAAAATCACCACCACATAACTCCAGAACAAGATCCTCGCCATCACATTCTCATACACCCCATTAATCTGGCAGATCTGTGCCAACTGCAGCGCACTCGGTGCCCCCATCAACAAGTAACAAACAACCACAAAAATGGGGTCATCAAGGATACTAATCGGTAGCCACTTGGCCGCAATAGCCAGTATTGGTGACGTGACCAAAAATGGCAAGACCATCCTACTCATTATCGACGCAAGAAGGAGCTTGCTGTGATGTTTCTTTGCTCGGGGATTAGCCGATTCAGCGGATGTAGTGTTATTCGCTAGATTCGCTCCGAGCACGACTAGGATAAGTGGGACTGCGACATTTCCCGATTGTGATATCGCGCGAGTGACGGAATTCTGGATAAATGTACCTGGGGTGAAGAATAGCGACTGGAGCTTGGGGATAGATGCGACAATGATGGCACAGAGCATAGCCCACAAGGGGGGATTCATGACGGCCATAAATGTAACATAAGCCTTCACTGCTCCATTCCTAACTCCCTTCCACACCTTCCCCAGGATACTCTGAGGCCCCTTAGATTTGGAGGCCGTGGGGGCATGTAAGGCAATGGGAGTCGGGAAGGAGGTAAGATCCCCATCTGATCCTGGGCCCGGAGTAGCTAATGGGTCGTGCTGAGACTCTGGTCGTGAAGTAGTCGTGAGGGATGTCGCTGAAGATCCCACAAATGGGCTGGTAGGGCTCTGCGCTCTTGTAGGATACTCCGAATTCGTCTCACTGTATACATTCACCCCAGTACTCTTCCTAGAATGATGCCTACTATGACCACCGACCTTCAACAACCCATCCGTATCCCTTGCTTCATTCCCATTCCCATTCCCATTTACAAAGAGGAGATCTCCATTGGCGGCAGTGGTAGCGTCAACCAATCCTTCAAAGGGATACTGCAGTCCCACCAAACTATTCTCGAACTGAGGTGTCTCGAATGGATCCACGCCCCGGGCATTCTCAATATCATCTTCGCTACCTGACTCTTCATGCACATCTCTATATCTCCCTTCTTGTACGACTGCTGGAGCGGGAGTCCCGTCGTCAAGTTCGTCATATTTCCCTGGTGGCGCAAGAAGCACATGGTAGCCCCAAGACCATCTGACAAGCTGTCCTAGTTGCTGGAAGATTAGTAGGTACAAAATACCTCTGGCTGCGACATCCCCGTCGTTGTCATCTGGGATTCGGTCCCAGTGAAGCCCGCCGATCGTCATAGATAACGAGATTACGAGGGATATGGGTAATGAGTTGGAGTTTCCGAATACACCCATCGCGATAACGAAGTTAGATGCGCGCTTACCGAGCCGGAAGGTTCGACACATAAAGAGGGAGCAAAGGTACGAGGTGATTGTCATGACAACAAAAATCACGGGGATAACAGCCAGCTCAGCGATTTTTGAGAGGGTCAACTGCGATGCAAGTTTTGTGAAAACTATCACCACACATATTAGCCAAAACTCCACCCACACTATCCAGCGTATTCATGAGGACGAACTCACTCAAACAAGGCGTGAATAACGAAACGTTCAAATTTGCCACAAACTTCTGCATCTCGGGATTAAACATCCCCTGTTTCGCAATGATATACCCAGGCAAACTGACACATACAACCTCCAATACCGCTTCAAACACAAGCAGAATCAGGTACCCAAACGCCGGAGATTCCGAGTGCGGCGCCATTCCCCCACCTCCCGCAAGCGAGAGGTACTGCTGCCCATCTGCTATCGCTGAGGTGACATTTGAGTCTGTAGCGTATAGTGCGATTGGTGAGGACTGTGGAAATGGAACTAGGCTACTGTGTCGGAAGGCTGTAGGTATTCGGAAGAGGTCGTCAATGAAAACCATTACGTGGTGGCCGTGAGTGGTGGTGATGAGAGGTTGCTCAATTCAAGTTCAGGTCTTTGCGATTTCGTACTGCGTTAGATTCGTGATGGTTTATAGATACTTATTGATGCTGCCGCAGCTGAGTGAGTCACGAAGGGAGGCTCGTGCAGTTGAAGGTGAACGATCTGTTGAGTGGGTGAAGCACTGATGAGTCTAGCAGCTGACGACTAATAGATAAGTTTACGCTCAGAAGCTTCAAATAGGTACTCCCGTGATACAGCCTTCAGCACAACACAATGACAGTGCAGTATCTATCCAGGAGCAGCTACAAGCCTCGTTTGTTGACTGGAATCTAGTACCAGTATATGGATGATTTGAATAGAATATTGCTAGAGAGATAATGGCGCAGCAGGAAGCAGCCCAGGGGGAATAGCCTAGTCTCGCCTCGTCTCGGTGTAGCGCCAGTTTCGTTTCTAATTCGCGAAGGTAAAAAACAAAAGTCTTTCGAATAATTTCCGTGGTGCAATATGTAGGCCGCGTAGTCAGAGGCAGAGGCTGCAGCGTTGTAAATATAGGGCGTAAACCCCAGAAGAGATGTGTTCAAGAGGGCCCAAATACTTAGGGGTAGTTATATGGCTGTTCTGAAGCCCATCTTTCAACCAAGAGATCTTGAGTGGACTCGGGACCAAACATTTGAAACTCCAAGAAGATGACGACTGGCAGCCTCACTGGCCTCCACTGGCTCACACAAGTCCACAGTGGGCCTAAGTACACCTAATCCTGTATGGGCCCACCGGCGCCAGGAGGGCCAAGGTTGGATGATGGCAGACAGAGATAACCTCTCGTAGTCTGGTTGGACTTATCTCAGGACTGGGCAACGTGTTCTGCTGGTTCCTTGGTCAATCGTTGGATGCTGTGGCCCTAGGACATTCCTCCAATGTGGTGGAGGGGATCTCCCTGTACTCACCCTTTGCATGCATGCACTCGGGGATTGAAGGGATGTATTACCGGTATTCAATGGTAAAATTTCAACCTTATGGGTATAAATATTGTTGAAGGAACACCAAAGCTCCATTAACCATTACGTAAAGGAAACAGCTGAAGACTATGTATGTACTGTACATACATATTCTACAATGTCGTCTCGCTGCAGCCCTATAACGGCTATGGTCTGGCTGCACTGTTCTCGTGTGCGATGCGACTACAAGAATGAAGTGAGAGGTGCCAAACTGTGTCTGCAGATTGTCACACGCGGGTCAACATGAGACTGTAGGAAAATACCCTCGGCCGAACGCAAGGCTGATCATGGGCAGGAAACGACACGTTTGAATTATGGGGGTAGGAAATGGGATGCCCGGAATGGCAAGTCTGAATTTGGGCAAGAAGGATATACTGTAAGGGACGGAAACCGCTGGGAATAAAGAGACAGAGCACTAGGGCCATAGCATCAAGACTACCGTATAGCGAGAGCGATACTTAGATAGCTCTACCGTTGAATACATCTCTCTCTCTCTCTCTCTCTGTCACAATTACTCCCCTCGTGACCTCGTCATCACCGCCAGCCTTAAACCAGTCTCACACCACCGCGATAGGTATCGTGTTTATTTCCCGCCCTATAGCTATCATACTTTCCAATACAAAATTCAAGATGACCAGCCCGCAGCTCGAAAACCTGAAATGCCAAACTCTCAAGTAATTGCGTCAGATCACCACCAGATCCCGAATATCAAGCTATCTATGTTCCTTGCAGTAGTGCGCCGCGCTCCAGCTTTGTTGTTGGTTTCCCCGGAAAGTTCTAGTCTGGTTACACAGCCCCCTGTAACATAGAGCACCGGTACGTTTGACTGGGGCTGCCGCCGTGTTTGATGTGCAGGGGTGCGCAGGGGGGTGGTTGTCGGGATCGATTTACATCCAATGACATTGGCACGTGCAAGCACCAAAAGGATTGAGGGTAACCACGACAAGGTCCGACAAGATTTTTCGTCAAACCCCAAGAATCATGTTAACGTAGTCGACGAGGTAGTGAAACTGCCTGGAAGGCGAGATTTGCCATACATCCAACCCTGACTTCCGTGCGCCTTTTAGATCTGCTGTGTTTCTCCTTATCGGCTCGCTTCCCAAGCAGGCCTGCTACCCCGTCGACTACATTAATAGTTCACTCAATTTTTCTGTAGTCTAGATCTTACTGCGGTGGGCTGAGAGGACAAAGGTGCCCTCTTTACTGGATGTATGTAAAGTAAGCACTGAAAGCTATTTTAATGCCTTGTCCTACATAAGCATGCCCCTTCCCTTTCTTAGTATTCCTTGGCTAATTGTTCTACATCTCACCACTTACCCCCTCGTTTCATCTCTTCTCCTTCATCCTAGCTGCTCTCGTCTTATCTTCCGCCTCTGCATCTCTTGCTTGTAGCTTACGCTTCACCTCAATTTGGGTTTCCTCTTTTTCCTCCGATATCTTAACACCCGCTATCATCTTTAAAGGTACAGGCCATATCAAAAGCAGCTTTGAAATCCTAGTACTTGAATGGACGATGTTATTGACGTTTCATCGTACATTCACTCCTGTATCGTCAACTTCTTCTGTCACCCTTGTTGCATCCAATCCTGTTGTTGTTTCCGGGCATACTGTACTGGCAGAGCATTTTGGTTGACACTGCTATTCGTTGAGCATCCCCCTAAGCCTCAGGCGAAGCCACCTCTAGCCTTTCGGTTGTCAACCGTGAACCCAACCAGACTACTGTGAACTGTGAAAAGTAGGTAAGTATAAGGTTTACTAGATCACCGCGAGCTCCACTCCGTGCCAAGTTAAGTAACCAACTTCCAAATGTGGCAGTTAGCCTACTTTAGCTGGTTGACTTATTTTAAAGACATAAGTACTCGTATACACATTCAATTCATAGTGGACGTATGATGGGCCAATCCGGAAAACTAGATGGATTCAACGCAGCCATTCCTCCACTGCCAATCCTACCTAATTATAAAGTACCCTCCTTCATGGCTGTGACCCCTACTACGCAATAAGTATCCTTTGGTTCTCTCGGTTGCACATGCAAACGCTGGAGTTTCATTCCTCAAACCAGTGATCACAAAGTACCCAGACATGGAAAAAAAAAGATGACAGAACACACGCCAGTATGTATACTATTCCCTATGATGGGGATGCTAAATTTATGCAGTACAGAAGCAAGAGCCCTTATTCACACACACTACCACCGATACCTTCCAGCCACTCAAGAGTAGAAGTATGCCTCTCCAATATATTATGGGCCTGGTCTGCGCACAAGTGTACGGGTTTGGCTCCCTATGGGGGCAACCACTAGGTTATATATAACAATACCGGCTCCGCCGGTAGCCACAAGAAAGAAAGGAAAGGCCCTGACCATAGCACGACAAAGGCTGGCATGGCAGGAGCTCGACTGATTTGATTCCTTGGGTGTGGTTTGGGGAAGCGTTGGTATTGGCAACATACCCCCCTTCTCTTCTCACAACTGGGACTTTGATGAAACTCTAGACGCTGGTATATCAATCAAAGGCTTACTGAGTGGTTGTCAAGTCGGGACTATACACAAGGGAATGGATTGCATACAAGCAGGGATACTCCATAGACATGATGAATATCTGCTTCAGGATATCTAGCGTTCGGACTTGAGAGAGACTGACTTTGGTGCCTTTGGTGCACATTTCGTTGTGCAAAAAGCTTATAAGTACAAAACTGCGCTATCTTTTCGTTAATATGTATATCGGTCTAACATGTTTTTTGTCTGTTTCCCGGTTCTCCCTGTTTCGGTCTGGGGCCGGGGTAAAAGGTGCAAGAGATGTTTTCGGAAGGGAAAGAATTGATGAGTACGGAAAGGTGGTTGGTATTGTTTGAGGGGAAGCAGCGTGTTGGGGCATGGGGAAGTCCAGAGGTGATAAGTTAAAATAGGGTGATTAGGACACGGATAGTTAGATAATATGGTTTGGGAGGAAGCAGAAGTGGGGAAAATGGGGGCACGGAGGGGTGAAGGATACGGTTTGGGGGACTTAAGAAGGTTTGGAGTGACAACCTTTTGTATTAGAAGCAGGAAATGCAGCCTTTTTAACAAGCGGGCCATGAAATCCTGATAATGGAAATCAGAGAGCGGAAGGTATTCGTATCCAAAGGTAATAGTGGGTCTTTGGTAATGGTGAAAGAGGGTATAATGTTAAGGATAGTAGGGCTGTTACATGCGAGAAATAATTTGAACGATTTGGTACTTGCAACACCACTTGAAATTATCAGCGGGCTTAAAGTATGATAGAGACTAGTGTAAAAGTTGAGGGTAACTCACCCCAAGAAGCTTGAGGTAGGAATATTCGAATTCTCCGACACCTTAAAGATGAGTATAGCCTACTCAAGTTTCTAGGCCTCTGCAGACCCAACAACGCCCTCCTTATATAAGCTACAAATATAATTCCTATATTCCAATATCCTCAATACCGTATACCTTATAAACTCATAAGCATGTCTTTTTTTCTTTTTTTTAATTCCTCCCTTCTCCAGATGACTGGCTTCATTGGTCCAACAATGACATAGACACCACAGCTAATTACTTTGAGAGTTTAGATCAGTGAGCCGAGAAGCCCACTATCATCGATCAAGCCAGCTATGCGTTATCTCTATATCTTTTACTTGGATGTTCACCTTAAAGCGTAGAGGTAAGTTATTAGCCAGTGTCTAGATAGATTTGTGGGCGTAACTTCTCTCTGATATATTGAATATATGTATTGGTTTTCCTCGGGCTTATGCAGTTTGCAAGCAAGCTGTTGACCTCGTTAATATTGCGTATACCAGTCCCTGATCGTTATATATCGACCTCTCCAAGTTGAAGTGACTAACAATTCTCTACTCAGTGCATAAACCTTTTTTTTTCAATTTTTTTCAATTTTTTCCATGAGACTAGCTACCTACATGTACCAATTCATCACTTTTGCAAACAAAGCAATGGTCAGGGGGAGAGGGAGGATTAATCACTATGGTAACAAAAACATTTGTATAGAGAAGGATGGATAAACCACAGAAGAGAGAATACTTCCTCCAAGGGGTTGAAATTGCAGGTGTCATACGTCGGGGGAGGGGCAGGGGCATACATACCCCTTCATTCGCAGAGCATACCACCACCCCTCCAAACCAGAACTAACTGCCTCCAGGGGCGCAGGCCCACTATCGGTATTCCACTATCGGTACTCTTCTAATTGCCTAGCAGGAGCTTGCATGGCAATGCCCCATGTAATCTCTGCATACGGTTTTATTTAGGTTTAATGATTCGGCATTCTGGTGCGGAAAGCTTAAATTGAGCAGGTTCACATGCTCACTGGTTGCTATGACAGCTGTGGTCACCACTTAGGGGTAGATATTCCCAAGAATATACGGGGTGCAGCGATTCGGACAGTAGGGCTAGCTTTCGGTCTCTGGTTTCTGTCCCTGTTCTTGATGATCAAGACATAATACACAGACAGATCACGACATCACCTTACCTATCGCTATCACTGCACTCTCTCCTCGTGACACATCTCCTAGTCCTTCTAACTAGTACCAGTCTTCTGCGCCTGAAGTCGCGTGGTTGGCACTTACACTCTAATAATATTTCAGCCACAAGTCTTCTAGCTTGTAGTTACCCTGAACCCAGGATTCAGCACTTGTCTCGGAATAACCTGGTTTCTTGGGGGCGACATAGCCAACGAGAGCCACTCATGGGCGTATACCCCAGTATATAACTACTTTGACAAGAGTAATTCCTTTGTATCTAGGGCAATGGACCGGCATACCACCGTGTATATGGTACACCCGTTACAATTTTGCCTATAGAGTAGCACTTGACCGGCCTTCACGTCATAGTTTGTAAATAGACATTCTATGTTGCAGGATTGACTTTGAGACAACAATTCTTGATATCTAATACCCTTTCCCTAACCTTATTACTAAAAACAGAAGCACTCCTCTTAAATGGTACCCGAATGGCCATTCTTCGTCAAGCCTATATCGACTAGATTAGTACCAGTCACTGTTTGGCACCCTCCTCCTTCCAACACCAAAAACCGCATCCCCTCTCACCCCCACCTGACTAAACTTCCTCTTCGTACTTGCCCGGGGTGCATCGAGGAGATGAACACCAACGCCTTCCTAAGTAATGGTATACCCGCTCGCAACACACTTGACTTCCTTATGGAAATCCACTTCCTCGTTGAGCTCGGTCAGGTTAACAGTTGAAACCTGTTAGACACAATCAATTAGCCCCAATGACGAACGTAAGAGTAACTATGGGTAGGAAATAGTGATGATTATGACTAGGGTTACTCACATCAACATTTACAAATGGCGCCTCTTTCTTGAAACTAACTTCCATCGGGAAAAACTCCCCTTCGTCATCAGCCTGGGCCTCAAATTCAAAGCTGCCGCTTGTGTTCTCCGCATTGATAAACTTGACATTCCAGTCAACGCTATACTCCGTGACCTCATACACCTCGTCTGGAGAATTAATGACTGGCTCGCTAGTCTGGTATGGTATGCGAATGACCACATCTTGCAGCCTGTCTTCAGGGTTTGTGAGTTCGTACTCAATCGTGATGGAGTAGTGGTTATTTGCGCCTGCATTAACCCAAACCACAAATGTTATGGGAAGAACATTGCTGTCTTCCACCACACCAGGTTTGGAGGCTTGCCGCCATCTCAACACACCCAGGGCATTACCGTTTGCGGGGAAGGGTCGGTTCGCGTCCTTAGCCTGGATGACCCTTGTGGAAGTAAACAAGTTCTTATCAACATTGGGGTGTGTCTTGAACTGAACACCATTCGACTCCTCCGCAGTGACAGCCAACTTGATTTTATTAAGTGAGGAGTCAGAGATAGATAGCTGTAGGTCTCCCTTAACTTCGTATGATTTCACGACACCTTCCCGCGAAACCTCAGCGGAGATTGTCTCATTGATAACGACACTGATGGGGTGGGCAAACTCATTTGCTATAGGCTGGGAGGCCGCAGAATGGGATGGTGCAGCAACCAGAGGGGTGGTTTCTTCCGCCGATGCACCGAGCTCGTTGCGGACCTTCTCGAAGATGTCTGTGGTTTTTGATTTCTTGCCCAATTGCATACCCTTGCCTTTAGGGGCCGCACTGGTGTATGTGGTCAGTACTGCTCATCGTTAGGAACTGGTGGGACTTACGTATATGTCTTTTTTTTCTCTGCTTCGTAGGTGTCGAATGCGGGTGTAGCAGGGGAGCGTGTTTGTGTTGGTGGGGGTTGATATGTTGGGTATTGTGGGGTACGTGGGGTACTTCCCCTGCCACTCTTGGCCAGTTCCTTCCGCTGTATATCCAACTGCTTTGCCTTCCTTTTCCGTTCCTCGCTAGCCTCGAATTCTTTGTTCTATACCACTATATTAGCCGAGGCTTCCTCACTGTTAGGGTGGACGGAATAACCCTTGAGATAATTTCCTGAATCCGCTCTTCATGGGACTCCATCTCCATGAAAGCTTTGACCTGTGAGAGGGTGAGGTTCTCCTTATACCCGAGGGCCACGGCCTCGTCGAATGCACTGAGAAGCTCAAAAGCATTCCGTAGTATCTCTCTTTCATCAGTTGTACGGCAAATGCTCTGGGTTATCTGGGCGAAAAGATGAAGGGAGTCAATGTCTTGGAGAATGTTCGACTGCTTGTTGGTAATGAGGACCATGTAGAGCTCCTCGAGTGGTTGGTAAACATAGCGGACGGTCTCGGTCTCTATCCTGTAGAGCTCAGATTGGTGAGAATTCGGCTTCGGTAAGCAAGATAGTTCAAATCCAAGCTTACGTCGTGTGTTGAGTTCCAGCGTCGGTGAGCTTAGGGAAAGCTGCCAGAAGACCCTCAATTCGAGACCGCGGCATATCCCGAAATTGGCGGGACAGCACCGGCTTCCCACCACGAGTGCATATACAAGCTGCAAGGACAACCTATATTCATAGGTCAGGAAACATCAGCCGAAGAGAATGGAGCTGTTGAGGTGGGGTGAATGTACCATTTGGACACGTAGAGGTTTGCTACTGTTGATTATTTTTATCAGTCAATAAACATGTGCTGAAGCGGACAGTGCAGCTGCTCGTACCTCGGTGAAGCTATTGGAAGTTGTAGTAGGTAGTTATATTTTTTGCAAAGGTTTCAAAGAGCAGTTGAATTGGCCGGTATATGCCACATAAAACAGTCGGCAATCTGGTTTCAATTGGAGGGGGGGGTCCAGACGGTATGCTGATGAAGATGATTGGCTAAACGTTATGGGGCTACAGTTACTCAGCGATACGTAGTCTGGTTACTCAGCAATATGTAGGCTGGTTACTCAGCGAGGGATCCCGCCAAGCCGAGCCCTCCCAAATGAACCCACCACACATCCCCTCAACATCACCACTAAACTCATCTACCGTACCACCAACCACCATCTGAACCAAACCCTCATACCGTCTAAACCGTGACAGCAAAACGGACACTAGATATCTTCAACACAAGCTAGCAGTAATCCTCGACATTTTCTTAGGCGTGACATTAACCCCTTTGCACGTCTCTGATCAATTCCACCTCACTCTCCCACACCACGTTCCACGTTCCACAGCTCCAAATCCCCTCTTTCTTCACCCTTTCTATTCCACTTTTCTATTCCACATTTTCTATTATCAGTGCCTTCCATTTTATCTACTAATCATACAGATTTTCCCGACTATTCCTGTAGTTTTCCTTTTGTTTACCTAAAGAAAGTCCCCCTTACCGACTACAAGCGAAACAAGAAGGCACCTCACGTAGGTGTTCATAAGCCCAGATAGACTTGGCAACAAAATACAACTCTCCAGTCTGACCAATAACCGTCTTCCCTATTTAACGTACCATAACTATCAAATCCTCATCTGCTAAATTCGCCCATATTCTCAATGGAGGCAATACAACATGGTCATCTTATGCATACCGGGGCTGTTAATGGAGATGATGAGATGATGGATTCTGATTACGATCAAGCAATACAGCAAGATGATGACTATGATATTGAGCTAGATGGGGCAGAGGTCTACTCAAATGCTGGGGACGAGGAAATGAAGTTTGATATGGGAGAAGAGGCCATCACCTACGATAACGACGATGTGATGCTCGACGAGGGGGAATACCAAACTACCATAATCCAGGAGGAAATGGTTATTACTGAAGTGCCTTCCGTTAACGCGCCGTTTTCCAGTATTAAAATGAGCACCACGACGGCTACAGCAATAGACCACACCCACTCATCAGCAGAGCTTCCCGATACCCAAACACTAAGTCAAGCCAGCACGCAAGATATTCATACTGACCCGTTTGTGCTGTCACAACACGTACCTGGGGTTATCGTAGAGGTTCCCAGCTCACCTGTCGTCAATCGTCAAGTGCAGGAAGTGCAACATGACACAACTGAAATTGCAGAGAATACTCAGCAAGAACAACATATCCAGGCCCAGGAAGATGTTATTCATTCCTCTAATGATAATCAACCTGGGCAGCTAGTTTCCAAATTCTCATCTACTGATAAGGGCAAGCAGCGTCAAGTAGGACTGGATGGAGAGGCTAGTGTAGAGTCGAGCGCCCAGTCAGAGGCAGTACTGACTTTGGAAAAGATACATCCCATCGTCGTGCAGTTTGAATCGAATACACTTGCACTATTTAATTCGGAACACTATTTGAACTTTTCGGCATTGGATGATTCCCAATCCACATATCCAGAGGTTCCATCTATGTTTCTTTTACAAGATGTCTCGTTCTATTCAAAGGGCTTTGATGAGCTTTTCGGTGCCTTGCGAGAGATGTTTGGGGCAACCATAGGTGATGATGCTGAAATCACAATCGAGTTTGAGAGCTTAGAGTTATTCTTACACGAGGTAAGACAACCCTAAAATTTATTGCAAATAATGATACTAACATAACGCAGGATAATCTCTTGTCTAAATCAATTTCTCTTTCAGATCTAATAGACTTGCACATACGTCTTTCGAAGCAGGACGGCGTTGAGAGGCCAGATCCTCTTTACATCGTACTTTCAACCCAAGCTAGGTTTACTAAACGATATAGTGAGCTTCTGACTGCAGCTGGGGAAGGCAAAGGATTATCCCAAGTTTGCACATTTAACCCGACTAACGGCCTCTCCGCCGCGAATGACCTGCCACAGCCCCCTGGGAGTCCAATACTTGCTACAAAAGATAGTAGTACTCAAGACAACAATGAGCCCAAAGAAAATGACCTGCCTGTTACTGCCTCTGAACGTGAAGATAGGAACGCAAATCCCCAGGCAGCGGATGAGGTTTCACCCAGTCAACAGCCGCAAGCTGAGGCTCCATCTGAGGGAAGGGAGTCCATAGAAATCGCTGTTGATAGTCAAGAGCCAGTCGAGGTTGTGGCCCAAGAGTATGAAGAAGCCGGGCAGCCTCCTACTGAAGAAGAAAGTGGAGATGAGGAAGAGTTATTACCAGCTGAAGAAGAGGAGGAACAGAGTAACAATAATGCTATTTCAGCGCATTTGCATACAAAATTTCCGCAAGAGGAGGTCACTGAGAAGCGTCCTAATGAAATATCGCCTATCAAAAATATCAACCCAATGACCCGCGCTGTGAACGAAATAGGTGCAGGGGTAACTGAAGAAGCAGGCCCTGAAACAACGCAGCTTGAAGAGGAACATGAGCCTGAAAAGGAGCAGAATTTTGAAGAGGGGACTGGAGAGCAAGCTGAAGCCGAAGCCAAGGTGGAGGAGGAGGAACTTGAACAAGAAGTGATTAATGGGGGGGATAGTCTGGAGGCGAAAGAAGGTTTTGAGGAATTAGAGTCCTATGAGCAGAACTCTCAGAGGGCTAATGGGGTTAAAACCCCTGGTCAAGAGGAATCCTCCACTAAAGTAGGAGCTCCATCGGAGGATACACGAGGCGACTTTGCGGCCGAAGAGGAGGGGCAGTATCAGAGGGTGCAAGACGCCCCAGTGGTCGTTGATACTGTCTATAATACTCGCAGTTTTGCTACAGAGGAATTACTTGACTATGAAGAGGAAGAAGGGCAATCGTCACCATTCTCAGAAATTCCTGATGAAGCTGGTCAAACTGGGGAAGAAGGTCATGGTTTTACTCATGACACTAATGATGAAGAGGACGCAGAACATTCCCCCGCCACTGCATCCCATGAGACAGAAATTACCGGGCATCCTGACGAAGATAGTTTCAGCTCTGCTACTGTTGTTGGAGCTGGGGATGTTCATTCACCCGTGCCACATTCCCTTTCTCATTCAGGTACCAGAGAGTCGCAATCTCCCCCTGAGATTGGTACAGAGCAACACCATATTCAAGTATACCAATATGAAGAGGAAGCCCCGGTTGACTTTAACGACGCTGAGCAAGAGGGAGAGGAAGTGGGGGGCTTGGGAGTGTACGCTGTCCAGGGGGTCTACGAATATCACGAGGGGCCATGGGGAGGAGATGAGAGTGGTGATTATTTGCAGGAAGAATCCTACTATACTGCTGTAGTTGATCAAGAGGAATATGATCCTGGTCAATATGAAGAAAATCCCAATACAGTGCTCATACAGGATGGGGATACAGGGGAAGGCTCTACTGGAGACCTTTATGAGGAAGATGGAGAGGGGAACATTGACTATCTAGATGAAGAAGAATATAATGATGAAGGGGCCTACAATGAATACTCAGAGGATGCAGAAGAAGTCACTGAACATGACGTCTCTCGTGGAGCTAAATCTCCTATCGCAAAGAGACATCGTGAGGAAGAGACTGATGTGCTTGATATCCAAGGTAAGCGAGGCATTTCTCTACATCAAATATCCTCGGTGCTAACCTTTAGATAGATATCAAGCGTACTCGTTCCACTTAAACTTATCAAAAACGCGTTTTCCAGAATCCTATGCTTGATACCTCTACATGAAGGCATCAATATGACAATCTTTTCGAACATGCCGACAAACTTCATATAGGATTTCTCTACCGGAAAACGTGGGGAAGGCGTATGGTGTTCTATTTGCTTTAGATTGGGATATTCTTATTTGCTGTGGCATAGATAAGGGGGGTTGAAGTTCCATTAGAATGAAAGGTAGGGATCATAAAGTACCAACGAGTGCCTGTATCATTTACAGGTGATCTCCGTGTAAGTTGATAGGCCGAACCTATCCCCCTCCCCTATTTTACCATTTATGACGTGACAGGTTTTGCAATGCTTCCCTATTTATGTTTACTCGTTCGTTACTCTCTTTGGGTTTCCTACTCACCTATGTTCATTCTCGTTTTGGTTCTATCTTGCTATCTTTCTTATAATTCTTGATTTTTACAGGTTAAGTATACTTGGGATATGGATTTGTTTTGCTACATTCTTTCTCCTCTTTGACTGCTTATGGTTATCTCCGATTCTCTTTGGGGTCAAAGCTGCGTCTGTTGGTTTGTTTGTTTTGCTACTCTAAAACGCTGTCGCCCCTCCCTACTTCCTCCCGCCCTCTTCCTTCTTTCCCCCTTTCGATTCACAATATCCCTTGTTATCTGACTGATACAACGGGTACTTTACTGATGGTCGGATCTGATATTGACGCTTGTGCCTACATATCATGGTGCAGGGTTGTTCTTGAGCTTGGGGCTTCGATGGTTCTATATATGGATCTCAGCATTGGAAAGAGTAATAAGCGTAGCCCTGGGGTCTTTGAAGGCTATGCAGGCGTCAAGGGGGCAGGGAATTATGCTAGCATAGCTTTACCCGCTGTTACTTAGAGAATGTCTTGGATGGTGGTTTGATACGTGGCATATATTTTTGTAAGGGTGGGACATGAGTGAGCGGTGAAAAGATGGGCTACTAGTTAGTTTTACTCGTAAAAGCGAATGATATAATATGTGCTATAAACTCGCTTCCGCACCGGGATATTGACTATCATGACCCTATGCGGCCCGACAAGCTAGACTTCACGCCTGTCCCCCCTAAAAAAATAATAATTTGGATATGCAATAACTCAGGCTGTTCCTTCAATATACTTTAGTAATGAGTACTTTCAGTTACCCTGAAGTCTTTCTTACGCATCCTTGCTGTTTATTGCTGCTCCAACTAAACCCCCAGAATATGATTGCCATTGGTTTTGGAATTCTCGCTGGATGAGAGTGAACCATGCTGCCTAGATGATTTGCAATCCCGCCAGGGAGACCCTTGTATTGTTGGGGCACGAGGCTACAGCTCGTCCGATTTACTGCGCGCCTGCCTCATCGTCACCACTCAAGTTAACGTATTCACAGGGCTAGGGCTGCGCGTAATTGACCAGGAATGATAGCAGTTTACTAAGTACACCGTAAGCGGTATTTTTGGGGTGCCGCCAGAGAAAGTGACCGGGGAACTTCATGAACTGCAACTGCGCCAGCCTTGATTATATTAATTTACATACTTGATATATCGCTCTGGCTCCAAAAAGGAGTAGGGATTGGAACCCGCATAAACTGGGATTATGCGTAGCCTCGTCACCGCTTATGCAGTACATAGTTTGGGATATATTTAGAAACCGGTAGCTATAGTACAACATATGTACGTCTTATGATGTACAGAGTACATCAGCAAGATGAGAAGTGCATATTAAGCGGTAGCATAGCCACGCCATGTGGCCATCGGATCTTCCGAGACATCGATACGACGTCGTAATGAAGCATGAGCATGTCAGAGCTCTAAATTGACTTTTATTAGCCTCAGTGGCCCAGCCCTATGAGAGGCGTAGGATCAAGCGAGGTAAAGAGAGTGAGCTGTTAAATGGAGTGGAGGGGTAGTGAGGGGATAGTTCGTAAGCGGGACGCGTGGAAGGTGGAAGGTGGGTGGAAGCCCTCGTGGGGTTTTGGTGATTTACCAAGTCCCACGCCGTTGGGAATATATTTGGCTTTCTCAGTAAAGGAAGCTTTAGCCGATACGATATATCCGCATGACTCAACTATATCTCGACTCCCATGCTCATGCAAGTATGCGTGGAAGAGAAGACAGCCGGATAATATATTTAGAGAAGAGGCGTTGCTAGAGATGGGGCAGTGGCAAAGGTCGGTGGGGAGCGTAGCCGGGTATTGACCGGATAGCGAAGAGCATTGAAGAGACCACAGAGCCCCGCTAAGCATACATCTTCATGCAATTTGGCATACTGTATATCCCAGCTTACTTCTCGTCCTACAGAGAAATCCCCCAAAATTCAATTTCACCTTATTCAGTCTACCGGTAAGTGCCTAGATATGTATCTCAGATGGGAAAGCATGGCGAGAAAGAGAACAGGGTTCTGGCATTTGTGGGACGGAAGATTCATATAATCTCGGAATCGGCATCCCGACATGGGGGCAACAATCGGGGTTAACATAGCTCCTGTAATGTTATGATGATATTGCAGCTGCCCATGTCCACCCCCCTTGTGCTGTTACAGCAAAGCGATCCCTGGCTGTCTGGCTCCCTGGCTGTTTCATAGTTTCATGCAGCACACACCTTCTTTCTTAACCAGGATGTTCCCCCGCGGCTGTTCATCGTTGAGAAGAGCTGACCAGATCGAAGGCCTTCAGCACTACCTACCGATCAGCAATCAAGTCATCTTTTAAACGACTGGCAACTCAAGCCCGAAGGCAAACGAGGTATATCTGATAGCTTCCCCCCATACACGCGCAACAGCTTGCGAAGTGCGATACAACAGCGTAACACAAAGCAACATAGTCTACAGTTCATCAAGCAATTACAGCAACGATGGTTACCCTAACGAAGATGTTTTCTGGAAGAAAGAAAGGTGAGGGTGAGTGAGAGTATCCCACTGCTATATGTTCACCTCGAAGCACTCCTGCATTCCTGATCTTCATACCCGTTATGCTTCTTTTTTCCCCAAGTGGAGGTACCAGGGGTAACACATGACCTGCAGATAAAGAAAAGTCGAGATCATCGGCAATTCCCGAAGCTCAACCTGGAGCATCTGGTGCTGCCATACCTGCAGTAGCTTCGGGAGCTCTAGTGGACACCCCAGAAGAGAATGTCCGGAACGCAATTGTAAGGGGATACACTCCCATCCCACTTTTGGCCGGCCATACGAGTATGTCGGAACATTTGAGCTGACAGAATTCACCATTAATAGAAAGGATTTTGCGAATCTGGAGCCAAGGATCAGCAGTCGGTAGGCAAGACTCTTTCTTTTCAGTTTGCTGTCTCCTACCGCCGGGAGCCAAAAAGAAGCTCACCTATACAACGACACCGTCAGGGTGAAGAAGTTTTATATCTTCCCACGATTGTGGACTCGGCGGAATGCTCCCCGACTGCTGCAGCCGAAGCAGCAAAGACCATCAAGAAGTATTTGGACATGAAATACCATGCGGAGCCGCAGCTACAGTACAATGCGGTTATGCTCTTGAGGATTTTGGCGGACAACCCAGGCAGTACATTTACCAGAAATCTGGATGAACGGTTTGCGGAGAAGGTTAAGGAGTTGTTCAAGCAAGGAAGAGATCCGGGGGTTAGGCAGCTGTTGGTGGAGACTTTGGAGCATTTCGATGCCAATAAGAGAGATGATGAAGGACTACAGTATTTGAGGGCGGTATGGCACAAGCAAAAATTGATCATAGCAAGATACCAGACTCAGCCTATGTTCCACGCAGTATGTTTCACCTACCTAGTGCACCTACCTAGTGGAGTGGTGCTGTGGGCTAACTTTCATCATGAAGCAGCCTGGTCAACCCGGCCAAATACAGCAGATGGTCAGTGAGCGAACCAGTTCCCGAATGCCTGCCATGACCTCTTTGCCACCATTGGAGGAGCTGGTTGGAAGGATATCAGAAGCCCAAATGAGTGCGAAGCTGCTACACCAGGTCCTAGGGAGCACGCCTAAAAACGAAGTCCTGGATAACGAGCTTATAAAGGTATAGGCATATTCACTTACTATACCATCTCTTATATCTAACATATAGCAGGAATTTGTTCATCGATGCCGGTCCGCTTCAACATCAATGGCGGACTTCATCACTTGCGATTCCCCACCACCAGATCCAGATACCCTTCAAACCCTCATAGAAACAAATGATATTATCCGCATCGCCCTCGCTCGGTATGAGGCTACCAAGGAGTCAATTCAGATGTCCCAGCCAGCACCACCAGAGGAGCCTAGGTCATCACCAACGATGTTCCCCGTTGTTGACCCTGCAGCAAGGAATGAGGGACCCCCAGACCTGGATAACCCATTCAAGGACCCAGCTATCCCTCCCCCGCTCGTTTTCCCAGGCGGCTCAAGACAGGCAAGCCGAAGCCCGGCAGCTACGGGAAGAGTGACGAGGATTGATACTGGTAGGGGAGCTACCGACCCGTCACCGGTTAGCCCTGTGGTATGTAAATGCAATTTCCTGATTGTTGAGTGAACTGCTGCTAACAAATTTATCTGATTTAGTCCTCGAGCCCGGTAGAGACAAGAACAGGGTTCAGATACTGAGCTTATAATAAGAATGTTACAGCATTTGAACAAGGAAATTTACAATTTTTTGGAATTATGGGAAACAGTTTTTCTTTGTTTGTATTGTTGATTTGAGGAGTTTATTGTATTTTGACGATTCTGTATTTTTCGTTCAATTTGACTTATACCCTATTACGGTGGTCATTCGTTACTATATGCCCCTTGGGGTTCGCCTGTGACTACCATCGTTCGTACTCTAATGATTACCTCTTGCCATGAGTACTTTATACTCCGGAATGTCCCCGGGACCTTACCCCGCACCCGGTGAATAAAGATATATCTTTCCGGTGTTCGTTGTTCACCAATGCCCCGTTCCGCTCTGGCCTTTCATCATGTGACACTGAATCTGAATAATTTCTCTCGCTTGCCGAAGAAGCGGATTTATATCTTATAAAAAATGAGAACAAACTACAAAGCCGCCCTTCTGGGCGGTAAACCCCCCCCAAAAAAAAAAAAAAACACGTCTT
>Ga0307511_10000987_pt1 | contig 30231 bp, 39 predicted proteins | sample 13_EM_MG_FD_200266 | JGI IMG/M metagenome (GOLD analysis project Ga0307511, IMG submission 200266) | Populus trichocarpa ectomycorrhiza microbial communities from riparian zone in the Pacific Northwest, United States - 13_EM | ecosystem: Host-associated > Plants > Roots > Unclassified | place... | reverse complement strand
ACGGAAGTGAGGAAATAAAATAAACATTTGTTGGGTGTGACCAGAGGTGCAAAGCAACATATGTATGTGCAAAAAGAAATATTGAACAGGGCTGCAGGCAGCTAGATACAGGATGTGGGACATGGTCCCAGGGTTGATGCACGGTAGCTGGTGGTTGGGGGGAGGGGGCTGGAAACTTTCAAGCTCTCCCGGTGCCACGTTGTCATGGGGAGCTCAAGGAGTGTAACGGTGGGCACCAAACGCAACAACGGCAATTGTGGGGGGTGGTCGCGGTCGCGGGTATAATGGAGTGTGTGAAGGACGTCGAGAGGGGAGGGACACGATGTGAGATTTGTCCAAGTCGTAGTATGGCGTAGCAAGTGGTGGTCGGACTCTGTCGACTCTCACGTCACCCGCTTCCTCCGATAACTCTCCTGTTTAGGTATTTCTATCACCATTTGGAAATCTCAAGGTACCCACCCCATCCAAACCCGATACGCACAGCGCAAGCCAGCAAGAAAAAAGAGCATCCAGTCATGACTCCTACTGGCTTCGAAGTGCTTTTATGGAACTCCTACAGTTCCGGTCGGTTGGTTCTGGAGTCGAGGAAACAGCGAGAATACTTATTACATCCACACTGTGTGGGTCAAAGCAGTGAGTTTTCGTGGAAAAAGGCCATAGATCTCACCCTGAGATAAGTAGAAGGCAACTATCGACTGTTATATCGGAATTTAATATTTACCAGTGAGCGACAGTGTATGGGCCTCTTCACCGACGCCAAGAGGGAAAACCTGACGTTTTCCGTAAGCTGCGGTCCGAAGCTTCCCGTGATCGCGATTTGCCGGCCAAATATGTAGAAGCGCTGACCGATGGTCATCGGTTGTCAGCACCACCCGCCATGGACAGAGAAGCTGGGGAGCCGAGTGCAGTATCGCGTGAGTCATAGTGTTTCAGTAGCCCGGGTTCTCTGAGGTCTCTCGCTCTTCCAGAAGATGTTCAACAACTTGTCGGCAAGATCCACAGGCACTGCAAAAAGATACGCGTCGCAAAGGTCAATCTCCCCTCTTCGTCCTTCCCGTTGATACTGATTGTACGGCCCGTCCTCCCAAGTAGAAGGAATCTTTACAACTCACGAATCTGTGCAGCGATCTCATCAAACATCTTAGCGATCGTTCTCTCATTCTGCGACAGTCTGACCACAAGGATGTCAAACGGTTCGCCTATTGTACCCCGTCATCCTACACTCCGCTAATGTGAGATAACAGTAACTTAGCCCTTATCGAGGGAAAGTTGGCAGGCTGGTCAAAATACAGTTATGCAAAAAGCTTGAGTAAGTTCCGATCATTGTCACCGCCTCCATTATTATTCATCGGTCTGCAAGTGAAAGAATCTGAAATCGAGTCAGGGGTCTCCGGATGCGTTAAGCAGCTCATTTCCGCTGTGAGTTGTGTTAAGCCCCCCCTCGGACTATCCGTTATAGACTCACATCAATCGGGCGTGATTTTCCAAAGATCCCACAGAGGGAGGGAGCAGGTGAGGGGACTGCCAGTGCTGTGACGGAGATCGGTCATAATGTAGGTTCTTTTACCGTACTCGCGGGGAATGTGTACGATGACACCTGATTGTCGATGTTCAGAAGGTCAGATTCAATGAACCGTTGCCATCCCGTACCGCGAAACACGGGACACGAGAGAGCCAGCCAGTTGAAGTAAATGAAATGCCGCTTGTCAAGCGACTAGACGGGGAGGTTGTGAGACAGGGGGAGATTCCTTTTGCTGGAGGAATGTATTATGAGGTATGGGTTGGGCAATGGAAGAAAGGAACCGATGAGGTCGGTGGGGAGAAAGTAGAGAAAGTGAGTCTGAGTCTCATACTCCTCCCCTGCTGATATAACTCCTCGTAGGTGTCCTTGAAAGCGATTAAAACACTCGAATCAAGAGAAGGGGCGCTTAAGGTTAGATTGTTGCGGATTGTCTCTGCGCTGCTACTCACCTCTTCCCCGATCACTAGAAACTCGAACGTGAACTGTCAACTTGGGCGGGGTTGCACCACCTAAACGTCCTACCTTTCTACGGTGGGTTTATTTCTTGAACCCCCCCCCGGGCGATTCTCATGGTTGTACAGGGATAGTCACAGATATCCGACCACACCTCTACATGGTAAGTGAACCACCACATGTGGGGACACGCGGTATCGACTCGACCTCCTAGGTATCACCCTGGCAGGAAAACGGACATCTGCTCACCTATGTCAAAAATGACCCTCGACCGAAGAAGGACTATCTGGTATGCCGCATCGCAAATTGTACGAAGAAATGAAACCTCATTTGTCTCGGCCCAGTTGCGCGGCGCCGCAGGGGGCCTGAGCTACCTCCACTCGCGTGGTATTATACACGGGAATGGTAAGCCCGACCGAGATCTGACGAAGACGCGCAGTTTGACCTTTTCCGCAGTTAAATGCGTAGGTTTTTCGCGCGCCCCTGTGAAAACATATTGACCGGAGGCGCGTAGAAAAACGTGCTTATCTCCCACGAGGTAAATTCCGCGTTCGTATCTGACCCATGAACAGCCGGCTGACCTCAGTTTGGTAAGGGCGAACCGCTGATTTGTGACTTCGCGATTGCGAGGATCGTGGAGGAAATGACCGAAAGCACAATCTCAAAGACGGTGTCGTCCGGGGGTATTGTCAGGTATTTAGCCATCGAGCTCATCGAAGACCCCAGCGGCCGCGCAACGATGAATTCCGACACGTACTCATTCGCAATGTTGATACTTGAATGCATCACGGAGGAAGCACCTTTCTCCAGCCTCTCCCGCGATCAGGCGGTCGTGCACGCGAGGGTCGCCAAACGGCAGTCCCCGCCTCGACCAGGCACGCGGCTGGAGGATTCGAAGGACCCAGAGAACCTGAAGAACTGTGTCTCGGACGAGTTATGGGACCTTATGACGCGTTGCTGGTCTGAAAAACCCGAGGACCGACCCACAATGGAATACGTCCATAGGTTCTTCGCAGACCACACTAGGTAGAAAGCTTCACCCACAAAGGTTCGGTTTAGCATTACCTCATGAAACGTCGAGAAGGCCAACAGCCGCAGTGAAACCTTGCTTTAATACCATATGTAGAACCTCAAGATCAAGTCGCTGGTTTGTATATTCAGGCCTTCAGGGCTCGCCGCCGCTCTTCCACGACACAAGGGCAGCCCCCCTTTCGACCACTACACCTCAAGTTCAGCAAATCGTTGTCCAAGGGCCGTCAGCTGTTTACAGCGACCCCCGCCACCACGCCGGTATCGCTCTTCCCTGGGCGACTGTCCAAACGTGACGGTATCGTCCGATAGAGCAAACGCCACGACTTCTCCACCCGCGCCCTCGAAACGCCTCACCCCTTCCATTCCATTGTTCCGTAGTTCTTCGTAGCAATACATACGCTTTCATTCAAGCACCCCCCTGAGTCCTATATGGCCCACCGCCTCATCTGCGCTGTATTCCGGTACCTGGATTGTAGCTCCCGAAGCCCGATCGACTCGATGTCCACCGATCTTTTACTCGGGAATCCTTATATCCCGAACTTTTACGTCTGTCCCGACTGTCCGGTTTGTTGAGTGTCACTGCTTCCGCTTCTGACCACTGGGAACAACCTAGTCGAGACTTTGATTAGAATCTAGGTTAAGCCTAGAGACACGACGGTGCCCATCCATCTTGGTTCCGCCGTGAGGCGCGCATTTGGTTCCCGTGTCTCGCAAAAAGGGAATCCCATGTAAATGTACTGGCGATCAAATGCCTCCCTTACCTTCTGGTGTGTTTGTTCCGGCGGTTTGTAATTCATTCGCCGTCGCGGTGGGAAGTGAAAAGCGAGGCGCGGTATGCCCGGTGACCTTTTCAAGGGCCAAGTCGGCTTCTTCTCAGGCTCCCTCCTTTTACGACCGGATGGGCAATGGCGTTATCCCTCCGTTCTTCAAAGAGTCCTTTATTCTTCAAACTCTCCATACTTGGGCTTCCACCGCCCCGCAGCACTTGTCAGCACACCCAAGACATAGTCGACCGTAGGTCGCTTGCTATCAGGTACCCTCCTTCCACCAAGGTTTTGCCGTAACATATGGTTTCCCGGGCCGCGCGCCATCAAGGTTTTTCATCACTGTGCTAACAGTGAAATCGCCATGCTCGTGGAACGGGACTCCGTTGGAACCCAGGGCTACCTCAATGCTCCAGCCGGATAAAGCCCACTGGTAGATGATCATCCCCATCGAATGTATGTCGCCCTTCTTTGCGTGCCAAACCTTGGGGGGGCCGCCCAGCTAGCCTCCGGATCTTGGATTCAGAGATGAAATATGAGTCGGGGAGCATACGATAATACGATGTTCACGCAATTCTTCACGAGCCCCCGGACGATCGGGAGCGGCACAAGGGACATGATAGGCCATTCTGCCTGAGGCTCAGGTCAGCCCAAGCCCGGCCGCGTCGAGTGGGTGGTAGCGGTCATGGTCTGCAAGCCACTCGAGCAAAGTGTTTCGGATATTGAAGTCGTTTGTATGAGGTGTGAGTAGCCCGTCCAGACCTATTCTGGTACGGCCCTCCGGGCAGCAGCAGTGCGCCAGGCCGTCGGGCCGCCGTTGTCCCGCCACAACGATGGCGGTTCGAGCTTCCTTCGTGCTCGGTGCGGTTGGTATCGTGAGCCCTTGGATCGACATCCAGCGTTTCTCTAGGCTGGAATCCAACCTCAAGTTCAAAGGGGAGCAGCTGTTTCTCTGCCCAGCCGATCCGCGTGTCAAAACCAAGCCGCGATTGCCGGTGCTGACACGTGATAAAAACGGGGATTGTCATTAACTCATGATCAAGCTCAAGCTTCCCTTCCACCGCGTTGACCACGATGGCGACAATCGCTTCACAGGTCATTTTACACCCTGTTGTGTCCCAAGGTACCAAGGTACTTTCTACTACTGTTGGGAGAGATAAGGTACGGATGCGGTTCTTAGTACTCGAATCGGTGGTTTACGCCTCATTTCAAGGTCTATCGAGCCATTCAAAACTTTGCGAGGTTCTACGCCTGGCTGCTCCTTTCCTCCAATGGCAAAGCAGATGCCGCAAGGTGGAACGCCCTCAAGTCTCACCTTGCGCTAGGGCGTAAGCGTGCGTTGCATTCAGCTACTCCAAGTTAACGTGCGTTAACCAGCCATCCACACAGTGCTGAGTTTGGCCAAACCGGTCGAACACCTGCAAGCCGCATTGCGTGCCACGCAGGCTACCGGGCCGCTAGGTGAACAACTCACCACTGTCGCGCGACAGGTGGCATACTTCTTCTATCTCACATATGACGCCATCGTGTGGGCAAACGCTATCAAGTTCATTACTTTGTCTCCGGAGAGAGCACAGAGGGCGAACAAGGCGGCAAATAGGTTCTGGCTTTCTGGAATCACTCTAAGCATCATCAACGCTGCGTTTAAGACCCAACGGATTACCACCGAGATTTCCCGTTTGCGACACGCAGGGGCTGACGAGAAGGTCAGCTCTGCCTTGGATCGGGAAGCAAAGTTACGCGGCCTCGAAGCGTACGCACTGTTCAGTCCAATGCTAATGTTCAGACCGTCTGATCACTTTATTACAGAACCCAAGCAGCGACCAAACAGCAATTCATCATCGATACGCTTGATTTCTGGCTTCCAGCCACCGCGATCGGACTCGTGAACCTCAACGACGGAATAGTCGGTATTTTTGGTTTTATCACGTCTGTCCTCTCCCTTCAAGCACAGTGGTTCGCTTTGAGTGGGAAGAAGCAATGAGTTCATCTTGTGGAGGGATGTAGACGAGACCTATATTATATCTAAATCTACCATGGGCTTGTCGTAAGGACGTCACGAGGAAGTGGCCGTTACTGGAGTGTCTTGCTTCTGTTGGTCCCTTAGTCTGAGGTACTCCTCCCGAACGGTTTTCATATGTTCTGGTCCAGTGCTAGGATGTCACGGGATATCAACCTTGGGCACCCGCGTACCAACGGAGCCGAGACACTCACAATCGAGAAATACAGTCCTGGACTTGCTTGTATTTTGCTTTGCACGCCCAAGCGACGGAGACCGTCCTCCCAGTCGCACATTCCGCGAATTCTGTACCCAATCACCCAGGTTTTGCCACGTCCAAAGTTGCGGTAAGACGGATATGTTTCACATACCTTTGACAAGCGGGTCACACTCCTTCAAGGCATGCGTCTTGGTAGCTTTCACGAGCGTGTCTTCCTCTCTCCTGGATAGCGCGTTCATTGTTCCGCCGTCCGAGGGATGTGGTGGGCTGAGTGGAATCGGATCAAGCAGCGGTCGTCTCGGACGAGTGGGTCCGTCATCCCGATCCGATTCTGACCTCCCTCTTCGATCCCCTGTTTTGGTCACTGGTCGTGTTTCCTTCCACATTATTGGTGTGTTTGTTAGAAGGGGATTGGAATGGTCTTGAATATTTCCTCTCCAATTGCCCAGCTGCTGCGTCAGCGGTCCTCCAGAATACTCGCGCGTTCATTGGCCACCGCTTCCCCGGCTTCCACTTCGACGAAGCCCTCGTTCACCTCAACCCTCGACAACGGCCCATCATTGGATGATTTCGTTGTGGGAAACATCCCGGAGAGGGTCGTGTTGGGCAATGCGAAAACGTGCGTCCCCTCAGTGACAACGTCAACTTACCCGTGCCTTGGTACTGAGCCTTGTGCGTCGTAGTCCTCGACTTCCGTCCTATCTCAAGACCTCAATACCAAGCGGAGGATCTTTCGCCAAGATTAGAAAGGATCTTCGTGGGCTGGGACTGCACACGGTGTGCGAGGAAGCGCGGTGCCCCAATATTGGTGACTGTTGGGGAGGTGGTGCGAAAGAGGGTGTGTCAGATGCAGAGTCTAAGCGTCTGGCAACTGCCACCATTATGGTACGTGGAACTAGCGTTCGAGTGTTTCATTGTGCTCATAAAGAGCTTGCGTAGTTGATGGGCGACACATGTACAAGAGGCTGCCGCTTCTGTTCAGTCAAGACATCGCGCGCACCTCCACCCCTAGATCCGAACGAGCCAGAAAATACCGCTGAAGCTATCAGTCGATGGGGGCTCGGTTATATCGTTCTCACAAGCGTCGACCGTGATGGTAGGACCAAGCATTCTGTCCTATACCCCTTCTTATGTCTTCTATAGATCTTATCGACGGTGGTGCGCATCACTTTGCCTCGACAATACAGAAGATCAAGCAGAAGTGAGTTCTGCGACTGCACATCTCGCGCACTTGACTTATCCTGCCTAGAGCCCCGCATATACTCGTGGAAGCTCTGACAGGTGACTTCGCTGGGAACATGGACCATGTCTCATTGGTCGCCAAATCCGGCTTGGACGTCTATGCGCACAACATCGAGACTGTAGAGGCACTCACGCCGTTCGTTCGAGATCGGAGAGCCACATTCAGGCAGAGCCTCAAAGTCCTCCAGCAGGCGAAGAAGGAAGGCGTCCGCGTCACCAAAACCAGCATAATGCTCGGCGTTGGGGAGAACGAAGAACAAGTCCTGGATGCGCTCAAAGGTACTGTGACTCGGTGATCCCACTACATTACGCTGACGGGCACCACAGAGCTACGCAAGGTCGACGTCGACGTCGTAACATTTGGACAATACATGCGCCCGACCAAACGCCACATGAAGGTCGACCGCTATGTCGACCCTGCCGAGTTCGACCGGTGGAGGAAGGTCGCAGAAGACATGGGATTCCTTTACGTTGCAAGTGGACCACTGGTCCGAAGCAGTTACAAGGCGGGCGAGTACTTCATCGAGAACGTCCTGCGAGGGAAGACGAACCCAACACAGACATCCACACCTTCCAAGACGGTGTCCTCACCGTCTCTTACACTCTAATGCATTTACACTCATTAGCCGCATGTAGTATCTTCAGTAGACATAATACGATCGAAGTAACTGCGATGCGAGTGCATTGGGACGATGGTGAGACGATGAAATACAAAACAAAAGGGGGATGAGTGGTTTATCGTAAACGACTGAAGGGGATCGTCAGTGAGTACGAAGAAGAGGGTCTGGAAGGGGGCGCACCGAGCCTCGCGTTCGCTCTCCAGCAGGGCCAGAATGTCATTTTCCTTCACCGGCCCCTTGACGTTCCGGATGAGTTGTCGCTGTGAGTCGTCCAAGAATTCAACCCGGACTTGGGTGACACCTCCACGAGAACCAGTCCTACCGAGGACCTGTTGCAATCGCAAGATTAACTGACATTCCGCAGAGACGAAACATCGGATGAAGGCAGCTCAAACCTTGATAACTTTTGCGAGCTTCACTGGGGCTTTGGAAGTATCCTGGCGGGGTCATTCGTACCCTGCATTCGCTTTGAAAGATCGCAGGTACGCACCATTTTTTGTTGGAGGGGAGGATGATGACCGGATGTCTAGCGAGGGTGGTGTGGATTCTTGTTTACCAGCGAGAGGAATAAGGTTCAAGTCGGAGCTCCAATTTCTTCGGAGATAACCGGTCCATGATTCCCTCCCGTGTCCTGAACTTTTGGGGGGTTTAGGGTTCCGGAAACATGGCCGAGCAACAACTACTACTGAACGCCCCACTCGCCTTCCCCCACGATATACCCTTTCAAGAGTTACTTCGAGGCCAATGCTTATCCGTCCACCAAGATCTGGAATGGAGTCGATGAAAGTATATGTTACGCTCCTCACGAATAGTTCCTACTTGCCAGCTGCTCTCGTGCTGAACGAAAGCTTGAAACGGGCTGAATCCAAGTACCCGCTCGTCGTTATGTCAACCCCAAGTTTACCCTCGGAGGCGATGGAGGCATTGGCCAGAGAGGGGTTGGAGATTGTCGCAGTCGATCCTCTACTGCCTGCTCCGGGCACCAATTTCCTCTCCGATCTTGACATCCGATTCGCGGATACTTGGACTAAACTCAGGTGGGTGGAAGCTCCGCAGTCCCCTTGGTTGGCTCACGAAAATTGTGCTTTACAGGGGATTTGGTCTGGTGGACTTTGAGGTACGGCCTCCTCTAATCCCCTGTGTGGCCGCTAATACAGACCTTCTTAGCGGGTCGTCCTTCTTGACTGTGACATGATCGTCATGAGAAACATGGATGAACTGTTCGATATCGCTCTTCCTGATGGTTGGATCGCGGCTGCCCACGCTTGTGCATGTAACCCGATGAAGTTCGCCCACTATCCAGCCGATTGGTACGCACAATCATCCAGGAGACCTGTAACGTAGCTGACCACATTTCAGGGTACCTGAGAATTGCGCATTCACCCCATTGGAGCACCCTACTGCCCTTACCCATCCAACTCAGATCCAACCGGGTAGTCCCCGTGCGTACGGGCTTTTAAACAGCGGGACCGTTGTCTTGGACCCATCGGAGGAAGCCATGTCAGCCTTGACAGAGTTTCTGCTCACCTCGCCTCTCGTCCCGACGTTTCGTTTCCCTGATCAAGACCTTCTGGCTGCTTTCTACAAGGGACGGTGGAAGCCATTGCCTTGGTCCTACAACGCACTCAAGACCCTCCGAAAGATCCACCGGCCACTATGGAGGGACGAGGAGATCCGCTGCCTCCACTATATCCTTGCTATGAAACCGTGGCGAACCAAGGTGGTGGATGAGTGGGAGAAAGAGATGCACCAGTGGTGGTGGGATAGGTATCACCTTTTGGAAGATAGGTTGAGCCACGAAGGCGACGAAGAGACTTTAAAGCTCGTAAGAGAGAACATCGCCCAGTAGATTATGGAAATTGTGCTACACATTATTTGATCTATTTGACACCACAGAATGAGAAACCGGATAACTAATACTGTTCATCGTTCCACCCAAACTCGAAGACGACGTCGAAGCCGTACGGACGTAGGCTGTATTCTCTTTGGTACCACGGTAGTGGTTCCTGATCGCGCGCTGGCGGTACAGGTGTGGTAGTGGGTTCCGATACTGGTGATATCGTTTGTGACGGCAGGGGGGTGGTCGGTGGGGTGGCGGGGGAGTGAGATTCGTTTGGGGATGCGAACATCAACTTCCACCTGCTCAGGACGACATTGTACAGGCTTGCGACATCCGAAATCAGTAGCGCAGGCCCGGGTTGTTGTTGATGATGTTGCTGTTGTTGTGTACTGTTCGTTGGTTGGGAGACCGTCGGGTCCGTGATCAACTTCGTCTTCTTCTCGACCTCCTTCTTTTGTTGGCGAATTGCATCCTCGACGTAGAATTTCAAGCTGTCCACCTCCCACTGAGTGACGTTGAAGGGCTGGAAGAAGACCTTGTTGGTGACGTCGCACCAACATCTATCCACGAACTGGACGACGGGAACATCGAGAGTGGAATTTTGGGGGAGCATCGCTTTTAAGGCGTGGCCGAAGGTCGTGACGTTGTCGTTCCAGGGTCTGTACAGCGGTGTGTCGAGTGTGACGGGTTGCCAGTAACAGGAGGAGAGAAAGAGCGCCGTCAGAACTACGATGCAGTTGAAGCTGAGATGAAATCAGATCAGGACCGTCGAAGGTTGTGATGGAACCGTTAACGTACCACGCTTGGGCGTGCATGGCAGTCGATAACAGGTACAGCAACAGGACATATGGGGGGCTCTTCGGTAATGGCAGGATTAGAAGAGGTAGAAACCATCGTGTACACCACATCGTCGCTGGCCTACTGTTAGCGTGTTAGCAGCATAGATGCATTGCAGAAGAGCGACTCACGTCCGTGTGTTCTAACCGAGGGGAGGCAGCCTTTGCGTCAGCCCGTGAGGGTTTTGCCGAAAGCGGTTTGTTTGTTCCGGAAGCTGTAGCCAAACAAACACCACCCCAGATCCCGCGATGCCAGGCACACCCAAAAGATCGCCGCTGAAACGACCAGGTGGAGCTCCTTGGACTGCCAAAGTCTAAGTCATCTAACCCCTTCTTTTAGAACGACCCTACATTGCGCTTGGTCTAGAGGGCTCAGCCAATAAACTCGGCGCAGGGATTATCAGACATGATCCTGATGGGTCGACTGCCGTCTTGTCTAACGTCAGGCACACATACATCACACCCCCAGGAGAGGGCTTCCTGCCACAGGATACTGCGAGACACCACAGACAATGGATACACTCCGTCATCAAGGACTCACTGAAGAAAGCAGAGGTGGAGATCCAAGATCTCGACTGTATATGCTTCACGAAAGGTACCCCATAAACTAGCCGAGCCACACGCTCCGAGGCTCACGCATGCCGTAGGACCTGGAATGGGTGCACCCCTCCAATCGGTCGCTTTGGTCGCCAGAACACTTGCGCTGATGTTCAATAAACCATTGGTAGGGGTAAATCACTGTGTCGGACGTACGTACCTCTCACCCAAGCTCCGCCATCCGACACCTAACTCAGGGGTATTAGACATTGAAATGGGTCGGCAAATCACTGGCGCTCAGAACCCAGTTGTGCTCTACGTTTCGGGAGGCAACACTCAAGTCATCGCTTACTCACGGCAAAGATACCGTATTTTCGGCGAGACCCTTGACATCGCCGTCGGGAATTGCTTGGACAGGTTTGCCCGAGTAATCACCTTGAGCAATGACCCAAGTCCAGGATACAACATCGAGCAAGAAGCCAAGAAGTGAGTATTTTCTTGGTCATCGTCAAAGTTCCGCCCCTCACGCCGGACAGGGGGAAAAAACTATTACCACTCCCATATACTACGAAAGGAATGGACCTAAGCCTCTCCGGTATCCTCAGCGCAACGGAAGCGTACACCTACGACAAGAGATTCTCCCAAACCGCCGAACCATCACTCGAAAACTACACGATCACACCCGCAGACCTCTGCTTCTCCTTACAAGAAACCGCATTCGCGATGCTTGTAGAGATCACTGAACGCGCCATGGCACATATCGGGAGCAAAGAGGTGTTGATTGTGGGCGGTGTGGGATGTAAGCCGGTTTCTATCCTCTTTATCCCACCAACGGAGCTGACCCTGCCCGCCAGGCAACGAACGTCTACAGGACATGATGGGCATCATGGCTAGGGAACGAGGCGGGAACGTATTCGCGACGGACGAAAGGTTCTGCATCGATAACGGAATCATGATCGCTCAGGCTGGGCTTCTCAGCTACCGTATGGGTTCGGTCACACCGTTGTCAGAAACATCCTGCACGCAACGATTCAGGACGGACGAAGTCCATGTTGCCTGGAGAGCGTGAGCTGCTCGAGTGGCGCGCCGTCTTCCGTTTCCTCCCTCTACCAAAGGAAATGCCTCACGTAACCCTAATCATTATACGTGACTATATCAACGAGTGGGGGTCTAATTTACATGTTGTTGGGTTGACCGCGGTTGAAAGTTTGTGAAGTGGTTTAATGGGAGACAAGCGTTAAAACAGAAAGATACGAAGATAGTTGAATAAACATATCAAGAGTCGTGATTCACAACGCCCAGATCTTGACCGTTGCATCTCGTCCACCAGAGGCGAGATATCGATCCATATACCTGATGCGCTCTACTGGCCTAGTATGACCATTCGTGAGTAGCGAAGAATGCTGCATCGTCGTACGGTTATAAACCTGGGGGACGTTTAGGAGGGCTGCTGGAGAGGAACAAATACGCCCGCATACCTTGATCGCATTCTCCCCCGTAGCAGCAACAATCTTCCGACTGTCAAACTGCAGCCCAGTGATCGCATGATCATACTTGAGAGTCTCGAATATTCCGCCGCTGCGGAGATCCCAAATCTAGTGGAGAGGCACGGTCAACCAAAGGTTAGGCAAGAGAAAATGGTAGTTACCCGTAATGACTTGTCAAGACTTCCAGTTACGACATGTGTCTCGTCAAATTGTAGGCAAGTGACCGGTGCGGTGTGCCCCAGTAGTGTTCGGTGTGGTTGCCCAGTGCGCACTATACGAGGGAGGGTTTAGCGCCAATCCGAGTTTATCGCCGAGAAGTACTGACTATCCCACAACCGGACCACGCCGTCCCCGCTTCCGCTGACGAGCGCGTACCCCCAGAACTGTACGGCACCCACGAAGTCCTGGTACATTTCCCAAGTACCATCGGCGTATGGGGGAGTAGGTACGGCGAAAGTTCCAGTGGATGCCGCAGTTCCAGGGAAGAATGAACCAGAGAGCCCGGGCGAGGAAGAGGATGGAGGGTGGGAGATCGCCCAGAGAATGTCCATGGTCATGACACACTGTCCTGTCGTGAGATCCCACTGGCGCATCGTCTTGTCGGAGGCACCGGTGACCTACGCACATCGTTAGTCGGGAACGGGGCAGGGAGAAGAACCGGCATGTCGGAACTCACTAGGCATTCGTCCTCGAAGTACATTGAAGTCACAGCTTTACTGTGTCCCTCCAGTGCCCTCACGAACGCAGCCTCCTTTCCTAGTTCGCTGCCACCAACGGAACCGTTTCGAATTCCATTCGGTGGTTCAACCATCTCGCCATCTGAGCCCATTGCATCACTATATGCAACAATCTCCACATCGTCATCATCTTCAACCCTGCGGAGGTCCCAAAGTCGAACAGTCGAGTCGTCGGAACCAGTCAAACACACATGGTCTTCAACCTGAAGACACTTGACCGTTCCCGTGTGACCGCGCAAACGACCAATTTCTTGGCCAGAAAGTAGATCCCAAACTCTGGGTTGGGGATCTTCTTGTGCGGCAGAGACCAGTGTGCCATACGGCTCGGAGAAGTCCAGAGCCGTGACGGGTGTGGAGTGGCTGTCAAGAGTCTATGCGCGGGTTGAATGTTATTTTTATTCTCCGAAACCACCCGAGCGGCTCACCATGAATGCAATACCAGGAGGCAGCTCGTGGTGCTCAGAAGGCAAAAACGCAGGCCCTCTCCTTCGTCTAGAACTTGGAGGTAGATGGTGACCCGAACTCGTTTGGGGTTTGTTCGAGGTACCCTCGAACTGCATGCGTTCTCGAACGCCTTCCACTGCAAACTAGAGTGAGAAGCCAGTTGGATCAGGAGTGCAAGTGGACGCTCACACTCATCATCCAACTCGAGTTCTTCCTCCTGAAGTTTGAGCAGGTCCTGCTCCAACTTTGTGCGGATAGCGTCGAGGGCTTGGATCTTGGTTGTGATTTCTGCGATCTCGTTGCCCACCAGGGTCTACGGGAGTGGATTCGTCAGTCTGCCGGTAGAAGGGGAGGCAAAAGAGCGCACTCGTTTGACTTGGATATTATCCTTGTCCTTCACGATCTCGCTCCGTTGGCGCCTCAATTCCTCCTTCCCAAGTATTTTGGTAGCGTTCAGACTTTGCCGCGGTTTCCGTTTGGGTTTAGGTGTTGTTTCGTTGACGAGAATGATATCCTCTTCGCTTATAACGCTCTGACCGTCGTGTTCATCCTCAGCCAAAAGTCCTCTCGCATTTGACCCAAGTTTTTTCAAACCAAGCGCAGGGGTATCCACGTTGCGAGTCTGCCGCCTTCTGCTCTTCCCTTTCTCAGCACTGGGGATGGTAGCGTTGAAACCACGCAGGAGCGAGACGTTTGACGCCACGCCTCCAGGCTCAGGCACCTCCGCCTCGAGTAGTTCGTTAGCCGCCTCCACGATTTGTAAATCCCGGGATGTAATGCGTCTGTTTGCCGTAAATCGTAAAGGAGCTCTAGCAATGGTTGCAAAATCCGTGGTTGAACGTGTATTGTTCTTTATGTAGTTGGACTTGTTGGACACTGTCGCGGCGTGGCTCATGATCTTGGGCGTCATCATAGCGGGTGCGACTGGTGGCCCAGTATTAGATCGAAGAGAAGCACATCGAAGGACATGAGGGAACCACGGGCAAACTCACGGTCGGAGAATATTTTGTTGGAGTCCTTTCTATGCCTGAAAGGGCTCAGGAGGGTCTGGAAGACGGGCTCCATCCGTCCTGCGGAGGACTGAGATGATCCATTCTCTTGTGGTTGAGGTCGTGTCTGCCGTTTCTTTGGCGAGCTCGGACGGCTGGTGGTCATTTCTGCGAGAGAGACGGTCCACCCGGTGGCCGTCGCTCAGACGTTGTGGTGTGAAAGAGAAAGAGCGGACGCGTTGAGCGTTTGGTCGGATTTCGCGGTTTGGAGTTGAGAGTGTCCCGATTCCGGTCGCCCTGGGAAGTCCGCTTGGCCCGAAACCTGACGGCCATACGCGTCATGCTCAGACTCTGCGCATACAGGGCAACACCACGCATTTTCTCTCTTTCCCGCTCTCTGCGCAGGCACCTCCATGTCGACTATGAATCTAAATACTCTGAGAAGTTACAGAAACGCGCCCAAGAGTAAGGTCACACTTCCCCACGGTCGAGGATACAACCGCGTGCTAATTTACTGGTCCGTAGGTTGGGCAAATCTCTAAACGAAATTCGTCAGGAGGTCAAGGAGGCGGAAAGGACCCGATTAAAGCAATGGTCTGAAGAACGGGAAAGGAAGTTACAAGAGGAAGACGCTGCAGCTGCTTCCGCTCAGGAAACGCCTTCCGGGGCTTCGACCACCCGACCAACTCCGGCTCCGAGGAAAACCAGCCGCAAGGATAACTTTCCAGTTAAGGTACGAGAGCTTGTACTCACCCAGCCACCACTAACTTATGTTACAGCCATTGGCCGATATCCTCAACGTGGACCGGCTGCTTGAAAAACCCCACACGGCTGAGCAGATATCTTCGTTATGGACTGCCTACCATGCGTCAAGATCCAAAGGCACAGGTCGTGGCTTCATATGTGCCTCCGTTCCGTTGGACATCTACAACAAACTGACAACCACCGGAAGGAAGTATCCCGCTTTCGCTGTCCCACTCCCCCGGGACACGGTACAGGACGACTCAGGCGAAGCCAAGCGAGCCTACGAATTCTACTTCCTCCAGTGGGGTTTCCACGAAGTTCCTCCGGTACCGTCGGACCCATTCTCCAAGCCACCGTCAGAAACATCCGCTCCAAATCCACAAACGTCCACCATTCTCTTGACCCCGCTGCAGGAGTATAAGTCTCGGACAACTTTCGCAACACCCTACCTCATCTTAACATTTTACACCGACCTTGCGAGTAGTCACGGACTCGTCCTTCTCCGGGGTGAACTCACGCCGACGGCTGCTTCTTCCGAGGCCAACTCAAATTCAGAATTCTTGTTATCGCAACAGGACGCGCAACTTTTAACCATGCATTTGCAAAGATTCTACCTGTGGGGTGGAGAAGAGAAGGGTGCGAAGGAGAGGTATAGGCTACTGGAGACCTTTCACAGTACTCCGGAGGAATTCAAGTGGGAAGATCTATTGAAGCACGCGGAACCTATTTAGCTTTTAGACTTATTAGACGGCGATGACCCCACTTGTTGATCATCTGTTTCCACCCACGTTGTGATGTCGAAAGACCTTCCAATATCTTCGTTTGATGTCCTCCTCCAGAGACTCGTCGCCGTACTCGAACTCAGCAGTTCCGGAGGCGAATTATCTCCCCAGGCGAGACAGGCGTTGTTGCAAGCAGTTCGTCCACCAGAGATTGTTTGGAACGCATCGCGCTGAGTGCCAATCATCACGCAGACCAACGATCTCAAAGATGCCCTCAGTCAAGCGAAATCCCTGATCAACGGATTACCTGGAGGAGAACTTTGTCTAGACGAGCAGGATGAGGTCATTGACATGCTCGAGCGCCTCAAACAGGCGAAGAAGTGAGCGTTCGCCTTCCGTCTTCCTCACCGGGATCTGACCGTCGTAGGGCACAGCTCGAGCAGCTCTCGCAATACGTCCCCTCAGCTTCGAGTTCGGACAGTCCTCTAACGGATGCGAGGGACATCCAAATGGAGATCGATTCCACCGCATCTACACCAGGAGCATGAATGTAATCTACGTTGCATCGACCAACGGTTCTTTAGCCCATTCTCCCATCGCGATAGCCTCTTCCTCCAACTCCCTGATGAGCTCTCCAATCTCTCCTTCACGATCCGGATCCATCTCTTCCATATCCTTTCCGTATATCCTCCCGAAGGTTTCCACCAAAGGTGGGATGACGTCGTCAACGGTTATCGGCTCTCCAATCGCACCCTCCATACACTCCGCCTTCACGTCCGCCAGCCCACACGCAACAACTTGGTTGAACCAACTTAACGGCTCTCGCGTGACGTTGAAAGCGAACCCATGAGTCGTGAGTCTATGTCGGACCTGGACCCCAATGCTCCCAATCTTCGTAGTGTCGTTTAAGAATACACCGGTGTTATCACTTGGTGCGGACGTGATCCCGTATTCGTCTTTGAGGACAGTCGACATAGTCTTCTGCATCCTGCATATGTAATCCCGAATACCCATCGCAGGTCGGTACCTCCCGAGATCCATAAGGGGGTATCCGACGATTTGGCCGGGACCATGATAGGTTATCTGTCCTCCCCTCTGAGTGAGAACGAAATCCGCCCCGAGGTTCGTCAGACGAGCGCGTTCGAGCGCGACCTCTTCTTCCGTCTGCCGACGGCCGGCCGTGTAGACGGGTCTATGTTGTAAGAGTAGCAAGATGTCTTTGTGGGCCGTCGGGTCTATTCGCCGGATGGCGAGCTGGGCTTGGTGGATTTGCTGCTGCAGTAAAAGCGTTCGGGCATAGGGAAGAGGGGCTCGGAACGAATGGTAGAGGGCGGACATCGCTTACACGTGATCGCCAGGAGATGATCGCACAAAAAGCAAGAAAGACCCCCCTCGGTCGAGGGGATTATATTGCAGAACGCTTCAGTTGGTGTAGAACCCTGGTTCATGCTGAAAGGAACGTGCATAGATTTATACGAGCGAGAGATTCTACACAAGTATTCGACTGGAGGAAGGTTTCGCTCCAATGATTGGTCTTCTCGGCACACCCCAGGGGGTGATCCCAAACCGAACCTTCGTAAATGAAAGCTTTTTACCTATTTGCCGTCAGCAAAGAAACTATGGACCTGTTCCATCGTGGGTCGGCTGTCGGGTTTTTCAGACCAGCAACGCATCATGAGATTCCATAAATTGTCCGGGATACACTTCTTCGAGTCCTTTGAGACCGGTCGAGGCGGGGACTGTCTCTTGATGACCCTCACGTGAATCACCGCAGCATCGCGAGCGATGTCGGGGAATGGTCTTTCCTCCGTGATGCATTCAAGTATCAATATTGCGAATGAGTACGTGTCGGAATTCGCCGTTGGGCAGGCATCGCTGGCTTCGAGGAGTTCTATGGCTGAGCGCCTGACAGAATCCCCAGACGACACCGTCTTGGAGACCGTGTTTTCGGTGGTTTCCAGTACAACTATTGAAATGGTGGGGTCACAAATTAGCGCTTCGTCCTTACCAGACTGTGGTCAGTCCGCAGCTCGCGGTTCGGAGGTGAAGGTGGAATTTACCCCAGAAGAGATAAGCACGTTTGTCTACACGCCTCCGTTCAATAGGCTTTCACAAGGATGTACGGGAAACCCACGCATTTGACTGCGGAAGAGGTTAAATCGTGCGCACCCGTCAGATCTGTCGGACTTACCGCTCCCATGTACAATACCACGCGAGTGAAGGAAACTCAGGCCAGCTGCGGCGCCGCGCAACTGAATCGTCAAAAGTGAGGCACTGCTTCCTCGTACAGGGTACGATGTGACCCACTAGTTTGTGCTTATTTGATTGAGGGTTTTCTTTGACGTAGTCGAGCAGGTTCCCTTTTTCCTGCCACGGTGATACCTAAAGAACTTGAATCGACGTTGTGCTTTCTCACGTATAATGGTTCACCCACCATGTAGAAGTGTGGTCCGATATCCGTAACTATTCCTATACAACGATAAGAACCTTTCGTGGAGTACAGTAAGCTTGCGTACCGTAGAACGGCTGGACGTTTTGATGGTCTAGATCTGCCCAATTTAGCAGTTCACGTTCGAGTCTCTAATGACCGGGGAAGGGATGAGCAAGCGGCGTAGAGGCAGTCCACGAAGGCAGAACCTCGCGCGCCCTGTCTGACGATTTGAGCATTGTGGGTGTTTTTAGGGCCACCTACAAAGAATCAGCAGGATAAAAGTAGCAAGACTCTGACTCACTTTCTCCTCTCCAGATCCTTTCTTCCATTGCCCAGTCCAAAGGTCATAATGTGTTCCTCCGGACAAGGGAAAATCCCCCATTTTCACAACCTCCCCGTCCAGTCGCTTGACAGACGGTAATTCATTAGCGCTGATTGACTGGGTATCTCGTGACCCGCGTTTCGCGGTAAGGCGTGGCAACGGTTCGTCGAATCGGACCTTCTGAATATCGGCCATCCGGTATCATCACCCACATTCCCCATTGACACGACAAAAGAACCTACATTATGACCGAGCTCCGTCACGGCACTGGCGACCCCTTCACCTGCTCCCTCCCTCTGGGGGGTCTTTGGAAACCACCCCGATTGACGTGAGTCTATGGCAGATACTCCGAGGAGGGTCTCAACCAACTCACGGCGGAAGTGAGCTGCTTGGTGCACTCGGTGATACCTGACTCGATCTCCGATTCTTTCACTGGCAGACCGATGAATAACGGAGGGGGTAATAACAGTCTGAACTTACACAAGCTCTTCGGATAATTGTATTTTGACCACACCGCAAGCCTTCCCTCTACCGAGACCAGGTTACTGTCATTTCACGTGAGCGGGTGTAGGGTGACGGGGACAGTGGACCGTGACAGGCCTTTTGATCTCCTCATAGTTGGACGGTTGCGGAACGAGGGAACGATCACTAAGACGTTTGATGAGATCGTTGCACAGATCTGTAAGCCGCGAAGATTGTTTCTGCTTGGGAGGGTGGATCGTATGATCGGCATCAAGGGGAAGGATAAGGAGGGGGGACTGACCTTGGCGACGCGTATCTTTTTGCAGTGATTCTGGATCCTACCCACAAGTTGTTGAACCTCCTCTGGAAGAACGAGAGATCTCAGAGAACCCAAGCTACTCGAAACGCTGAGACTCACGCGGTACTGCACTCATTATGGCGAAGTGGTGCTGACGGCCGATAACGATCACCCAGCGCTTCAGCGGATTTCCATTTGTTTGCATTTGTTTGTCCCCCGCTAATCATTACGATATGCTGCCGCTGTGTGAGACCGATCGACGAATCCCTGGCTCGATTCATGACATTACTCTCTGGATGGCTGGACCACTGCTGCTTCATCTCGTTCCTTTGACCCTATTCGCATTCTCGAGCCAGGCTGCTCAGATATCTTGGTCTACCCCAGCTGCTGGCACCGTCTTTGGTCCTGGAGATACTTTGATCGCCAGCTGGACGTCCAATTCCACAAAGATTTCAAAGAACTCTACCACCGCTTTTCGGCTCTGCGAAACGGAGTTTCAAGACGTACAGAATGGAACTACAAGTTGTGGAGAGTTGGTCATGCCCCTGATCCAGCAAAGTGCGGGATCGTACAACACTTCCTTGCAAGTCGCTTTTCTGGTCACTCTATTTGTCGTCCTGCGTGATATTCATTACTCGAGGTTTAGTGCTCTACCGGATGTCGTAAACAAGACCGGGTTCTACCTCGAAATGAATGACGCCTCGGGACAAAAGTCGATATCCCCTAACTTTTCACTCAGTCGTACGGCTAATTTCTTTCCCTTCCTCCAACTTCACATTTTGACGGCACACAGCCACGCCTGGGCTCTTGAACACAACTTTAGTCGGCAACAATACTCGGGCAGAGGTCCCAGACATCAACGCAAACCACGTCCCGGTTCCTGCTGCCGCCTTGGCGATCCCGCTCACTTTCGTTGGCGTCATCTTGTTCTGCTCCCTCTTCCTGTGTTTCCACCACCACCGAAAGCTCAAGCAGGAACGGGCTCACGATCTCAAACGCTTGGCTTTGGCGAGGGAGAAGCTGGGTTACGGACCGACACTGGCGTCACCGAAGTCATCTGGTTCACGTGTGATCTACCTCGACTCTCGCCCGTCGTCTCCTGGTCAGAAACGTTCGTTCAAGGAACCTGTCAAACGAGGCTACTCTTACTACCAGGACGTCTACACACCTGTGTACCGCTCTCGGACTCATTCATCTGATTCGACTCCGCCGGACTCTCCCGGATACTATTACCAGCGCCACCATTCCTACCCGTCCCCCCCTAACCGCGGTCTGAGGGAGGGCGAACCGCGGCGATACACTCGTGAACCGTTCTATAGGGATATGGAAAGGACCCCGATGGAAGCTCTGGAACGTGGTCCCTCTCAGGATTACTTCCAACTGCCGTATGGGTACCAACACACTCCCAGGTCGAGGCAAGATCCGAGGAACGTCCCCGTAGGATTGTTTCGATCCATCAAGTCGCCGGCTATGCGACGACAGGACGACGAGACTCGTCCCGGACATCGGAACGCATACCCCATCCCGCCGGGGCTAGAATACAAGCATCATCACTCAGAGCCACGTTCTGAGCGCGATCGACCTACGATCCGGATCTCACGGGCGACGACGGCCAGCACGTTTCCCACTCGACGACACTTCTCTCCTCCGACTTCTCTAGAACGATCATCTAGGCCGGCCTCAACGCATCGCTATCGTTCAGAGCCATCGGTGCGAGAGAGGGAGAGGGAAGAGGAAGACGCTTACGTGAACGACGGGGTGATAACAAATTACCTCGCCGCTTCTCCGAACCCGAACCCAGACCTCAATGCCGCCGCCGCCGTGCCTGCTTGCTTGTCGCCGAGAGTTCCCGCTCCGCCTGACAGGCTTCACGTTCGTAGGGAAGCGAGGCTACTGGATTTCGAGAAACCGCTACCGACCGCTCCGAGTCGCGGATACGGCTATAGCACGGTCGACGATTCCGTGTATAGAGCGGTCGCCGACGCGCTTGGGCGGAGGTGATGATGCGGGTACCTTGGTTCCATTCTGCGGTCATTTGGTTGGGTTGAATTGGTCGGGCTTTTTTCCTTTGGTCTCTGGCACACGACGACTTCTGGGCTATTCTAGGCTACGCTTTCCCATGTACAAACGCTTGTTTCACCTATGTGACGTACCGCATTCTTGATGAACCACGAGCTTCGTTTTCCATTCCACCCATTTGTGTCAAAGTATGAATTACATCGAGCCGATCCCGGATCGTTTACACGGCGTGTGACCGACTGATACAAGAAACCGAGCGAAACGGAAAATGTTAAAATCGTTCGAGGGAGAGAGCTTCGCGGACAGGCCACAGCTAATTAATGAATTAGAACTAGGGAATTGTGGTACGGGGATACCATAAGGAGCGACTAGAAGATGATACCAAATAATAAGTGAGTTCATAACAAACGATATGGGCCGTCGGGTCCGAGGAAGGGTGTGCACTGCTTGAAACGCAAGTAAAACGAGAAAGCCTGACTTGGGCGGTGGTGAGTGGAAATCGACTGAGCGGACGGCCTTACTTTCTGAATAATATCAAAGCGAGAAGTACAAGAATGACAGCGAGAAAACACTGGGAGTGGTCCGAGTGGAACCAGGGCAGAAGCGAGTCGGGTGGGAGGAGTTAGAAGACCTTCATATTAGTGTCGTCGTTATCGTCGACGCCTTGACCCACGCAGGCCCCTCGACAATGGTGTGCAAGGAGTCCGAGTGTGATGGGAAGCGGGCTCGAGAATGCCAACATCGTGGATCCACCCCTGTCCTGTCGGTTGCTTTCGACCCTCATCCTACTCCGCACCAAGGTTAGGACCATTTCCAAACCACCACCCGACGCCTCAATCACTTCCACGCTGAGAACCGACACCTCGTCATCACCAGGAATGGACCGTCTTCGAACGACGACCCCGTCGTGAGCGAAGCAGAACTCCATCAATTCGTCCCACGTTTTGGAAGTGAACTTGATTTGACTGTTCTCCTCGCCCTCAAAGTAACCGTCGGAACCTGGGACCCAGATGTCCCAATCGTCACCGGAAGGGATGGCACGAACGTTATTCCAAGAGTAGGCGCCCTTGATGGCGTTCTCCTCATCGTCGCTGCCGATAGAGAGGATGGACATGCGAGAGCTGGCAGTATGGAAGGAGGCACGGTCCGAGGACATAGTGGACATCAACGAATCCCGAACTCCATGGTGAACGCCCCCAGATCGTCTGAACGACCATATGTCCCCGTCTGTGTTGCCGTCGAGAACCGGGGTGCGCCATACAGCAGGCTGGATGGGCGATGAATCATCTTTGGCGACGGCAAACTCCTGATGAGTCCCCATTGATGATTCGGTGCAAACTGATACTGGGGAGAGGAGTACAGAAGGGTGTCTGTGGGTTGTTGGGAGAGTTATCGGGCGAGGTCGATCAGGATAGAGTGGTTTGGAACGCAGGGTCGGGGCAGAGCTGTCGGACGACTCCTCTGTATCCGAGTCCATATGCCGTTTTTGAGACTGAGATGTGTCACTGCCTGCAGAATGGGCATAGTTTGAACGGGTTCGATAGGTGACTGACGGAGCCAAAGCTTGCAAAAGGCTTTTGGCCGAGGAAGAGCCTTTGAGCAACGGAAAAGGGGAGCTAGGACGGTTTCGCGGCGAAAGCAACCCGAGGAACGGCTTGGGGGACTCGTTTCTCTCCGCGTTCCTGCTGTCCCACACGTAGGGGATATCTTTGAAATGGGAACCTGTGGGACTGTCCAGGTTCAACGTCCAATCGGAAGATTCGGTTTGGTCAGGAGTAGGAGGGAGGGGCCTGACTGGGGGAGGGAACTTGGGTGGTGGGTGTGAGGGAGGGGGGAAAGGAGGAGGAGCGTATTTTGAACGAGTAAGTCGGCCACTCTCATCTGTCGGCTTGGTAGCCACCGTCTGGCAGGAGATAGATGGGGCTCTTGATGTAGCTCTGGACGGAACCTGCGGGGGGAAGGTGTAGGAGGAGATTGCACCATTCTCTGCGAAAATATGCGGGGTGGGTGTCAAAGACCTCTGGTCAGCGTCAAGCTCAAGGACACAAGAGTTTGTGCGGGCGAATGGGTCCGCCTCTGGGGTGAGCACCCGGTCGGTGGCAAAAGGATCATCCCTAGAAGCGCTTGGTTCCGCGATCAGATCGGGGAAACTGGATTGATGGGCCGGAGACACGGGATTGGAAGAGCGGATATGAGTAAACGGGGATAAGGGGGTTCGGGGGGAATAAGAAGTAGTTGCGGTGGAGGGAGGAGAATCCGCGAACTCGATTTCGGTGTCCAAGGTGAGGGAGACCTTTGATTTTGAACGTTGGGCCAGCCGTGACAGAGATGATGTTATACGCGATGCGAATGAACCCGCGTTCGACTTGACGGAAGGGGGATGCAGTGCCTAGACAAGGGTGAACAAGTGGTTGCGGCCAGAACTCTAATAAGCTTACCGATGAGAGAGACGAGTTGGTGGAGGTGGTAGAACCACGCCTCGTTCCGAGATACGACTGACTAGGCTCATAGAGTGGCAGCCCAGAGATAGGCATCGGAGGAGTTCTGGGGTTGAGGAACGGGGACAGAGCTGATTGGCTGTCGGAGTCCTCAAGCTGGAGAGAGGAAGACTCTGTTCTGCTGTGAGCGGGGGATGGGGATGGGGATGGGCAGATGTACTTACGGAGACGAGGGGCACGGTGGGGACCAAGGGAGATGGAGGGAGAGGGGAGAGCGAGAGTTCGTCGCCAGAAATGGTGTTGGGGAACAGAATCTTCGATAAAGGAACGACAGGGCCTGCGAACATGTGGTTCGACAGAAGAGGGGAGGTCTTTGCTTTTCCTGGAGCCAAAGGCGGAAAGGGGGAGAGACTTTGTCCTAACTCGGACCGGCGGAGGTGGATCGTCAACAAAGTCTTCAATGTCGATTTCCGTTACGGGGGGGAGATGGGAATCGTCCTTCCCCCGCCGAACGAGTGCAGAGGCGCGGGACTTGACCTTGCGGAGGAGAGTGGGAGTTGGCTGGGGCTTTCCGAGGTCGATGGAGAGACCGTCGAGGTTGAGGAAGGGCTGCTCAAGGGCGTCGATGTCGTGTTGGTCGTCAACGTACGAGTCCAGCGAGGCGGTCCATTCCAACGAGGCGGGCGAAGACCTGGAAGGAGCAAAGTTGATCAAGGGGAGGGGAACGCGGTCAAGGTCTAGGGCGGATGTGAGGAGCTTGTCGAATTCCTGGACGGTAAAAGAGCGATTGAAAGGAGTGGGATGGGCCTCTTCAGAGGACATTGTGGGGTGGGGGAAAGGGATGCACATCAACATCATCTTGGCCAGCAGTGGACTCTAAGTACACCGGGGGTTGAATGCGGTCGCCGCTCGTTAATATGTCTAAACCGAAGCCTTGCCTAAACGGGAACCTCGATGCTCAATTACGGGATCTTACCCACGTGATTTACCGCCGGCTTCCTCCTCCACCTGCCACTGTTCGAATCCATCTCTCTCATCCGCCATGAACGCGAAGAAAGAGTCACCCTCTCCTGCTCGAATACCGCTGGCCATCTCCAGGACGATAAACATGTCGACCCTTCCAGCACCTGTCTTGAGCCTCGATAGCGCGGTGGTCTTCTCCGTTCGTGTCTCTTACAATTCTCTTGAAGCGGTCCTGACTTTGAGCCTCGAGACTCCCCGCCACAAGGAGAACCATGAACCGTTTTTGGTAAGATCGTCGCGACTGCCCTCTTGCGGTGACCATGTGGTTACGATGGCGGTTCCGTCCTGTTCATCCTACGAGATCGAGGTATGCAATCTCCTCCGAAACTGTCACTCCCGGCTCTGAATCTCGCGTTTTGTGTAGATTGCACCTGGCTCCTCTGATGAAATCGAGGTGATCTTTCCTTCCAACGGTTCGCGATCAGGTTCTCAACTACCATACCAGGAAATTATGGTCATCTCCCCCAAGGAGGCGCCGCCCCCAATATCAACTATTGTAATTTGACCATCTCCGGGCTTCTCTCCTTTTCTGACACTTCTTGATAGCGCGACGTCTTTCACCTTATCGCCCCTCTCGGCTCCGGCGTCGCCGCAGAAGTCTTCCTCGCAAACAGGCAAAACGATCCCCTCAATCGCTTCTTCGCCCTCAAGCGCATGCGCAAGTCGCTCGTCCTCGCGGACAGCTTCGCACACGACCCTCTCTCCGAACAGCTCGCTCTCAAAACGATAACCTCCCTCAGCTGTCCTTTCTTGCCCAGGCTGTACGCCAGTTTCGCCGACGAACGATACCTTTACCTCGTCACCGTAAGTGCCACGCGACCTATGGTAGCCACAGACTCACAATCTGGGGTAGGATTTCTGTGCCCGAGGAGACCTTCTCACTCATTTGATGAGAGATGGCGCATTGGGCCCGGACGCAACTCGGTTTTATGCCAGCGAGCTGGTTCTTGCGATTGACGCTCTCCACCAGGCCGGGATCGTTCATCGAGATCTGAAGCCGGAGAATGTCCTCATCGATATCTCCGGTCATCTCGTCGTTACCGACTTTGGTTGCGCGAAACTCATCCAACCCGGATCTTCTCGGTGGATAGACACCTCCTTCTGCGGCACAAAGGAATACCTCGCTCCCGAGATGGCCCTCGAATGGACCCACGACTTTTCCGTGGATATATGGGGATTCGGGATACTCCTCTACCTCATGGCATTCGCCCAGGTGAGAGCAAGGGCTGATCATTCGTGTCCGCCATTTCTGACAAGCTTAGCACCCATTCATGTCGGACGATGGAGAGTCGGACGACTCTACTACCATTCGCCGTAAGATCCTGCTGAGCCCCACCATACCACCTCAGGGCCATGTAGACCACGATGGCTCCCCTTTGGCGAATCTCATTGGTCAGGTACGTCCCCGAACACTTTACCGGTCTACCTATTCAAAGGGTCGTACTGGTCAGTGCCTCGAACGGAACGCCGCCTTACGGCCAAAAGTCGGTGACATCAAGAAACACACCTATTTTTCTGCAGTGTAGCCGTTATTCCATTGTTTGCTCTTCGAAGCATGCTGACATCGTGTCCTTCCAGTAATTGGCAGCTAATTGCCTCGAAGCGGATACCTGGTATGGATGTGTTTTATGCACCGATTTCCACGACTGACTCGTTGACCAAGTCCCACCTTCGCGGATATTGGACAGTTCGAACGTTTTCACCCCATCGGCCTCTATCGATTCCTTTTCCTCCCAAGGCCCTCAGGAGGTTTCTGATCCTTCTGCGACTTCCACTTCACACTCCTTGGACAATCTTGATCTTGACTCCTTTTCGTTTCGCTGGGACCTTGGCCTTGACTGTGAGGACGAGGATGAGAGTATTTCCGACTATGGAACTGTGCTGCATACCGGAGAAACCTCCCTCTCTGGTCCACTGACGAGTACTACTGGCCTGAGTGCTGTGGAGGAGATCACCGAAGGTGGACTCACGGATTCAAGGACAACTTCGACTGGCAACCGGCTCTCTCTCAGTATGCCGCCCAGCGATAATGAGCTCGGCTCGCTCCCATCTCACGACCGCAAAGACCTTGACGTAACCAAACCTAGCAGGAATCTCCTCGGCCGCTTTCGGGAAGCGATGGTCAACGACAGGCTTGTACCTCACATTCCCATTCCTTGGTCCCTCCTTATCCCCGTCCCTCCCGTGGTTAAGGCCCGAGTCAATCCTTCCGAAAAACCTTCAGCGACCCTACGCCCACGACCAAGGAACAAACTTCGGAAGAAAACTCGGCCGTCGATTGCGATAACCTTGGCGGTTGAACCCGCATCCTCATTCTCCCTGGCTCAACAACAAGATGAGCCATCCCAGCCATTTCCCCGATCCGTGGAAATCCTGCAGGGTGCCACCAGCTCTGTCTCGCCTGTTACCGGATTGCCCTCAGCGATGTCCTTTTTGAGTTTTCAACTGCCACCGGTTTTCTCCAGAGCACGCTCCAGGGTATTTCAAAAGTCGCCTTACCGGTCACCAAACGACATGGGTGTTCTAAACGCGGCCACAAATCGACCCAATATAAATTTCTCCCGTTTCCGGACCGGCAAATCTGGTGGACGCGTGTCGCGGGATAACAGTCAGCAGCTGGTGGAAAATAACGGCAGGACGTCATCGATCAATGACAATGGGATTGGAGACTTCCCCACTCCGATCAGGTCGGCTGGTTCTCATGATAGGGGAGGACGGCCAAGTCGGATGTCTACTTCGTGGGAGTTCGGTCTAGGACTTGGGCAGGATCTAGGTCTGAAGATGTCCAGGCTTTGTCATATTCGCGGAGGGTGATGCTCTCCGCATCGTAGACTCAATCGGGCTCTTGGATGGCTGAAGGTTATAGATTCGATTCTCGGTTTTGTTCGCGATTGGTTTTCCCCCTCGGAGCTTCCCGGATCGACGAGTTTCCCAAAGCTTCGGATCACCCTCTCTACTCTTTTGTGTTCTAGCTTCTCTCCTTGTATGGCCCACTTCTTGGTGTTTGTTTTGTTATTGACCTCGTTCCGCTCTCCGTCCTCGTTGTTTTATTCTTATTATCTCAACAGCGTTTATAAAAGTGTCTGTCGCGAACGTTACACTGGGCTCGACGATAAACTCGACTAGCTCTTGGCCCCGACTATCTCATGACGATCTCGTACATCAGTGTATTGAGCGTCGTTGTGTCGCAGATCCCACACATGACGTCCAGGCTTTCAGTGCGATCGCCATCTAATAAGATCCAACATCTCTTCGACACTCCCTCCGCCACTCATAACCCCCCACCATGGCTACTGTCATACTCACGAACAGCCTACTCGCCCTCCATCGTCCGAGCAACATATACCAGAGTCTATCCAGCACCAGACCGAGCACTCCTGGCCTCCAATCACACACGATCTCTAACGCTAGGCCAAGCACTCCTGGTCTCCAACCACACACAGCACCCAGCACCAGACCATGCACGCCAGGTCTCCAACCACTGAGCATGCCCGGCACTAGACCATGCACGCCGGGTCTCCAACCACAGAATACATCCGGTACTCGACCAACCCATGAAGAGGTGGTGGATCGAATTCTGGCAAGGGCAAAGTTACCTCTCGTGGAGGGTGATTCCCGGAAGGTGGTCGAAGCGCTTGGAAATGTGAGTGGTATGAAGCGCCTTCTACCCACGGATTTGTTTATCCGACCGGTGGACGGCAGTGGTTACAGCCCCGGTACCAACTGAGCCTACGTATGAGGACGCGATGTTTTCGAGGGCTCGTGAAGATTTGTGGGGAATGTGGGATCTTACCTAATCCGTATATCATCCCTGGACCGAAGATCAAGAAATTGGGAAATTCCCCCATCGCATCTGGTGGGTTCTCTGACGTTTGGCCGGGGATGTATGGGGAGGACGAGGTCGCGATCAAGGTCATACGGTACTATGAGTCCGACGATATTCAGAAAATCAAGAAAGTGAGCTATTTTGACATTTGACATACTTTCCCATCGCGACCGAGCATGACAATTTGTAGAACTTTTGCAGAGAGGTTATCATTTGGAAGCGCCTGTCGCACCCGAACGTATTGCGGCTGATCGGCGTCTCGATGGACGGTAAGGAGTATACGATGGTGACGCCGTGGATGGAGAATGGGACGATCGTCAACTTCTTGAGGGGGAACTCGCAAGCCAATCCTTTGAAACTGGCACGTAACGCGTTTCATCTCGTGCACTTCTTGACTTAGTTCAGTACAGTTGGAGGACGCGGCGCGCGGTCTTCAGTATCTCCATCGTATGGATCTCGCCCATGGCGACCTGAAAGGGGTACGATTGCTCCACCTGTATCCAAGCGACGGTGCTTACTTTGGTATAGGCGAATATCCTCGTCTCCGACGACCGTCGGGCTTGCCTTGGGGATGTTGGGCTCACGATGGTCGCTGGTGACTTGGGCTCTGCTGGCGCTACATCTCAAACGTCTACGTGCACTGATGCCAATACCCGGCGTTGGTGTCCACCAGAACTGCTGGATCCGGAGAGGTTCGGGTCTAAGGGGGATGGTCCAACAAAGAAGGGAGACGTATATTCAATGGGGATGACGATCTATGAAGTTCTGACGGACAAGATCCCGTTTTACGAGTCCAACGATCATATGGTGATCCTCGATATCCTTCAAGGCGTACGACCCAAGAAACCGGATTTCCACACCACCCGTGGTTACACCGAAGAACTGTGGCAGATGACGATGTGTTGTTGGGAGGAGGATCCTAGCTCTCGGCCTACGGTCGATCACGTTCTGGACGCGTTGAGGAATGCTGCAGAGCATCGGGAATCTAAGCAGGAAGAGGTTCCCGGTCTGTCTCCCTGGGACGATTGGAACCCAACTCTCATGGAGGAGTCGGATCCACCCACTGCTCGCGAACATGAGGACGGGCCTGCCACTGCCGCTGCCTCCGTCCCACCCAAATCCCTTCAGCCACCTATAATCAAGACCCCACTCCCCGCCCCCGCCCCTCCCACACCCACCCCCATTCCCTCGATGCTCATACCTTCGACGGCAAAGGATAAGGTA